>Ga0256824_10000457_pt1 | contig 15690 bp, 23 predicted proteins | sample CV67metaG_FD_191570 | JGI IMG/M metagenome (GOLD analysis project Ga0256824, IMG submission 191570) | Hydrothermal vent microbial communities from East Pacific Rise, Pacific Ocean - CV67 | ecosystem: Environmental > Aquatic > Marine > Hydrothermal vents | place: Pacific Ocean: East Pacific Rise...
CTTCATAAGATGACGCTTCCAAGAAGCATATAATAGCTTCTGGAACACTTCCCATACAACTGGCGTCAAAAGCATAAAAAGGTTTAAAATTAGCTATTTTTCTACTTAAATCATAATTAAATCTACTTTCTATATATTCCTTAATATCTTCTTTTGTTTTTCCATTTAATGCTAAAAAAGTAGCCATAGCAATTGCTTGACCACCTTTTATACCTTCTGGATGATTATGTGTAAAAGAAACACTTTTTTCAGATTCTATTAAAACTTCTGCTTCTGTTTTAAATGCATAAGCAATAGGACTTATACGCATAGCTGCGCCATTACCACAACTAAAATAAGGACGTTTAACAGATAATTGTATCCAAGAATAAAAACCAGGACCATATCCAACATCTTTATATTGTCGTGTTAATTTATCAGTCGCTTCTTCATAACTAATATTTTCTAATATAGCTTTCATTGTAGCTATTGTTAATATACTATCATCTGTATATCTTTCTCTATTAGTATCATATTCGAAATTTATATCTTTTTTATTTGAAAATTCAAATGGAGCGCCCGTTATATCACCTATTATAGAACCTTTCATTAGTATATTCCTTTATTTTTCTTTTAAACATTATACCATAAATACAATGATTTTTAAGTTTTAACTAAGATAATATATGTTGATTTTTATTTAAATAAATATTAGTTTAAGTATGTTATAAGCATTATATAGCTATAATACCTGTAATAAAAAATAGGATTATATAATGAAAAATAACTTACTTAAAGACATTATTGATAATTTAATTAAATCAGATAGTGATAAAAATAATAAACATATTGAGTTTGGTGCGTTAATAGAGGATTTACAATTAGATTATTCAATTGAATATGATATTAATTATGATAAAAATGATTTACTACGTTGTTATTATATTGCTTCACATATTTGTACAGATACTGAAGTAGGTATTCTTGCGTATTTTTTCAATGACGAATTAGCTTGTGTAACAACTCAAAGTGCTAGAAAATCTGCTGAAAATATTTCTGGTTGGACTTCATTAGAAATGGCTAATAAAGTTAAAGAGTATATTAAATCGTTAGCTTTTCATGAAGAAGAAAAATTAACAATAGAAATTTTAGACCTTGAACAAGATTTAGGTATTGGTTACCCTATTGAATACACAGGTCAAAATTTATCTAATTCTGTTATTTATGAAGGTATTCCGAGAACAGTTTTAGAAGATAAAAGTAAAGGCTATACTAATTTTCATAATATTATTATTGACAAAGATGGTGTAAAAACAGAAGTTGATATTCGTGACTGTTTAGCACCATTTAGAATTACTAGTAATGCAGATTATTTCCGTAGATAACTATATTGATAATATAGGGAATAATTTTCCTATATTAATATTATTTATTAAAAAGTGATAATAATCCATGTATAGTAGCACTATCTTTCATATCATTTAATCCTGGTATTATTATCTTTTGTGTAAATTCAATTTTTTCTTTATTTATTGTATCTTCAACAATTTCATCATTATTTTCACACCAGACTTCATACAAAGTTTCATAAGCGTCTTCTTTACTTGTATATTCTATTGCTGCTGACCATTCTTCGTACGAAGTTTTCTGTAAATCAGTAAATGCACTTAACATAGGTTGAGAATTAGATATAAATAGTATTTCTTCTTTTGAACTGTTTTTAGTTTTATACTTTATTAATTCAAACTCAAAATCTTCAGTTGATAAATCTAAATATTCTACGGGTATAAAATAAGTTTCTACTGTAAATTCTACGTCTTTATCTTTAGAAAAACTATCCATGAAAATTTCTTTATTAGTTTTAATCACAACAACTCTTCGCATATTTCTTATATCTTCACCTATAAAGTTATCAATATCATGTGTCAATGTTAAATTTTGATTTGATACTTCTTCTACAAAACCTTTATATTTATCTGTGTTTAACACTTTTGATACAAAAGAAAATTTATCAAATTGTTGAACGAAACTAAGGTCAATTTTACCTGTTTTATAATTGAAAATAAAAGACGTCGTTTCATCTAATTTTAAGTCAATAATTTTTTCTTTGCTAGATTGCATTTCTTTTATTATTTCTTCTTGCTTGTCTGCATTTTTTGTTTTGTGAAAATCTTGAACTAATTCTTTATTCTTTTCAGTAGCTTTAAAACGCTCTACTTCATGTTCAAAATGAGTAATATTAAGTTTGTCTATTAATATACCAAAAGTTGTTTTTTCAAATGTATTTTGATACAAATCTCCGTTAATATAAAGTATAGCTTCATCATATTTAATGCTTTTTAATCGGCTTTCTTTAGTTTCAACAAGCATTAATGTATCACTAAAATATTCTTTTAAAGCAGAAGTATCGTTATGATTAAATTTAAATACTTCTATTTCTATTTCTATTTCTTTGCTATTTATAGTTTTATCTGGTAATTCCCTATTCATTTTGTATGATATTTTTTCTTTTCTTTTTAGAGAAGTTATTTCATCATAGATATTGTCAGGTAGTTCTAAGATATTATTAATAAATTCTTCACTTAAACTATTTGACTGATTAACTCTATTTGCTAACCGTATTACTTCATTGACAAGTGAATCAAAATCCCCATAATAAGCTTTTCTTGGCTTAATAGCTGACTTTCCTTTGATATGGTTTCTCTGCTCTATTAATCTATATATAATCATTATTTATATTCCCCTTATAATTTATAAAATATTTTATAATATTATTTCTTAATTGTTTCTTAATAGAAGGAATATGTAGTGGTATTTGGTTAGAAAGTATAATACTTAATAGAAATAATTAAATTTCATTTAAGTATTATTTAGTTTTATAATTTTTATATTATAAAATTAGTTTTTAGTCGTTAGAACCATAACGATTATCTTCATCATTAGTCTTTAAAACAAGCATAATCATTACAATCATAGCACCTAAAAGTGGAATAAAATAAAGTAATTGCCACCAACCTGTTTTATTCGTATCATGCAATCGTCTTGCACCAGCAGCTATACTAGGAATAATACTAACAAGAGCAAAACCTATTGCTAAAATACCATTAGCGCCTACTACACCATCTACTATACCTAATCCTATTGACAACAATAATGTTATTAAATAAAACATCCAATATTGTTTTCTAGTATCTCTACTTTTAAAATCAACATACTTTTTATATGCTCTTATAAATTCATTCATTTATTTTTACCTTTGTTTTTATAGTCATAAACTACGTGATACACATTGTTTGTGACCATATATTTTATATACTTGTATATTATAATACATTAATGTATAAGTTTGTCTTAATATATATTAATGTATAATTTCATAAATTAATATATATAGGAAAAACATGCAAAATAATCTAGAAATAGCATTAAATTTAATAGAAAATAATATTAAAAAATATTGGGAAATAAAATCTATAAATGAAGAAGATTTATTAGATTTATCTATAGTTAAAAATGAAATAGAAAAGAATATCATTCATCAAGATAAACAAGTTTCTAAAATGGCTTTTTTTCATCTTGGACTTCTTATTGATAAATGCAATCAAACAATTAATGGAAATGATTTACCAAAACAAGAAAAACTAAATAGTGCTTATGGGATAATTGTAAGGAGATAGTTAATTAAGAAGAATAATTTCGTGTTTTATTTATAATGTATAGTGATATTATAAAAGGATATTATGATGGGTGCAACCTTAGCAATTTATGCTATTTATACATTAGCAACAGCTGGAACAATTATTAGTATTATGCTTATATACGCAACGATTACTGAAAAAAGTCGTAGAACAGCATAAGCTGAAATACTAATTTAAGTTGTTTTAAAGCAGTTTGTAGATATAATGTATCTATAAATTTAAAAGGCTTTAAAATGACATCAACAGAACTCCAAACCTACATTCAAAAATCAGCTTTCAATAGACAAAAATATACCGTTAATGTACCTGTTGGTAGATTTATTAGAAGCCTTATGTCATACGTAACAGAAAACATCGAAAACCCTACATACAATGATATTTTAGACAATGGTGTCCCTAATTTTCAAAGAAGTAATGACCAATGGACTGAAGAAATGCAAATTAAATTTGTAGAAAATGTTGTTAAAGGTTTAGTTCCAACTATTCAGTTATATGAAATCAAAGGTGAAGAGTTAAAATTAGGTTGTAAAATTCTAGATGGATTACAACGTGTAACAGCTTTATCATTTTTTATTGAAGGTAAAATTAAACTATTTAATAATACTATTTCTTATATTGATATTAAAGATAACATCTTAAAAGGTTTAAGTAAAACAGTTATTATTGAAGTATTTAATTTCGACAATGATAATGACGCTATTGATTTTTATGTTGAAATGAATGAAAATATTACGCATAGTCCAGAAGATATAAAAAAAGCCTTATCTTTCAAAACTAACTAGCTATCTTTAGCTAGTTTATTATTAAATTCACTAACATTACAGTTCCAAATAACAAATAAGCAAATGCTAATACGGCATTTATGTATTTCTCAAAATTATCATGATGTTGAAATTGATTTTTTATATATTTCGAAAAATAAGCATATACAAAATGTGTTAAAACAAAAAATATTAAAAACACTATTATCAATGATATGATTTGTTGTTCATAAGGTAATGATAAATTTATAAATTGTGGAAATAAACTTGAAAAAAATACTAATTGTTTTGGATTAGTAATAGTAATAAAGAAACCTTTTTTTATCATATCCCAAGATTTTACATCAACTACATCACTACTCATACCAGCTAAATTAAAATTAGAATTAAGTTGCTTATATGATAAAATGTAAATATACATAATCCCTAACAATTGCAATGCTATAAAAAAATTAGGATATTCTTTAAAAATAAGATTTATACCAAACGCAGATAATATGGATATTATTAAAACAGCAAAAGACATTCCAAAAACACCCAATAAAACAGTTTTCATATTGTATTTTATAGCATTTTCAATTGTTAATATTTTTCCGGGTCCAGGTGTCATTGTCACCATTAAAGTAGTTAGCATATATAACAGCATTAGTGTCCTTATTGAATTATTCTTATAGTTTAGTCGAAAATATCTTAAATATATATAAAATACTTCTTAATACAATATAATTGTTTAATTTGTTATATCTATTCCAAATTTTAGTAATTGTTTATAAAAATTTTTATTTATTTCTGTTTGTTTTTTTGTATGAAAACTTTTTGACATAATCGTTTCGTCCGCGTCTGTTTCTTTAATATCTATTTGTTTATTTAATTCTTTATATATTTCAGTATCAGAATAAACAGAAAAATAAAATAGATTTATCATTAGTATATCTTTTTTATTTTCTTTTAATAACAACATTGTTCTTTTATAAGTATCAATAGTTTCACCTATTAAACCCACTATTATATTAGGTATAAATTTTACTTTTTGTTCTTTTAATATTTTTATAGAGTCTAATATCATTTTTTCATTTATAGGCTTTTTATATTTTTGTAATATACTATTATTAAAACTTTCTATACCTATTTCAACAATAGAAATATGTAATTTGTTAAAATCTATATAATCTTTACTTACAATAGAAGCTGTTGTTTGTACAATGAAACCTATAAAATTTTTATTGTATTTAGATATATAATCATATAATTCTTCCAATAAATAATAATTATCAGCTTGACCGAAACTTTTATCGTCTATATATACATATTTAAAATATAAATCTTTCAAAGATGAAGCCATTTGTAAAATAGCTTTTTTTTCAACCTCTATAATATTTTTATCAATAGTACAAAATTTACAATGAAAAAGACATCCAGATGATAATCGTAATCTTGGAATTATTTTATCACCTTTAAAGAAAGAGTAATCTGTTCCGTATTTGTATTCTATATTTAAATATTCACCTAAATGATTTATTTCTTGAAACCATTTTACTTGTTTATTAGAATTAAAATAAGAAGCGTCAATGTATCCACCAAATAAAAATGTGATACTTTTATCTTCAACATTATTTATTAAGTCTTTAACAACGTCTTTTGTTGCATCTAATATTGAACCCAATACATAATCTACTTCGTTTTCTTTTAGATAATTATTTAAATCATAAATATCTTCTATTATTAATAAATCAGTAACAAAATAATCTTTCAAAGCATAGTTCGCTTCAGCTATCCATAATGGTATTTCAAAATAATGATTAGTATTATAATATCCATCTATTTTTGTATAGATATTTCCATAATATTCATCTTCTAAATTTTCTATTATGCCAGTTTTTAAAGCTTCTTTATATTCTACTAAAAAATCATTACTTAAATGTATGTATAATATTCTTTTCATAAAGATATTATAAATTAGAATATAAAATTGTTCTTAAATAACTTTTTGTTGCTATATAAACTTTAAATGAATATAATCTAGTTAAATTCTTGCCAAGTTTTTTCTAACAATTCTTTTGTTTGAAGTTTATAAAATAAATTTGTAAATTCTTTACTTCTAAAACCTTCTATATTAAGCTTAACTTTATACATAGTTTTTAATTGTGGTTGATTATTAATACTTTCAACCTCTATTGACTTCTTTTTTACTAATTCTAGTAATTCATTATATTCCAACGTTAATAATTTAATACCAGCGTTGTCTATGTTGGTTCCTACACGTTCCCAACTACCTTTATATTTATACTTTTTATTATCCATTATTTTAATTATCCTTGTTATATAGCCATATAATAGGGAACTTCGCCTGAATCGAACCTTAAGTTGAAATTATTTAATATCTATCATTATTTTTTATTGATTTTTAAAGATATATTAAGTTTAAAAAAGATAGCATATATATGAAATCTTAAATAGGAAATTGAAATGATTGAAGAAAAAACCGCAATAGAAATGGCAAAATCAAGAGATTGTAAATGTGTATCCGGCGAAGATAGAGATAATAATTATAAAGAAACAATACAATTAGTATATAGTTCTTTCAAAGAAGATTTAAAATTATTTTCTGAAACACATCGAGAATTAATGAATGAAAAAGATAGAGAAATTAGAAAACTAAAAGAAATCATTGCTAATTCAAATAATTAGAATTAAAATATTATATTGTTGTTTTAATTTAATATAATATTAAGTTTCAATGAGATAATATAATTCATTAAATTAAAATAAGGAAAAAATATGAAAAGAATTCATATATCAAAATTAAATCTAGAAGAATTACAAAATAATAACAATGATATTTTATTAGCTGGTTATGTAGAAAATGTTAGAGACCACGGTGACGTTGTGTTTATTGATTTAAATAATGATAGTGAATTACTTCAGCTTATTTTTAACCCAGATTTCAAAGACTTCGAGAAAGTAAAAGATATAAAAGCACACTCTACTATTAAAGTAGTTGGTAAAATTATTCACCGTGAAGATGATAGAATTAATAAAAAAATTAAAAGTGGTTTATACGAGTTAAAAGTTAGTGATTTAACTATTGTTTCTATTGCTGCACCTTTACCTATTGATGAAAATACATTAAATGAAAATGTTTTGTTAGCAAATAGGAATATTCAACTACGTGGTAGTAAATTTCAAAATATATTAAAAAATAAAAGTCAAATAATGAAAGTTATGCGTAATTATTTAGAAGGTGAAGATTTTGTAGAATTCGAGACGCCACTTTTAACAAGAACTACGCCGGGTGGAGCAAAAGATTTTCTTACGTTATCAAGCCAACATGAAAAAAATGTTTATGGATTAGTCCAATCCCCACAAATGTTTAAACAACTATTAATGACGAGTGGTTTTGAAAGATATTATCAATTTGCTAAATGTTTTCGTGATGAAGAACTAAGAAGTGATAGACAACCTGAATTTTTACAGCTTGATATTGAAATGAGTTGGGCAGAAGAAAATGATGTTATTAATTTAATATCTGGTATGGTCAATGAAGTAGAAGAAAAAGTTTTTGATAGTTTTAGTAAAACAGGTATCAACAGCTCACAAGCTATATACCCTTATCAAGCTGTTATGGATAAATATGGTAGTGATAAACCGGATTTAAGATTCAACTTAGAACTTATTAATATAAACGATATTTTAAAAGATACTACATTCAATGCTTTTAAAAACATTATAGATAATGGCGGTGTTGTAAAAACAATTACTATACCAGCAGACCACTATTCTAAAAAAGGTAGAAAAGATATTGAAAAATTTGCAGTATCACATGGTGCTAAAGGTTTAGGATATTTATTAATCACTGATGAAGGAATTGTTTCACCATTAACTAAATTCTTATCAGAAGAAGAAATCGAAATAATTATGCGTGTTTCTAATTTTGATGAATTTGATGAAGACTTTAATAGCACTGTTGAAAAATATAAGAATAACAGAATTATTTATTTTATTGCAGATGAAGTTCATGCTGCTAACAAGGTTTGTAATGAATTAAGAAATAAATTTGCAAAAGACTTAGGTTTAATTCAAGAGAATACACGTTCTTATTTATGGGTATATAATTTCCCTATGTTTGAAAAGAAAGCTGACGGTAATATTGCACCAATGCATCACCCATTTACTAAGCCATATGAAGAAGATATTAAAGCTTATGAAGCTGGTGAAATAGATATTTATGATATAGGAACGTATAGTTATGACCTTGTTTTAAATGGAAGTGAAATTGGTGGTGGTTCTGTTCGTATTGAAAGCAAAGAACTTCAAGAAAAAGTTTTTGAAATGCTGAATATGAGCGAGGAAGATAAAAATTCAATGGAATGGTTTACTGAACTATTTAAATTTGGTGTTCCTGAACATGCTGGTTTCGCAATGGGTGTAGATAGATTTGTTCAAAAGTTATTAAACCTTGATACAATTAGAGATAGTATTCCTTTCCCTAAAAATAGTTCAAGCGAATGTAGTTTAACAAATGCTCCAAGTGAAATTGATAGAAAACAATGGAAAGAATATGGACTTAAAATATAATGAAATATTTATTTTTAACAATAATTACTTTATTATTATTTTCTGGTTGTACCTCAATAGAAGTGGCAAACAAAAAAGACAAAAGTAAATATGTAATAGGTATGCCAGATATGTTTTCATATCCTGTTAATGAATATACTACTGAAGGTAATTGTGTTAAATTTAAAGATACAATTAATATGACAAACACAACTATAACTTATTGTGGAACATACTTTATACGTGAAAATCTAGGATATATTAAAACTAATTAAGCATCAGTTAAGCTTTAAGATTGTATAATTCCTTAATATTAGATTAAAGGATTTACAAATGGGTTTAGATATTAGTGCTTATGATGATTTACAATTTGAAAAAATAGATATAGATGAGGAAAGTGATATTGATTATGAATTAATATATATTTATAATAATACTGATTTTCCTGAAACTTCGTCTGGGTTTAAAAACGGATATTATAAACACAATGGTAAAAATGAAACTCGTTTTCGTGCTGGTAGTTATAGTGGATATAATCGCTGGAGAAGCCAACTTTGTGAAATGGTAAATAATGTTAGCACAGATGACGTTTTTGAAGAATACCAAAACTTTACAGATTTAAATAAAGAACTGAAAATGATGGAACTTATTTTCTTTTCTGATTGTGAAGGTTATATTGGCACAAAGGCATCTCAAAAGCTTTTTCAAGAATTTCAAGATAATCAAACGTTAGCAATTGAATATAGTCAAAAAAATGATGATAAAAATTTCCTAAATACATATACAGAATTCCTATTAGCCTTTAAAATCGCAAGTAATGATGGTGTTGTTTCTTTTCATTAATTTTTAAAAGTAACAAAAAGATAAAAATTTAAAACTTATTTGTATTTTTAAATAAGTTTTAAGTAAATATTTGTTATAATTACGTTGTAACAAAATGGTTCTATAGCCAAGTGGCTAAGGCAGCGGCTTCTAACCCCGATATCGAGAGTTCAATTCTCTCTAGAATCACCAAAAATAAAATAAAACAGGATTAAAAATATGAATACATCATACACATAGATTTCAAAACTTAAAAACGAAGAACTTAAATGTTTAAACACTTTACAAAGTGACTCTCTTAATCTTTCTATATTAGAACACGGTATACAAGTATCTCAATACTTTTTAGATTTATACTCACACTTACAATTCAACAGACCTTTACAATACAATTGGAATATTCCAGAATGGTTTATCAATAATAAACAATTTATATTAGATAACCTATTACCTATTGGCACATTACTCAATTATCAAACTTATCATGACATCGGAAAAACATATTGCAAAACATATGATTTAGAGGACCATTCAAAATATCATTTTTATCAACATGCAGATGTATCTGCATATACTTGGAATAATATTTCAGATGATAAAATAATCGGTAATCTCATACAAGATGATATGTTAATTCATACTATGAAAGCAAAAGATATAGATAATTTTATTAATAAAGAAGAAGCTATTTCATTACTATTTACTGGATTATGTGAAATACATGCTAATGCAGAGTTATTTGGTGGAATACAATCTACCAGCTTTAAAATAAAACTAAAACAAATCAACAACCGTGGCAAACAAATAATCAAAAAACTTATAGAAATCAAAGGAAACTCACATGAATAATATCAAAAGACATTTAAAAAACCTAAGTCGTTCTATTAAAGAACTTAAGAATAAAAGAAATAAAACAGCAACTGAAAATGCTTTTTTATCACAAAAACAAAGTAATTATAGACATTTACATTTAGCTTACTTAATTTATAAAGGTAAATTATCTATTCAAAAATTTGAGAATAATTATGATGACTTTTGTGCTGATATATTAACGTTAGGTATAGAAGTAAAACCTACAAAGTATTCTTTATATGATTATCAAAGACAACCATCTAAACAACACATAGCTACATATTTAGAAGGAATTGAAAATGATTAAGAAACCAAGAATATATACATTAACAAGAACAGATATTAGTTTCGGTCAACAAAGTATTCAATCTGGACATTCATTAGCGCAATATCTAATAGACTATAATCCACATATTGAAAACAAATGGAATAATGGTTCTATTATTAATTTGGCATTAGGCACTGAAAAAGCTTTAAGACGCTGGATTAGAAAATTTGAAAAATTAGGTATTGAATTTTCAATATTTAGAGAACCAGATATGAATAATGAAATAACTTCTATATCTGCACTACATACTGGTGATATCTTTTTTGGTATCCCCTTATTACTAAAGAATAAAGAATAGTTTAATCTATAGAATATTTTAACATAAGAAATTATAAATATTAAGCAGTTTCTTATGTTATATTAAGTATAATATATTAATTAAAAAAGGACAGTTATGACAAAAACTATAAATAAAAGAGCAATTATCTGTTTAGATTTCGATGATTGCATCTTAGAACACCCTAACTATTCTTTTATCGGTATGGATAAAGAACGCGCAATTCGTGGATTTAAAGAAAATCTAGATATTCTGCGCATTGTTGCAGAAAAAATAGATGCTGATTTTTTTATTACTAGTTCTTGGTATAGCTCTTTTCAAATTACAGCTGATAATAAATTAGATTGGTGTGAAGCATATATAAAAGACAATAGTGAACCAGATTATTTTCCAGAAGTAAAGGATATTTTTAATTCTTATTTAGATATCAAAGGGTTATCTTGCGGAAACAGACTAAAAGATATTAAAGATTTATCAAAAGAATACGAAATAGTAGTAGCACTGGACGATATGGAAGATTTATTTGATAAAGTCAGAGACATTGAAAATGTATGTATGTTAGAAGTATATGGAAAAATAAATTATCAACATCTATGGAAATTAGAAAAATTTTTAATTGATAGAAAATATGATTATAAAAAAGGGGAATATTAAAATGGATTTAAAAAGTTTTGTAACACTAGAAAGCTCTGAGTTTTTAAGAAATAGACAATCGGACGAAACTATTGATATTAAAAATAGAATAGAACAATTAAAAGAACATATTAAAATAAATCCAGACAAACAGCTCTATAAACATGGTAAAAATGAAAATAGATTAAAAAATTATGAGGAAGAACTAATAGAATTCCAAAATAATCCATATAAAGGATTTTTATGCTCACGTGAAGATGCATATAATGCTTTTATTAAGTATAACGATATATCTTTAACAAAATACTATATTATGAGCCATTTATATTGTTCTTATGGGGATATGAAAGGTCATTTACCTACATTGTTGAATGAATTTGAAAAAGAAAAAGAATTTATGGATAAAATGTTAATTGATTTTCAAGATATTTCTTTTAATGCTAAAAGACTTAAAAATTTTAAATTAAAATATTTAGAATCTGCTTTAGGTTGGTATAAAGACGAAGAAAATCTAAATATAGAAGAAGTTATCAAACTTACAATTACGAATATGGAAAATTTAGTTGAAATTAAAAATAATTTAGTTAAAATAAACAGTATTGCCTGTTAAATTTAACTATTTTAAGTAAAAAGTAAGTTATAAAATGATAACATTTTAACAAATAAAAACACAGGAAAAATAATATGCCATTAGTAATATTCGTAGATGATAGTGAGACAGCTTTAGCTTCCACTAGAATGGTAACAAACAGTATGCCAATAGACGTAAAACAATATATAGATGCAACGAAAGCATTAGAGGAAATTAAAGCCGGTATGAAACCAGATTTGATTATTACAGATTTAAATATGCCTATTATGAATGGGATGGAATTTTTAAAAGCACTTAGAGAAGTAGAACATACAAAAAAGACACCTTGTTTAATGCTAACAACTGAAACAAAAGCAGAACTAAAACAAATGGGGAAAGCATTGGGATTAACTGGTTGGGTTGTTAAACCTTTTAATCCTTCACAGCTAAAACAAGCGATTACAAGAGTATTACGCTTAACTTAGATAATAATTATTAAAGGAAAAAATATGAGTGTAATTGGTGGAATCACTTTTTGTGATGATTATGATAAATTCAATTTTACTGAAAAAAAAGTTGATAGAATGAAATTAAAGTTATTTTATGCTTTAACAAGACACCGTATGGATAAAATATGGCGAAAAATGGAACAAGAAAGACCTAAAATACCAGATTTTTCATTAGATGATGAAGATGTTATGTATTTTGATGGATTAGGCGAAACCTTTGAGGAAGAACCAGAAGATACAAAAAATATAGATGAATTATTAGATTTATCATATATTTGGTTAGCTGGATTCGACGAAGAACATAGAGGTGACTGTACAAAAGATGCTTTTACCTGTACTAGATGTTATGTTGAAAGACTTATTGGGGTTGATACAACCGGTAGGAATCTAAATACAATTAAGGAATAATAATGGATAGTTATATAGAAAATTTAATGAAACATATTCATAATAATGATTTAAAAAAAGTTGATAAGATAGTGTATATTACTAACCGTGTAGAAGATACAAATACTTACACTGTTGGATTTTTACCAGAAACCACTTCTGATATTATCATTGATAATAAAAAAGTTGAAATATTGGATATTAAAGATATAAGAGGGCGTTCTTTTAAAGATGTTATTATTTTGTTAGATGAAATACATGATATTTCTTATGCTTCTTTAATAAATATTGTAAAAGTGATGCTTGATAATTCACAATTAATACTTGTTTATCATCGCGAAGGTTTTTTAAATACTTTTGAAGTAATATTATCACTTTCGGATAAAGAATTAAAAGAATTGAGAATTGATACAATGTTAGTAGAAGAAAAAACAACTGTTCGCAATAAAATACCAGAATATACACAAAAGCTTTTTTCTTAATATTTAAGTTTAATTTTATCTGTTATTTTTTATAATAATGTTATAATATTTCTTTATAACAAAAAGGTTTAATACAATGAATAATACACTAGAAATTTTTAAAGAAATAACGCAGATAGAACACTGTAGTAAAAATACAAATAAACTTTTAGATTATCTAATTAGTAAGGCAATAGAATATAATTATGAATATAAAACTGATACTGCTGGTAACTTATATACTTATAAATTAGGTAATACTATATGCTTACAATCACACTATGATATGGTATGTATTGGCAAAGCACCAAATATAGAAATATATGAAGAAGTTGAAGATAATGGTATAAATTATCTTAAAGCGAACAATAGCTCACTAGGTGCAGATAATGGTATGGGCGTAGCTATGATACTGAACCTTATGTCACAAAATAAAAACATATCAGGTCTTTTTACCAATGATGAAGAAATAGGTCTTATTGGTGCTAATGATTTGGAAATTAATATCACTGAAAAATATATTATTAATTTGGATTCTGAAGATGAAGGAGACGTTTTTATTGGTTGTGCTGGTGGTGTAGATATTATTTCGACCTTAGATTTAGAATTTACAGATAAGGAAAGAAATTTAGACTTTTACGAACTCACTACTATTAATTATCAAGGTGGTCATTCAGGTTTAGAAATAGATAAAGAAATTCCTAATGCTATTATAGATTTAGTAAATGAAATTAAAGATTTACCAGTAGAATTGGTATCTATTAATGGTGGTGAAAAAAGAAATTCTATACCTGTTAATTGTTCAATTATTGTAGGTGTAGAAAAAAAGAGAGCATTAAAAATATATAATAATAACATTCAAGTTAGAATGATTGAAAATAGTACTTTTAAAACAATTAAAAATCAAGAAGATATATTAGAAGCAATAGGACTTTTTAAAGATGGTGTTATCAAATTTAATGAGGAATTAGAAATACCACAAACAAGTATTAATTTAGCAATTATTTCGACGTCTGATATTAATAATAAAATAGAAATAGCTATCAGTGCAAGGTCTATGGATAATCAAGAATTAGAAGATTTAGTTGGTGTTGTTGAATTATTCTTTTCTATATATAAACATAATATTAAATACGAATATAAATATCCAGCGTGGAAACCAGAAAAAACTGAGCTTTCTAATATAGTATTAGAAGAGAGTAGAAAGATGTTTAAAAACGCTTCTTTTACAGCAATACATGCTGGATTGGAGTGTGGATTACTTAAAGATAAATTTCCAAATGTAGAAATAGTTTCTTTTGGACCAAATATTTATTCACCACACACAAATAAAGAAAAAGTAGATTTAAATTCTGTTATTAAAGTTGATAAATTATTAGGAAATATAATAAAAGTTTTAAATAAAAAATAATTACTTATTGTAAAATCATTAAATAGTTAGGTGATTTTACATTTTTAATTATTTTCTTTGAATAAGAATCTTTTACATTAATAGTTTTTATACTAGTAAATTTCATTTAAAAAATTTCTTTAAAAATACATCTAAATTATTAACAAGCTTACCTTTATATTCTTCTGTATTCAAATCTTTTATATTAATAGTTTTTATATTTCTACCATATGGCTCTTTATCTTTTAGTTGTAATGTATCTATATCTAAATCAAATTTTAATAATAAATAGTTTTCCAATGTATTATTCATAATATCATGAATTACTAACATTTCTTTTTCATCTATTATTTCATTATCTAACATTGTAATTACTTTAGAATTTTTATATTTAAGTTCTTCATATTCATATTCTTCTAATATGTTAATATCTTCTTTTTTATTTGTTGATATAAAAATTTCTTCTAA
>Ga0256824_10000458_pt1 | contig 15665 bp, 13 predicted proteins | sample CV67metaG_FD_191570 | JGI IMG/M metagenome (GOLD analysis project Ga0256824, IMG submission 191570) | Hydrothermal vent microbial communities from East Pacific Rise, Pacific Ocean - CV67 | ecosystem: Environmental > Aquatic > Marine > Hydrothermal vents | place: Pacific Ocean: East Pacific Rise...
AAAATGCACTATGGAAAAACGGTGGACTACAATATTCTCCACCATTTAGATAAGAATCAAATAAGAAAAACTTAAGCTTAGGCTTAAGTTTTTTTATTTATAAACTAATAAAGAAGTATATATATAGTATAAATTTCTTTATTAATTTATATAAATAAGTTAATAATAAAATATAAAGGTTTATCGTGTCTATTTTAAATAATAAACAATTCAGAGATTTTGCATCTCAATTAATAGTCGTTATTGGATTAGTAGCATTTTTGTGGTATATTACTTCAAACTTACTAACAAATATCGACCAAAGAGGAATTACTACAGGTTTTGATTTCTTTTCTAGTACTGCTGGTTTTGGTATTAGTGAATCTCCAATCTATTTTGATGATACATCAACATATTTTAGAGCATTTCTTGTAGGTCTTAGTAATACTCTTATCGTATCAGTTGTCGGAATATTTTTTGCTACTATTATAGGGGTTTTAGTAGGAGTTGCAAGATTATCACATAACTTTCTTATTTCAAAATTAGCAACAGTTTATGTTGAATTTTTTAGAAATATACCTATCTTACTTCAAATACTATTTTGGTACAATGTAGTTTTAGCAGCGCTTCCTAGTCCTAGAGCTAGTATAGAGTTAGGTTTAGATTCTTTTTTAAATAACCGTGGATTATATGTACCTAAAGCAATATTTGAAAATGGATTTTTAATTATATTTATTTCTATTATAATTGCAGTTGCAATAGCAATATTCGTAGTTAAAAGAGCAAATAAAAAGTTTGAAGAAACAGGAAAAGAAACAAAAGTCTTTCCTATAGTTATTTTACTTTTAATTGCAATACCATTATTTGTTTATAATATAAGTGGTGGTGGATTAACATTTGATAATCCACATTTACAAGGATTTAACTTTATAGGTGGAATGAATTTTTCTCCAGAATTCTTAGCACTTACTTTTGCACTTAGTATATATACTGCTACATATATTTCAGAAGCAGTAAGATCTGGTATAGAAGCTGTACCAAAAGGTCAAAAAGAAGCAGCAGCTTCTCTTGGACTTAATTCTTATAAATCATTAGTATTAGTTGTTCTTCCTCAAGCAATTAGAATTTCTATTCCTCCTATTATTAATCAATACCTTAACTTAGTAAAGAATTCATCTTTGGCAACAGCTATTGGTTATCCTGAGTTAGTTACAGTATTTAGTGGAACTGTTCTTAATCAAACAGGACAAGCAATTGAAATTATTATGGTTACTATGGCAGTTTATTTAACAATAAGTTTAACAATATCAATGCTATTAAACTATGTTAATAAAAAAATGGAAATAAAGGGTAGATAATGGCAATATATGAAGTAAAAAATGCAAGACCAGCCCCTAGTAGTGACAAGGGTATCTTTAGATGGATATTAAATAACTTATTAGCAACACCACTTGATGTAGCAATTACATTTTTAGGGTTGGCATTTATATTTTGGGTAATACCTCCATTTGTAAACTGGGCAATTATTGATGCCACTTTTGTTGGTCAAACAGCATCAGATTGTACTGGTGGTGGAGCTTGTTGGGTATTTATATCTCAAAAAATTAGTATGTTTATATATGGTTTTTATCCACATGAAGAAATTTACAGAGTAAATATTGTATTTGCACTATTCTTTGTGTTCGTGGTATTATTTAAATTTGTAGGTAAATCTTTTTTTCAAAAAGTACTTATATTTAGTGCATACCCTGTAATATCATATATATTAATAGCAGGTGGTTATTTTGGACTAGAAGCTATAGATACAGCAAAATGGGGTGGATTGATGCTTACATTAGTAATTGCATCTGTTGGTATTATCGTATCATTCCCTATAGGTATAGTTTTAGCATTTGGTAGACAATCACAATTACCAATTATTAAAAACCTAAGTGTTGGATATATAGAATTTATTAGAGGTGTACCTCTTATTACATTATTATTTATGGGTTCAGTTGTTTTACCATTATTTTTCCCTGAAGGGGTAGATTTTGATAAGTTATTAAGAGCATTAATTGTAATTACTTTATTCCAAGCTGCATATATTGCAGAAGTTATAAGAGGTGGATTACAAGCAATACCAAAAGGTCAATATGAAGCTGCGGATTCATTAGGACTTTCTTATTGGCAAAAAATGTTACTTGTAATATTACCTCAAGCACTTAAAGTTTCAATTCCAAATCTTGTTGGAGTATCTATTGCATTATTCAAAGATACTACACTAGTTTTAATTATTGGATTATTTGATTTACTTGCGATGGTACACTTAACAAATAGTGATTCAAATTGGTTAGGTCATGATACAGAAGGTTATGTATTTATTACATTTATATACTGGTTCTTTTGTTATGCTTTATCAAGATATAGTAACGTTTTAGAAAAAAAATATAATACAGATAATAGATAGATTTAAAGGAAAATAATGAAAAATATAATAGAAATTAAAAATGTAAATAAATGGTATGGAGATTTTCACGTACTAAAGGATATAAACCTAAATGTAAAAAAAGGTGAAATAATTGTAATTTGTGGACCTAGTGGATCTGGTAAATCAACTGTAACTAGATGTATAAATTATCTAGAAACTTTCCAAGAAGGTACTATTAATGTTAATGGTACAAATCTTGAAGATGATGTTAAAAAAATACAAGATGTAAGAAGTCAAGTTGCAATGGTATTTCAACATTTTGAACTTTTTCCTCATTTAAGTATTGTAGATAATCTTACTTTAGCACCTATGCATGTTCATGGAATTCCTAAAAAAGAAGCACAACAAACAGCAATGCAATATTTAGAAAGAGTAAATATTGCAGATCAAGCAGATAAATATCCAAATCAATTATCTGGTGGACAAAAACAAAGAGTTGCAATAGCTAGAGCACTTTGTGCAAATCCGACTATTATGCTATTTGATGAGCCAACATCAGCACTTGATCCAGAAATGATTAATGAAGTACTTGATGTTATGATTGAACTTGCAAATGAAGATAAAACTATGATTTGTGTAACTCATGAAATGGGATTTGCAAAAAAAGTAGCAGATAGAGTTATATTTATGGCTGAAGGTCAAATAGTTGAAGAAAATACTCCAGATGAATTTTTTGATAATCCTCAAACTGATAGATTAAAAGAATTTTTATCTCAAATTATTCACTAATATTAAATAAAAATATAAAAAAGGTGATAGGAAACTATCACCTTTTTTTATTATTAAATAAGTAAAAGCATTTTTTAGGTATAATCGCGAATATTATAAAACAAAAGGATTATTTATGGGACTAGGAGTAGGAATTGTAGGATTACCAAATATAGGGAAATCAACAACTTTTAATGCTTTAACAAAAGCACAAAACGCAGAGGCACAAAATTATCCATTTTGTACAATAGAACCAAATAAAGCAATAGTACCAGTTCCTGATAAAAGATTAGATGCATTAGCTAAAATAGTAAATCCAGATAAAATTCAACATTCAACTATTGATTTTGTTGATATTGCTGGACTTGTTAAAGGTGCTAGTAAAGGTGAAGGTTTAGGAAACCAATTTTTATCAAATATTAGAGAAGTTGAAGTGATTTTACATATGGTAAGATGTTTTGAAGATCCTAATGTAGTACATGTAGAAGGTGATATTAACCCTATAAGAGATATTGAAATTATTGAAACTGAACTTATATATTCTGATATTTCACAACTTGAAAGAAAATTAGATAGACTTAAAAAAGCAGCAAAATTTGATAAAGAAGCAGCAGCAACGTATGAAGTAGCACAAGAGCTATCAGCTCACCTTGATGCACTTAACCCTGTAAGAACTTTTGAAAAAAGAGATGATGAATTATTCGAATCACTTGATAAAGAACTTAGATTTTTATCAAACAAAGATGTTATTTATGGAGCAAATGTTGATGAAGACTCTTTAGTAGATGGAAATGATTTAGTAAAAATAGTTCAAGATCATGCTACATCTGTTGGAGCTGATTTAATTATGCTTTGTGCAAAGATTGAAGAAGAATTAGTAGATATGGATGATGTAGATGCAAAAGAGATGCTAAATGATTTAGGTGTGCAAGAATCAGGATTAGAAAAGATTATTCACACTGCATTTGATAAGCTTGGATTACAATCATATTTTACAGCTGGTAAAGTAGAGGTACGAGCTTGGACTATACCAAAAGGATGTACAGCACCAAAAGCTGCTGCAGTTATACATAATGACTTTGAAAAAGGTTTTATTAAAGCAGAAGTTATTGCTTATGATGACTTTATTGAATTTGGTGGAGAATCAAAAGCAAAAGAAAATGGTAAACTTAGAATAGAAGGGAAAGATTATATTGTTAAAGATGGCGATATAATGCATTTTAGATTTAACGTTTAAGATGATTCTTACTAAACAAAGTAAAACATTCTTACAAATATCATCAATACTTATGGCAATAGCTATTGGTATTGGTGCATTTGGAGCTCATGGATTAAAACCCTATTTAGATGATTATGGGCTTAGTATTTATGCAAAAGCTATATCATATGAGTTCTATATGACTATTGGATTATTTATAATATCTTTTATATCAATAATCATTCCAAATTCTGCTAAAGTTAAAATAGCATTTTATTTAGTTCTGAGTGGTATGCTTGTATTTTCTTTTTCTCTTTATATTCTTTCAATTACAAAAATTATGTGGCTGGGAGCTATTACTCCAGTAGGAGGAATTTTAATGATTACAGGATGGATAGTATTATTTTTCTCAATAAATAATAAATAATAATTTAGTATACATTTAAAGAAAAAAAATTATACATACTTATTAAGTAATTGTATAATATAATATAAAATGACAAATAATAATAATAGCTTTTTACTAAAAATGAAAAATATACTATATGTAGAGGATGATTTATCCTCTTCAGATGAAATTAGTTTTTTTCTTGAAAATTATGTAGGAAATTTATACGTTGCTTCTAATGGAGAAGAAGGATTAAAACTTTTTAAAAATCATCATATAGATTTGATTATTACTGATATTCAAATGCCAGTTATGGATGGTATATCAATGATAAAAGAGATTAAAACATTTGATAAAAATATCCCAATAATTATAATAACAGCATTTGATGAAACGAATTATTTAATTGAAGCATTAAATTTAGGTATTAACAAGTATTTGTTAAAGCCAATAAATTTAAAAGAACTTCTTTCTAATATGATTCAATTAATTGAAGAATTTGAAGTTATTGATTATGGTTATTATATTGACTTAAATGATAATGTTACAGAGTTAAGTAATCAACTATTAGAATTTATTGGTTATGATAAATCAGAAATAATAGGGTACTCATATTTTAATTTTGTAAAAGATGAAGATATTTCAAGATTAAAAATAGAATTTGAAAAGCTAAAAAATGATAATAATATTGATAATATACAATTTTCATTAAAGAAAAAAGACGGTACATATACAGAAATATTATTAAAAGTAATAGCAATATTAGATAAAAATAAAAATATAATGTTTTATTATTGTGAAATAAATAGTTTAGAAACATATATAAAATCTCAAAAAAAGCTTGAAAAAGAGTTTAAAAAAGAGCATTCTTTAAGGGAATTAATTACAATAGAATCTAAAATAGCACAAGCAATTGCTAATAAAGTTGACATAGACAGTTTTTTCAAAGAAACTATGAAAATTATAAAAAAGAATATGCAATACGTTTTTGGATTTATTAAATTAAAAGATTCTGATAATGAAATTCTAGTGCAAATGGTGCATGAAGAAATTAATTTAAAATATGATGCTAATATTTTTTATAATTTAAAAGATGTATTAACAAATAGAAAAAATAATATATCTGAGATACTTATCGTAAATGATATAAAAGAAATTCCAGATTTCGAAGGTAAAGATAAATTAATATCATTAAAAATAAGTTCAGCAATATCTCTACCAATACGTTCATCGCAGAGAAAAAATATTATAGGAAATTTTAGTTTATTTTTTAATGATATTTATATATTATCTAAAGATGAAATAAATATGTATAAAAATATTGTAAAAACAATTGCTTTAGGAATTGAATCTATTCAAATTAGACAAGAAAAAGAATACCTAATAAAAGAATTAGAACATCAAGTAAATACTGACCAATTGACCAAAGATACAAATAGACGTCGTGCTTTTGAAATATTAAAACAAGAAATAGAACGAGCAAATAGATACAAGTGTACATTTTCGCTTATATACTTAGATATAGATAATTTTAAGAATATTAATGATAGATATGGACATAAAGAAGGTGATAATGTACTTATAAAATTGAGTAATACATTAAAAAGTATGATACGTTCAACGGATACTTTTGCTAGATGGGGTGGTGAAGAATTTGTAGTTATTTTACCTGAAATAGGAATAAAAAATGCAACTGCAATTGCAAATAAATTTCGAAAAAAACTTGAAGATAATACAAACTTTACTGCTAGTTTTGGAGTAGTTGAATACAATTCTAATGATGGAGTTGATAGTATAATAACAAGAGCAGATGAAAAAATGTACAAAGCAAAAAAATCTGGGAAGAATAAAGTTGTAAGTGAATAAGTTACTATTAATATTAATATTAATTTTGTCCTTAAATGCAAAAGAAGATTTACAAAGATTTAATGTTGCATATATGACAAATTCTATGAGTAATTATAGTAAAAAAGATTTAAAAATATCTATGAATATTTGGCTAAAGGAAATATCTAAAGAAGCAGGCTATGATGCAAATATGTTTTTTTATGATAATCCAAAAGACGCAGTTATTGATTTAAAAAATAATAAAATTGATTATATTAGTGCGTTTCCTTTAGTTTTTGTAAAATATTTTAATGAAACATTACTTACTGATGCTTTTTCTGGTGGTCCTAAAAATATAAAAAATACGATATTTGTAATATTATCGCACACTAATATTAATAAGTTAAAAGATTTAAAAAATCCAAAAATAGGTATACAAATATATGATGAAATTATGTATATGTATATTAAATTAAAATTAAATAATAATACTCCAAATATTAAAGGTTACTCAAAAAGAAGTAAAATTGTATTAGATTTGTTTTTTAATAAAATAGATATTGCAATTGTCCCTTTAAGAAATTTTCTTTTAGCAAAAGAATTGAATCCACAAATTTATAAAAAAGTAAAGATATTAGAAGAAACTAATATAAATGCAACTAATTTTGCTTTTTATCGTAAAAGTTTAAATAAAAGTATTCAAAAGAAAATATTTAAGGAAGCAAAGAAAATGTTTAGTTCTAAAAAAGGTAAACAAATGATGTTAATTTATAAAGCTGATAAGATAATAAAAACAAAATTAGATAATCTAAAACCTGTAAAAGAATTATATAATAAATATATAATATTTAAAAAAAGATTTAAAAATGATTAGATTTTTTATATTATTACTTTTATTAACAACATTAATTTTAAATGCAGATGAACCTTTAAAAAAATACAAATTTGCTTATATAAATAGTTCAATGAGTAATTATAGTCAAGTTGATTTAAAAATTACAATGGATATATGGATGAAAGAGGTTGCAAAAAATATAGGTAATGTTGAAATGATATTTTATAATGATCCAAAAAAAGCAGCTAAGGATATTAATAATGGTAAGGTAGATTTTATATCTGCTTTTCCAATTATATTTATAAAGTATTTTGATATGTCAAAATTAGAAAATGGGTTTACGGGAAAATATAAAGATCCTGATGACAATAAATTTGTAATACTTATAAAAAAAGGGATTGAAAAAAAAGATTTAAAAGATATAAAAAATCTAAAAATCGGAATACAAAAAAATGATACGATTATGCAAATATATGCAAAAAACTATTATAAAACACCAAATATTGTTAAATATAAGAATAGAAGTAGAATTGTATTGGATATATATTTTTCAAAAATTGATATAGGTATTGTACCTTATCGAACTTATAAATTTTCAAAAGAATTAAATCCAAATATAAGTAAAAAAGTTAAATTTCTTAAAAAAACAAATTTTGTATCAAATGCATTTGGTTTTTATAGAAAAGGAATTTTAAAAGTAGATAAAGAATTTATTTTTAATACAGGAATAGAATTATTTAGTTCAGTTAAAGGTAAACAAATGATGGATATATATAAAATAGAAACATTAGTAAAAACAAAAATTAGTGATTTAAAAAATGCAAATACGTTGAATAAATCATATTTAAAAAAATAAAAAGGCATAAGTAATGAATAAAAAAATATTATTAGGACTGATAGTATCATGCAGTATTCTTTTTGCACAAAAACATATATATAGTTTAGATGAAGCAATACAAACAGCATTAGAAAATAAAAATAGTCTAAAAGTTTCTAAAACTTCTGTAAAAATTGCACAAACACTTTATAAACAAGCAATGAGTGCAAATTATCCTAAATTTGATCTTAATATAATGGCTATGAGAATAGATGAAGATCCTTCTTATGGAATGGTAGGTACAACAACTGTTGATAATAGATTAACAAAAGCTACAGCTGGACACTTAGCAAGTGCTGCCTTGGCTGCTGGTGACAATGAAAATGCAGCTAAATATCTAAAAATAACACAAGGTCCAGACTATATACAATTACCAATTAATATGAAAGTAAAAGTTATGGACAGAGATTCTGTAATAGGTCAGATTAATATGGAATACCCAATTTATGTTGGTGGTAAAATTGACTCTATTACAACACAAGCAAAAATAGGTAAAAAAATTGCACAAGAAGATATCAAAAGAACCAAAAGCCAAATTATATTTGATGTAAAAAAATATTACTATTCTGTAGTTTTATCAAAACAATTAAAACAATTATCAAATGAAACATTAGAAAGAATGAAATTTTTAGAAAATTTAACATCTAGATTATATCAAGGTGGATCGATGCATGTTAAGAGAACTGATTATTTAAGAAGTAAATTAAGTGTAAACTTTATAGAATCACTAGATGAAAGACTATCAGAAAAAGAAGAAATGGCAAAATCTGCATTTGTTAATGCCATGGGACTCCCATGGCAAACTATAGTTGATGTAAAAGATGATGCATTGAAAAAGCCAAAAATGACTGAATCTATGAATAGACTAATAAAGAATGCATACAAATTTAATCCTGATTATACTACTTTAAATCTGGCAATTGATATTAAAAAAGCAAAAATTGATGAATCAAAAAGTGACAATTATCCTCATATTGGTTTAAATGCAAGTGCACAAAGAGTTTATAATGATTATGACTATGGTATGGTAAATGATGCAAATACAAAATCTTGGACAATAGGTATAGGAGCAAAATGGTCATTATTTAATGGATTTAGAACTAGAAATGAAATAGAACAAAGTAAATTAGAAAAATTAAAATTAGAACAAACTAAAATATTATTAGAAGAGGGATTAGCATTACAAGTAAAGCAAGCATTTTTAGCAATGAAAAGTTCATATGTCCAATATAATATATTAAAGAAAGCTTTTAACACATCTGAACAAAATAGAGAATTAAATGTGAGAGCATATCAAGAAGATATGGTAGAAACAAAAGAAGTTGTAGAAGCCCAAATTTTGGAATCTTATACGAAAGCTGATTTTTATCGTTGTGTATATGATCATGCAATTGCTAAAGCGAAGTTAGATCTTATTATTGGAAATGTAATACAAGAAATGAATAAGTAATAGGCAGAAAAAAAATATAATGTTAATAAATAAGTATAAAAGATAATAGATGAAAAAAAGTAGTTTTTTTAAAAAAATATTTTTAATTATAGTTGTAATTTTTACGCTAAGTTCTAGTATATTGATATATTCAGTAATTAAAATACAAGAATCATCATTATTGCAAGTAATGTATTCTAAAGCTAAAACAACAGCAAAATCAATATCATTGGTATCTTCTGATGCTATGATTACGGAAGATTATTCTTTTTTGATTGAATTTATAGAAAAAGTATTAGGAGATAATGATGAAATAGTTTATACTGTTATTACTAAAAAAAATGGCGATAGTATATATAGTAGGTCATCACATTGGTCAATGATTGATAAATTACCAAAACAAATAAGTGAAAATTTAAATAAAAAGATAAATGGAAATATAACACATAATATTTTTAATAATGAAGAAATTTATAATTTTACATATCCCGTTGTATTTTCTGGAATTGACTGGGGATGGATTAATATTGGCTATTCATTAAAACAATATAATAAAAATATGAAAATAATTTATATTAATAGTATAATATTATTGTGCTTGATTATTATTGTTTCTATTTTAATAGCTTATTTTCTTGCTCAAAAAATATTAAAACCAATATTAGAATTAAACCGTGCTGTTCAAGATGTCGCACACGGTAATTTTAACACTACAGTTGAAGTTTATTCAAATGATGAAATATCAGAACTTGCTAAGAGTTTTAACTATATGATTAAAAAGCTAAAGATTTCTGATAAAAAGTTAAGAAATATGAATTTTGAACTAGAACAAAGAGTACAAAAAAGAACACAGGAATTAGAAGAATTAAATAAAGATTTGGATCAAAAAGTAAAAGAAGAAGTGATTCAACGTTCAAAACAAGAACAACTTTTAATTCAACAGTCTAGATTTGCAGCAATGGGTGAGATGATTGGAAATATTGCACATCAGTGGAGACAGCCATTAAATGCATTGAGTTTATTATTACAAAATATTGAAAATGCATACGATATGAATATTTTAGATGAAAAATATATTGTAAGAACTGTAGATAAAGGAACATTGTTAACAAATACAATGTCTAAAACAATTGATGATTTTCGTAATTTTTTTAAACCAAATAAAAAAGTTGAAGTTTTTAATATTTCTGAAGCAATACATGGTACCTTAGAAATTATTGGAGCTAGTTTCTCAAATCATATGATTAATATTGAAGAAAATATTGATAAGTCTTTATGTGCAAAAGGTTTTAGTAATGAATTTTCTCAAGTTATACTTAATATTTTAAATAATTCAAAAGATGAACTTATAAGAAGAGAAATTAAAAATAAAAAAATAAGATTTATCGTTAAAGAATTTGAAGATAAATTAATAATTGAAATAGAAGATAATGCAGGAGGTATTTCTGCTGATATTATTAACAAAGTATTTGATCCTTATTTCTCAACTAAAGAAGAGGGTAAAGGAACAGGAATTGGTCTGTATATGTCTAAAACAATTATAGAACATAATATGCATGGACTATTAAGTGTAAGAAATGCAAAAGAAGGAGCTGTTATTAAAATAATATTAGAATCAGCTAAATGTATAATGATAAATGGAATTACAAATGAAAAATAATACAGTATTATATGTAGAAGATAATCTTGATATATCAGAAGAAATATCATTTTTCTTAAAAACACAAGTTAAAGAATTATTTGTTGCCTATGACGGCTTAGAAGGGTTAAAACAGTATAAAAAAAATAAACCAGATTTAATAATAAGTGATATACAAATGCCAAATATGAATGGTATTGATATGATAAAAGAGATTCGTAAAGAAGATCCATATTTACCAATTATTATAACAACTGCATTTAATGAGTCAGAATATTTATTAGATACTATAAATTTACAAGTTTCATCTTATATTATTAAGCCTCTTAGTTTAAAACAATTAGTAATAAATATGCAAAAAATACTTGAACCTGTGAAATTGAAAAAACAATTAGAAATAAAGAATCAAGAGCTAGAAGAAATAAATAAAAAATTAGATCGAATAGTTGATGAAAAAACAGAAGAATTAAGATATTTGTATTCTCATGAAAGTATTACTGGATTATATAACTATATAACCCTTGATGAAGTTTTGAATAAATATGAATATAATTATTTACTACTATTGGAAATTACCAATTTCTCATTATATAATAAAGAATATGGGAAAAATTTTTCAAATGAAATATTAAAATCTGCATCAATAAAATTAAAAGAACATATTGACAATACTCAGCAATTATTTAAAATAGAGTCAGATAAATTTGTAATTCTTATTAATGAAAATAATCCTAAAAATATTGAAATATTTTGTGATAAAATTATAAATGATTTTGATGATAAGTTTTTATATATTAAAGGTAAGCAAATTTCTATAAACTTTGCAATAGGGATTGAAAAAATAACAGAAAATAAATATCCTATAATTAATGCAGAATATGCAATTAGTAGTTCAAAAGATTTTGGAGGTAGATTTTTTAATTTTTATAATGAAAAAGATGAGAACTATCAAAAAAATAAATATCAAATTGGATGGTTAACAAAAACAAAAGAGATGATTCATAATAAACAAATAGAAGCTTATTATCAACCAATTATGGATATTAAAACGGGAAAAATTATTAAATATGAAGTGCTAGCAAGAGGTAAATATCAAGGAGACATTTATTTACCTTATTATTTTATAGGAGCTGCAGAAAAGTTGGGAATAATTGATTCTATTACTAGAATAATTATTGATAAAAGTTTTAGATATTTTAGTTTAAAGAATATAGAATTTTCTATTAATATTACTCAAAGAGATTTACTAGATGATACTTTTACTAAATATATAAAAGAAAAACTAAATGAACATAATATAAAAGCACAATATGTTACACTAGAAGTTTTAGAAAATGTAACAGTTGGGAAATACCAGAAAATTATTATAAATAATCTTAAAATAATAAAAGAGTTAGGTTTAAAAATTGCAATTGATGATTTTGGTGTAGAATATTCAAATTTTAGTAGGTTATTAGATATAAAGTTTGATTATATAAAATTTGATTCGATATTTATAAAAGATATTTGTAATAATAAAAATAATAGAACAATAATAGCTGCAATGTCAGATATGGCAAAATCATTAGGTATAAAAACTATTGCAGAATATGTTGAAAATGAAGATATTCTTAATGTATTAAAGAATCAGGGTGTTGATATGGCACAAGGGTATTACATAGGTAAACCTAAAGAAAATATAATTAGTTAAAACTAATATATATTTTATTAAGGAGACTTTCACAAGTATTTTTAGTTTTTATAAGCCTAAGTTTCTCATAAAATTCATAGCTATATTTTCAGCTCTTCCTTTAAATATTTGCCCTTGAGCTTCTTCATAAACACTATCAATAGTCTCAAAGAACATTTTTAACCATGTAGGAAACATATCTCTTGTCAGACCCATATTGATATGTGCCATCATTGGATTACCTTGATAATCAGTATCTTGTAACGCTATCATAGCCCAAAAGTTTGTAAGTAAATCTGTATGTTCTTTCCATGTATTAGAGTTGATATCTTCTCCTAATCTACTTTTAAATACTTTTGATACATCTGTATCTTCAGCTAAAATTCTTGAGTAAAATTTCATTACCATTTCATTTATATTTTCTTTTGTAATTGTGTTATATTTCATTTATTTTTCCTTCGTTTGTTCTAATTCTCGTAGTTTATCTTTTTTTGATTTTCTTTTACCTTTAACAGGTTCTTTACCTTTTGTTGCATTTATAATATCTCCAGATCTCTCAAAGCCATTTATCTGCTCAACTTCTATATTAAGATGACATTTTTTTACTACAACATCATAATGTTCTTGATTTTCAAGTGTCACAAATGTGATAGCATCTCCACTTTTCCCAGCTCTCGCAGTCCTACCTATACGATGAATATAATCAAGTGGACTTCTAGGCAAATCAAAATTTACTACACAATCTACATCATCTATATGAAGTCCACGACTTGCTAAATCTGTACAAAATAGTATATTGATATTTGTATCTTTGAAATCATTTAAAGTATAGTTTCTATCTTCTTGATCTAAACTACCATGAAATGACTCAGCGATAAAACCACTTTTTCTAAACTTGTATGCTACATTGTCTGTTTGTTTTTGTGTTGCCATAAACACTAAAACTTTTTTATATTTATGCTTTTTAAGAATTACTTTTAAAAGTGCATTTCGATTTTCTTTGTTTACACTTATTGCTCTTTGATTTATATTACTTACATTTAGTTCAGTTTGTGCTTGTACAAAAGTATGACTAGGGCTTATAGTTTTTATAGTATCTTGTATTTTATCATTATAAGTTGCAGAGAAAAATAGATTTTGTCTATTTTTTGGAAGTTGGTTTAGTATTAAATCCAGTTCATCTTTAAATCCATCATTTAACATCTTATCTGCTTCATCAAGTATAAAATACTCAATATGAGATAAGTTTATTTGTCCTTTGTTAATAATATCAATCAATCTTCCAGGAGTTGCAATAACAACATCACAACCTTTTTGTATATATAATAGTTGATTTCCTATATCATCATTTCCTATTAAAGAAGCTACCTTGAAGCTTTTATTAAAACTTTTACCATAGCTAGAAAATACTGTTCCAACTTGAAGAGCCAATTCTCTTGTAGGAGTTAGTACTAGTACTTTTATTTTGGCTTTTTTTATAATTTCTTTACTTGATAATTCATCTAAAATAGGTAAAGCAAAAGCTAGAGTTTTTCCACTTCCAGTTTGTGCTAATGCTACTATATCTTGTTTTTGAACTATAGGCTCAAAACATAGTTCTTGTATAGTTGTAAGTTGGCACAAGTTATTTTTTGCTAGATTAGACTTTAGCTTTTCATTTATATTTAGTTGTTCAAATTTCATCTATTCAAGTTCCTTTAATTGCTCTTCATATTGTTCAATAATATCATCATAAGATATTTGAGCTGTTTCTAGACTCTCAAACATATCTTCAATCTTTTGTTCACTTTTTCTAATAATACCTGATAGTTCTATTACTTTTGAGTTATCAAGAGCATTTGATGCTTTTATTAGCTCTTCTTGAAGAGGTTCTAATTCATCTTCTAGTTTCATTATTGAGTTCTCTAGTTTTTCAACTTCTTTTTTAAAAGGAGAGGCTTTTTTATTTCGCTCTTGTATAAGTGAAGCTCTTAGTTTTTTGTTTTCTTTTTTATTTACTTTTATTGCTGGTTTTTCTTTGATTTGAATATCTTCTTCTTCCCAACCAATTTTTGATAAAAAGTCATTATATCCACTATCAAAATACCTAGCACCTTCTTTTTCAAAGATAATTAGATTATTTGCTGTTTGTCTAAGTAACTCTTCACTATGTGTTACAATTATTACTGCACCATCAAAGTTTTTTATTGCATTAGTTAGGGCATCTATACTATACATATCTAGATGATTTGTAGGCTCATCAAGAAATAGTATATTAACCTCTTTTGCTATTATTTGTCCTAACATAACACGAGATTTTTCTCCACCACTTAGAAGGCTTATTTTTTTCTTTGCATTATCTCCACTAAACATCATAGACCCACAAATTTGTCGCACTTTTGATTCTGCCATTTTGCTATCGCTTAAATATATTTCATCCATTACAATTGAGTTTGGATTTAAGTGTGATATATTTGTTTGACCAAAGTGTCCAAAAGATGAACTAGTATGATAATCTACACTTCCATTTAATGGTTTTAGTTCACCTGCAATGTTATTAAGCAGTGTTGATTTACCTTTACCATTTTTACCTATTATTGCTAATACTTCACCTTTTTTTAGTGTAAAATTTACATTTGAAAAAAGTATATTATCAGTAGTATATCCAAA
>Ga0256824_10000459_pt1 | contig 15661 bp, 26 predicted proteins | sample CV67metaG_FD_191570 | JGI IMG/M metagenome (GOLD analysis project Ga0256824, IMG submission 191570) | Hydrothermal vent microbial communities from East Pacific Rise, Pacific Ocean - CV67 | ecosystem: Environmental > Aquatic > Marine > Hydrothermal vents | place: Pacific Ocean: East Pacific Rise...
AAGATTCGCAGAAAAAATCTGTGATTAAAACTTGGTCAAGAGCGTCAACTATAACTCCTGATTTCATTGGTACAACTTTCGCAGTTCATAACGGAAATAAATTTATTCCTGTTTTTTGTACTGAGAACATGGTAGGACACAAGTTAGGTGAATTTTCTCCAACGAGAACTTTCAGAGGTCACGCAGATAAGAAAAAGAAAAAATAATAGTCTAAAATATATATAACATGGGGGCTAGAAAAAGAGAAAAAGCTGCACAATTGAAGGCTGAGAAAATGAAAGTTGCAATTGCAAAATTGCGTAACTGTCCAATTCCAGCAAGAAAAATGAGATTGGTTGCTGACCTTGTAAGAGGGATGGAAGTAAACAAAGCTTTAAACATATTACAACACAATTCTAAAGAAGCATCTAACAGATTAGCAACATTGTTGCGTTCTGCGATTGCAAACTGGGAAGCTAAAAATGAGGATAAAGATCTTGAAAGCGAAACTTTAATAGTTTCAATGGTTAAGGTTGATAATGCAGGAATGTTGAAGAGAATTCAACCAGCACCTCAAGGTAGAGCACACAGAGTAAGAAAAAGATCTAATCATACGACTATCATAGTTGATAGCTTAAATTAATAAACGAATGGGACAAAAAACTAATCCAATAGGAAACAGGTTAGGAATCATCAAAGGATGGGATTCTAACTGGTACGGTGGAAAAGACTATTCTGCAAAGATTGTTGAAGACCACAAAATCAGAGAGTATTTGCTAGTTCGTTTAGCTAAAGCAAGCATCTCTAAGGTAATTATTGAAAGAACAATAAAATTAGTTACTGTAACTATCAATACTGCAAGACCTGGTGTAATTATCGGTAAAGGTGGTAGTGAGGTTGATAAATTAAAAGAAGAGTTAAAGAAATTGACTGACAAGGATATTCAAATTAACATTTTTGAGATTAAAAGACCAGAATTAGATGCAAAATTAGTTGCTGATAGTGTTGCTCGTCAAATTGAAGGTAGAATATCTTTCCGTAGAGCTATTAAAATGTCAATTGCTTCGACTATGAGAATGGGTGCTGAAGGAATTAAAATCAAAATTAGTGGTCGTGTAAACGGTGCTGAAATGGCAAGGTCTGAAATGTATAAAGAAGGAAGAACACCTTTACATACATTCAGAGCTGATATAGATTACGCTTTATCAGAAGCTCATACTACTTATGGAAGATTAGGTATCAAAGTGTGGATCTGTAAAGGAGAAATTTATGGAAAAAGAGATCTTTCACCAAATGTTGGTTTACAACAGAAAAAAGGTGGTGCAAAAGGTAAAGGAAAAAGAGACTTCAATAGAAGAAAGAAGTAATAAGAATTTTAAAGGACAACAATAGATATGTTACAACCTAAAAAAACAAAATTCAGAAAAGCTCAGAAAGGTAGAAATAGGGGATTAGCTCATAGAGGTAGCCAAATTGCTTTCGGAGATTTTGGATTAAAAACATTAAAGCCTGGATGGTTAACATCTAGACAGATAGAAGCTTCACGTATCGCGGTAACAAGATTCATGAAGAGACAAGGTCAAGTTTGGATTAGAGTATTTCCAGACAAACCAATTACAAAAAAACCTGCAGAGGTAAGAATGGGTAAAGGTAAAGGTGCTCCAGATCATTGGGTAGCTGTAGTTAGACCAGGAAGAATTTTATTTGAATGTGAAGGGGTAAGTAAAGCACAAGCTCAAGAAGCTATGCGTTTAGCTGCTCAAAAACTTCCAGTTAAATGTAAGTTCGTAGTTAGAAAAGATTACACTGAATAAATTTAATTGGTATGAAATCAACAGAGATAAAAGATTTATCGATAAGCGATTTACAAGAGAAGGTAGCTGAGATGGAATTAATGCAACAAAAAGTTGTAATAACTCACTCAATTTCTCCACTTGAGAATCCTTTACAAATAAGATGGAGCAGAAGAGATATTGCTCGATTAAAAACAGAATTAAGAAAAAGAGAGCTTGAAGCTTAATTTTTTTAACAATTTAAAACATTCTGTAATGGAAAAAAGAAATTTAAGAAAAGAAAGAATTGGAGTGGTAACTAGTGCTAAGATGGATAAATCTATCGTTGTTGCAGTAGAAAGAAAAGTAAAACACCCAATGTATGGTAAGTTTGTCAAAAAAACTACTAAATTTGTAGCCCATGATGAGAAGAATGACTCCAATACTGGAGATACAGTTCGAATTATGGAAACTAGACCTCTAAGTAAGACCAAGTGTTGGAGATTAGTAGAGGTAGTTGAAAGAGCAAAATAATTTATTTTAGTAAAAGATGATTCAACAAGAAAGTAGATTGAAAGTAGCCGACAATAGTGGAGGTAAAGAAGTATTATGTATTAGAGTACTAGGTGGTACGAAAAGACGTTATGCTTCTTTAGGTGACAAGATTGTTGTGACTATTAAAAGCGCTATACCAGCTGGTGGTGTCAAAAAAGGACAAGTAACCAAAGCAGTAATAGTTAGAACTAAAAAAGAAGTAAGAAGAGCAGATGGTTCTTATATTCGATTTGATGATAATGCAGTTGTTTTATTAAACACAGCAGAGGAAATGAGAGGTACACGTATCTTTGGCCCTGTTGCTCGTGAATTAAGAGACAAACAATTTATGAAAATCGTTTCATTAGCACCAGAAGTACTTTAAATTAAGAAAAATGCAAAAGAAGTTACACGTAAAGGTTGGTGATGCAGTGATAGTAATCGCTGGTACATCCAAAGGAAGCGAAGGGAGTATTCTTTCGATAGATAGAAAGAAGAACCGTGTTATCGTTGAAGGTGCAAACATGATTAAGAAACATGTAAAGCCTAGTGCATCTAATCCTCAAGGAGGAATAGTTGAGTCGGCTGCAGGTATCCATATTTCTAACGTAATGTTAGTAGTAAATGGAAAACCTACAAAAACCGGAAGAAAAGACGATAACGGAAAATTAGTTAGATATTCTAAAAAAACAGGGGAGGTAATTAAGTAATGAGTTATACACCAAGACTTAAAGAACGTTATGATGGTGACATCAGCAAAACTTTACAGGAAAAGTTTGCGTTCAAATCGAATATGCGTATTCCAAAATTAGAGAAAATTGTTTTAAGCCAAGGGATTGGAGCAGCAACTTCAGATAAGAAATTAATCGAATCTGCAGTTAATGACATGTCTATAATTACTGGTCAAAAAGCGGTTGTTACTATATCAAAGAAAGATATTTCAAATTTCAAATTGAGAAAAGGAATGCCTGTTGGAGTTAAAGTAACACTAAGAGGAAGTAAAATGTATGAGTTTTTAGATAGATTTGTTTCTGTTTCATTACCAAGAACACGTGATTTCAAAGGAATCAAGGCGACTGGTTTTGATGGTAGAGGGAATTATACTTTAGGTATTAAAGAACATATTATTTTTCCAGAAATCGATATCGATAAAGTAAATAAAATATTCGGGATGGATATCACATTTGTGACTTCAACTGATTCAGATGAAGAAGCAAAAGCTCTTTTTGATGAATTTGGTTTTCCATTTGTTAAAAAATAGAACTATGGCTAAAGAATCAATGAAAGCAAGAGAGCGTAAAAGAATTGCGCTTTCTGATAAATATGCTGAAAAAAGAGCGGCTTTAAGAAAGTCTGCTTCTGAAGGTGATTGGGATGCAATGATTGCTTTGCAAAAATTACCGAAAAATTCTATGAAAATTAGAGTTCATAATAGATGTAATTTAACTGGAAGACCAAGAGGTTATATGAGACAATTTGGACTTTCAAGAGTTACGTTTAGAGAAATGGCTTTAGCTGGTTTAATACCAGGGATAACTAAAGCAAGTTGGTAAATAATAAAAAGCAAAAGAAATGTATACAGATCCAATAGCTGATTATTTGACTAGAGTTAGAAATGCACAAGCTGCAGGACACAAAGTTGTCGAAATTCCTAGTTCAAATTTAAAAAAAGAAATTACAAAAATCTTGGAAGATAAAGGTTATATTTTATCTCACAAATTTGATAATGAAGGACCACAAGGGACTATTAAGATTGCGTTGAAATACACACAATCTAACGAACCTGCAATCCGTAACATATCAAGAATAAGTAAACCAGGATTAAGAAAATATTGCGGAGCAAACGAATTACCAAGAGTACTTAATGGTTTAGGTATAGCGATTCTTTCTACTAATATCGGTGTTATCACTGATAAAGAAGCGAGAAACGAGAAAGTTGGTGGTGAAATTATTTGCTACGTTTATTAATAACTGAAGAAAAAAAGAAGTATGTCTAGAATAGGAAATAATCCAGTTGACGTAACGAATGGTGTTGAAGTAAAGATTGAAGGAAACTTAATCACAGTTAAAGGATCGAAAGGTGTTTTAACTCAAGAATTTGATTCGTCAATCACTATCACTAATAATGATGGGAAAATTACTTTAGAAAGAGCCTCAGACCACAAAGATCATAGAGCAAAACATGGTTTATACCGTGCTTTAATTGCTAATATGATTGAAGGTGTTTCGACAGGGTACAAAAAACAATTAGAGTTTCATGGTGTAGGTTATAGAGCCGTTGCCAAAGGACAAATTTTAGAAATGGTAGTGGGATTCTCTCACCCAATTCATATAGAAATTCCTACTGAAATTAAATTAGTTGCTGATACTCAAAAAGGTAAACCACCAGTAGTTACTTTAGAGTCACATGATAAACAATTGTTAGGTCATGTTGCCTCAAAAATAAGATCGTTCAGACCGCCTGAACCGTATAAAGGAAAAGGAATCCGTTATACTGATGAATACATAAGAAGAAAAGCAGGTAAATCTGCTGCTAAATAATATTTGATATGTCTTTAAGTAAAATACAAAAAAGAATTAAGATAAAAAGAAGAGTTAGAAAAAATATTTTCGGTTCTTCTGAGCGTCCAAGATTGAGCGTGTTTAGATCAAATAAACAAATTTATGCACAAATCATTGATGATGTAAATGGAATTACTTTAGTTTCTGCATCATCTTACAAGTGTAAGGATGTTGAAGGTAAAAATAAATCTGAACAAGCAGTTATCGTTGGAAAAATGCTAGGTGAAAAGGCAGTGAAAGCTGGTTTAGAGTCTGTAGTGTTTGATAGAAATGGTTACCAATATCATGGTAGAATAAAATCTTTAGCTGAAGGAGCAAGAGAAGGAGGACTTAAATTTTAAGAATAATGAAAGCTAATAAAGTAAGAACTACGGAAGTAGAATTAAAAGATAAATTAGTATCCTTAAATCGTGTAACTAAAGTTACTAAAGGTGGTAGAACATTCAGTTTCTCTGCAATTGTTGTTGTAGGTGATGAAAACGGAATTGTTGGTCATGGATTAGGTAAAGCTAAAGAAGTTGTTGAAGCAATACAAAAAGGTGTTGAAGATGCTAAAAAAAATGTAATTAAAGTTCCTATTATTAACGGAACTGTTCCTCATTTACAAAAAGGTAAATTTTCAGGAGCTAGAGTTATGTTGAAACCAGCATCAAATGGTACCGGTGTAATCGCTGGAGGATCTATGCGTGCAGTTTTAGAGAGTGCTGGTATTACTGATATCTTAGCTAAATCTCAAGGGTCATCTAATCCTCATAACGTTGTTAAAGCTACAATTTTAGCTTTAAGTGAAATGAGAGATGCAGTTACTGTTGCTCGTGATAGAGGAGTAGCTTTAGATAAAGTGTTTAACGGTTAATCAAAAGATATGGCAACTATTAAAGTAAAACAAGTAAGAAGTGTAATTAGAAAACCACAGAATCAAAAAGATACTATGGTAGCACTTGGGTTAAAAGGAATTAACCAAATTGTTGAAAAAGAAGCAACACCACAAATATTGGGAATGATCAAAAAGATTTCTCATTTAGTGGAAGTTGTTAAATAAGAACAAGATAATATTCAAAAAAATGAATTTAACAAATTTAACACCCGCAGAAGGTTCTACTAAGAATGTAAAAAGAATTGGTAGAGGTCAAGGGTCTGGTAGAGGTGGAACTTCTACAAGAGGACATAAAGGACAAAAATCTCGTTCAGGTTATTCTAGAAAAATTGGTTTTGAAGGTGGTCAAATGCCTCTTCAAAGAAGAGTTCCGAAATTCGGATTCAAGAACATCAATAGAGTAGAGTACCAAGGAATTAACATTGATTCTGTACAAGCATTAGTTGATACTAAAAAATTAAAAGATATTACTTTTGAAATTTTAGTTGAAAATGGATTAGCTTCTAAAAATGATTTAATTAAAATCTTAGGTAGAGGTGAATTAACAGCAACTATTAATATTTCAGCTCACAAATTCTCTGCATCTGCTAAAGAAGCAATTGAGAAAGCTGGAGGAACTGTAACAGAAATTACTAAATAATAAAACTTTGCATGAAAAAGTTTATTGATACATTAAAAAACATCTGGAATACTAAGGAATTGAGAAATCGAATCCTTTTTACTCTAGGTTTAGTACTGATTTATAGAATTGGTTCATTTATCATCCTACCTGGAATTGATTCGTCAAAAATGGCGGCAAGTACAGCTGGAAATAATGGAATTACTAATATCTTAGATCTATTTGCAGGAGGTGCATTCTCTAAGGCGTCAATTATGGCACTTGGTATTATGCCGTATATTTCTGCATCTATTATAATGCAGTTATTAGGAATGGCTGTTCCGGTTGTACAAAAAATGCAAAAAGAAGGAGAGAGTGGTCGTAGAAAGATCAATAGTTATACTCGATTTCTTACAATTGCAATTTGTGCATTTCAAGGACCAGCTTACTTAAAAATGTATGTTCAAAACAAAGGAGCTATCATGGATGACTCATTTATGTGGTGGGCAACCGCTATGATGATTTTAGTTGCAGGTACTATGTTTGCAATGTGGTTAGGTGAAAGGATTACTGATAAAGGTGTAGGGAATGGAGTTTCTATTCTTATTACTGTTGGTATCTTAGCGCGTTTTCCTGGTGCTATAATTGAACAATTTGTAGGGCCAGAGTCAACATTCTTTTTAAACATAATCTATAGTATTATATTCTTTGCCATCTTGATGGTAACAGTTTTAATAGTGCAAGGAGTAAGAAGGTTACCAATTAATTATGCTAAACGTGTTGCAGGTGGTGCAGCTACTGAGCAATCTGCTCGTAGTTATATCCCTTTAAAAGTGAATGCGTCAGGTGTAATGCCGATAATCTTTGCTCAAGCTATCATGTCTGTTCCTATGATGATTGTAGGTGAAACAACTAATTCTTTTTTATTAGGGTTAGCTGATATGTTCTCTTGGCAATATAATTTAGTATTTGGTTTATTGATTATTGTATTCACATATTTCTATACTGCTATTACTGTTAATCCAAAGCAAATTGCTGATGATTTAAAACGTAACGGAGGATTTGTACCTGGTGTAAAACCTGGCACAGAAACTGCAAGTAGAATTGATGATATAGTATCTCGTATTACATTACCAGGTTCAATTTTCTTAGCATTAATTGCTATTATCCCAGCTTTTGCGTATCTTGCAGGTTTTAACCAAAATTTCGCAATGTTTATGGGTGGTACATCTATGTTAATTATGGTTGGAGTTGTATTAGATACACTACAACAAATTGAAACTTACTTGATGAATCAACATTATGATGGTTTAATGGAAGGTGGAAAAATTAGAGGTAGAAGAGGTGCTAACGAAATGTCAAACGTAATTTAATATAAGAATGGCAAAACAAGCGTCAATAGAAGTAGATGGAACAATACTAGAAGCATTAGGAAATGCAATGTTTAGAGTAGAGTTAGAGAATGGGCATACAATAATTGCTCATATTTCTGGAAAAATGAGAATGCATTACATTAAAATTTTACCAGGAGACAAAGTTAAGTTAGAAATGTCACCTTATGATTTATCAAAAGGTCGTATAACTTACAGATATAAATAAGTAGTAATAGCGAGTCATTCATTTTGAATGGCGTCAGAAGAAAAAATAAATAAGATGAAAGTAAGAGCGTCAGTAAAAAAACGATCTGAGGATTGTATTATTGTAAAACGTAAAGGTAGAGTTTACGTTATAAATAAAAAGAATCCTAAATTTAAACAAAGACAAGGTTAATATTAATATATTATGGCTAGAATTGCAGGAATAGATTTACCTAAAAACAAAAGAGGAGTTATTGGATTAACTTATGTTTTTGGTATTGGTTTAAGTACAGCTAAACAAATATTAGCTGACAATGGTATCTCAGAAGATACTAAAGTTATGGATTGGAATGATGAAGAATTGTCAAAAATTCGTACAACTATTGAGAAAATCAAAGTTGAAGGATCTTTACGTTCTGAAATCCAATTGAACATAAAACGTTTAATGGATATCGGTTGTTATAGAGGAGTTCGTCATAGAAATGGTTTACCATTAAGAGGGCAAAGAACTAAAAATAACGCAAGAACAAGAAAAGGTAGAAAGAAAACAGTTGCTGGTAAAAAGAAAGTAACTAAATAATTGATTTGAATTATGGCAAAGTCAAGTAAAACAAAAAAAAAGAGTGTAAAAGTTGAGGCTGTTGGACAGGCTCACATTCACGCATCTTTTAATAACATTATTATCTCTTTAACAAACAATGCTGGACAAGTTATTTCTTGGTCTTCAGCTGGAAAAATGGGATTTAGAGGTTCTAAGAAAAACACTCCTTATGCTGCTCAAATGGCAGCCGAAAACTGTGGTACAGAAGCTAGAGATTTAGGATTAAGAAAAGTGAAAGTATATGTTAAAGGACCTGGTTCAGGAAGAGAATCTGCAATCAGAACTTTACACAATACAGGAATTGAAGTTACAGAAATAATTGATGTAACACCAATGCCTCACAATGGATGTAGACCTCCAAAGAGAAGAAGAGTTTAATAATAATTTTGTAAATAAAAGAATAAAATGGCAAGATATACAGGCCCAACGTCTAAAATTGCAAGAAGATTTAGAGAGCCAATTTTTGGTGAAGATAAAGCTTTAGAAAGAAAAAATTACCCTCCAGGACAACATGGTCCAAATAAAAGAAGAGGTAAGCAATCAGAGTATTCTGTACAGTTAATGGAAAAACAAAAAGCTAAATATACTTATGGTATTTTAGAAAAACAATTCCGTAACATGTTTAAAGAAGCTTCAAGACAAAAAGGAATTACAGGAGAAAATTTACTTACTTTATGTGAGTCTAGATTAGATAACACTGTTTACAGATTAGGTTTATCTAACACTAGAAGAGGTGCAAGACAATTAGTTTCTCACCAACATATAACTGTAAATGGTTCTTTAGTTAATATACCATCTTATCAATTAAGAGAAGGTGATGTTGTAAGTGTAAGAGAAAAATCTAAATCTTTAGAAGTAATCTCTTCATCAGTTGCATCAAACGTTCAAAAATTTGATTGGTTAGATTGGAACCACACTGCCTTAGAAGGTAAATTTGTAGCTAAACCTACAAGAGAAATGATCCCTGAAAACATCAAGGAACAGTTAATCGTTGAGTTATACTCTAAATAAAAAATTAATAATGGCTATTCTAGATTTTCAAAAACCTGATAAGGTTATAATGATTGAATCTGACGATTTTCACGGTCAGTTCGAGTTCCGTCCTCTTGAACCAGGATACGGAATCACAGTTGGAAATGCTTTAAGAAGAATTTTATTATCTTCTTTAGAAGGATTTGCAATTGCGTCTATCAAAATTGATGGTGTAGACCATGAATTTTCTACACTAAAAGGTGTCGTTGATGATGTTACTGAAATAATCTTAAATTTAAAACAAGTACGTTTTAAACAGCAAATTGAAGATACTGATTCTGAAAAAGTTATCGTATCTGTTTCTGGACAAGAAACATTAACTGCTGGTGATTTAGGTAAATTTACAACTGCATTTCAGGTATTAAACCCTGATTTAGTAATTTGTAGAATGGACAAGAGTGTTAATTTTAACATGGAGATTGAAATTATTAAAGGTAGAGGTTATAAGCCTGCTGATGAAAATAAATCATCTAATAGTCCAATAGGAACTATTGCTATTGATTCTATCTTTACTCCAATCAAAAATGTAAAATATTCGATTGAAAACTTCAGAGTTGAACAAAAAACTGATTATGAAAAATTAGTTATGGATATCAAAACTGATGGGTCGATTACACCAAAAGATGCATTACAGGAGTCTGCAAAGATTTTAATTCACCACTTTATGTTGTTCTCTGATGAAAGAATTACACTTGATTCAGAAATTAAAACTGAAGCTGATGAATTTGATGAAACTTCATTACATATGCGTCAATTATTAAAATCTAAATTAGTTGATTTAGATTTATCAGTAAGAGCATTGAATTGTTTAAAAGCTGCTGATGTTGAAACTTTAGGAGACTTAGTATCATTTAATAAAAATGACTTATTAAAGTTTAGAAATTTCGGAAAAAAATCTTTAACTGAATTAGAAGATCTAGTTGAAGTAAAAGGTTTAGCTTTCGGAATGAATGTTTCTAAATATAAGTTAGATAAAGACTAGTAAATTTATTATATTTGCACCTTCTTGTAAAAGAAGGTGCATTTTATATTTCCCAAAATCCTTGTGAGGGAATTAAAACAAACATTAAGGTAAAGTTTATTTAATAATAACAACATTCAAGTTCTATAGAAGGTTTGAGTGAAAAACAAAAGAAATGAGACACGGTAAAAAATTTAACCACTTAAGTAGAAAAACTGCTCACAGAAAAGCAATGTTAGCCAATATGGCAAACTCTTTAATTGAGCACAAAAGAATTACTACAACTGTAGCTAAAGCAAAAGCTTTAAGATTATTTGTTGAACCAATTTTAACTAAGTCAAAGACTGATACTACTCACAATAGAAGAACTGCTTTCAGATATTTAAGAAATAAATATGCTGTAACTGAATTATTCAGAGAAGTAGCTCCAAAAATTGCTGAAAGAAACGGTGGTTATACAAGAATTATTAGAACAGGAAACAGATTAGGTGATAATGCTGATATGTGTTTAATCGAATTAGTTGATTTTAATGAAATTTACGGAAACGATACTGATAAGAAAACAACAAGAAGATCTAGAAGAGGTGGAGCTAAAAAATCTGCATCTGCTGAAGAAGAATAAATGTGAAATTCTTATAAGGAAATATAAAAGGGATAATGTTTTTAACATTATCCCTTTTTTTATAACAATTACGAAACAAATAGTATATATATTAAGGTAATTTTTACCTTTGTAAAAAATATTCACAATGACTAAACAAACAGCTATTTTAGTTTTAGCAGATGGGACTACTTTCACAGGTACAGCTATTGGTAAAATCGGTACAACAACTGGAGAGATTGCATTCAATACAAGTATGACTGGATATCAAGAAGTTTTTACGGACCCTTCTTATACAGGGCAAGTGTTAACAATGGCTTCCACTCATATTGGTAATTATGGTGTGCATCCTACTGAAATAGAATCTGATTCAATAAAAATTGCAGGATTAATTACAAAGAAATTTTCAAATGGTTTTTCTAGAGATTCAGCAGATGGTTCTTTGCAAGATTTTATGGTAAGAGATGGTATTGTTGGTATTTCAGATATTGACACAAGGGCTTTAGTTCGAATTATTAGAGATAGAGGTGCTCAAAATTGTATTATATCTTCTGAAGTATTGGATATTGAACAATTAAAAGTAATGGTTTCTAAAGTTCCTTCAATGGCAGGAATGGAATTATCTTCCAAAGTTTCTACTAAAAAAAGTTATGTATCAGGAGATGATAATTCAAAATATAAAGTGGCATTGTTAGATTTAGGTGTTAAAAATAACATTGTTAATTGTCTAGTAGAAAGAGGATGTCAAGTTAAAGTATTTCCTTTTGCAACCACATTTGATGAAATGAAATCTTTCAAACCAAATGGAATAATGCTATCAAATGGTCCTGGTGATCCTTCTGCAATGACTAACGTTATTGAAAACGTTGGAGAAATGGTTGAAAGTGGTATTCCTATTTTTGGAATTTGCTTAGGACATCAAGTTTTAGCGTTAAGTCAAGGTTTGAAAACTGAGAAAATGCATAATGGTCATAGAGGTGTTAATCACCCTGTAAAAAATCTTAAAACTGGAAAAGGTGAAATTACTTCACAAAATCATGGGTTTGTAGTAACAAAAGATTCTGTATCTTTAAATGATAATGTTGAAATGACTCATATTCATTTAAATGATGATACATTAGCAGGAATTGAATTAAAGGATAGAAAAGTATTCTCTGTACAATATCATCCAGAAGCATCTGCAGGTCCACATGACTCAAGATACTTATTCGATCAGTTTATTGATAACATGAAATAAAATTATAAAATTTAAAAAGTCTAACCCTTAATTAGAAGTTAGCATCTTTAAAAATGAGTTATATAGCAAATATAGTAGCAAGACAAATTTTAGATTCAAGAGGTAACCCAACTTTAGAAGTTGATGTGTATACTCGTAGTGGTGTAATGGGAAGAGCAGCAGTTCCTTCTGGTGCGTCTACAGGAATTCATGAAGCTGTTGAATTAAGAGATGGAGATAAAAATGTTTACGGAGGTAAAGGTGTTTTAAATGCTGTAAATAACGTAAACACTGTTTTAAATGAAGCTTTAAAAGGTCAATATATAATGGACCAAGCTGCACTTGATAACTATATGTTAACAATTGATGGTACTGCTAATAAAGCAAAATTAGGAGCAAATGCAATTCTTGGTGTGTCGTTGGCTATTGCAAAAGCAGCAGCATTAACTGCAGGAATGCCATTGTATAGATATGTTGGTGGAATAGGTGCAAATACTTTACCAGTTCCAATGATGAATATCTTAAATGGAGGTTCTCATGCTGACAATAAAATTGATATTCAAGAATTTATGGTAATGCCATTTGGTGCTGAAACATTTTCAGAAGGATTACAAATGGGTACTGAAATTTTTCACACTTTAAAATCTGTATTAAAAGCTAAAGGTCATAACACAAATGTTGGTGATGAAGGTGGTTTTGCACCTAATTTAGGTTCAAATGAAGAAGCAATTGAATTTGTTTTAGAAGCTATTGATAAAGCAGGTTATAAAGCAGGAGAAGATGTTCATATTGCTTTAGATGCAGCTGCGTCAGAGTTTTATAACAAAGACACTAAAAAATATGTATTTGAATCTACAGGAGATGAAAGAACAGCTGCTGAAATGGTTGACTTTTGGACTGAGTGGAGAAATAAATACCCAATTGTTTCAATTGAAGACGGTTTAGATGAAGATGATTGGACAGGTTGGAAAGCATTGACTGATGCAATTGGAGATAAAACTCAAATTGTAGGAGATGATTTATTTGTAACGAATACAAAAAGATTAGCACAAGGTATTGAAAGTGGAACAGCTAATTCAATTTTAGTTAAAGTTAATCAAATCGGTTCATTGTCTGAAACTATTGATGCTGTTAGTATGGCAACTAAAAATAGTTACACATCTGTTATGTCACACCGTTCAGGAGAGACAGAAGATACAACAATTGCAGATTTAGCAGTAGCTTTAAATACAGGACAAATTAAAACTGGTTCAGCTTCTCGTTCTGATCGTATTGCAAAATACAATCAATTATTAAGAATTGAAGATGAATTAGCAGGAATGGCATACTACCCAGGAAAAAACTTTAAGTACCTATAAAAGATTACTTATAAAAATTATAAAAGCCGAATAGATTTATTTCTATTCGGCTTTTTTGTATTGATAATCTTAAAATTATTTAATTAAATGTATTGATAAATATATTATCCTTAAATTAGTGTTTTAATCCAACTAAATGAATAATAATAGAATTAAAGCTGTAGTGATATTAGGTGTTATTTCGATACTTTGTATTCTGAGTATTCAAATCTTTTGGATTAAAAAAAATGTTGATTTTCAAAAAGAATCTATTTTAATTCAAAATAGACAAGACAGTATTAGTAACAGACAGTTTAACGAAAAAGTGAGTATTGCTTTGTTAAATACCGCTATAGAAATTCAATGTGTTAACCATTCTACTGCTGACTTGTATGGTGCCGTTCAACAACAAACATCTAATTATTTTACAGTTGAATTAGAAGATACTTTGCATCCTGTTTTATTAGAAAGGATGTTAAAAACAGAATTTTATAATCAAAATATAAAGGAAGATTTTAGATATGGAATTTATGATTGTTTTTCGGATAGTATTGTATATGGTGATTTTATAAGATTTGTTGATGATTCAATTTTTGTAAATCAAACTTCAGCAGAAAAAGAACAGAGTACAACCAGTAAAAATGTGCAAGCTAAATTAAATTCAGATTTACATTACTTTTCGGTTATGTTTCCAAGTCGAATTAGCCAACCAATTCTAAATGCACCTGACACTGTTAAACCTTGGTATTATTTATTTTCAATTGTATTTTTAGTCTTGATTTTCTTTGTTTACACGCTAAATATTATTCTAAAGCAAAAAAAATTATCAGACATAAAAACTGATTTTATTAATAATATGACCCATGAGTTAAAAACGCCAATTTCTACAATTAGGTTATCAAGTGAAACTTTGTTAGGGGAATATGAAACTATTGAGCCTAGTAAGTTACTTAAGTATTCAAGTATTATTTATAAAGAAAATAAAAGATTAGAGCAGCAAGTAGAACGTGTTTTAAATGTTGCAAAATTAGATAAGGGTGAAGTCAAATTTGAAAAAAGTGTATTTAACATTCATGAAATTATTGAAGAAGCTAAAGACAATTTAGAGTACAACCAGTTAGAGGCTTTAAACGGAAACATTGATTTACAATTAAACGCGGCAACTAATTTAGTTTATGCTGATGAAGTGCATATCACAAATGTGATTTACAATTTATTGGACAATGCAATTAAGTATTGTAAAAAATCACCACATATTATTATTAGAACTGAATTAATAAAAAACAAATTTCAATTAACTATAAAAGACAACGGGAAAGGTATATCTAAAGACAATCAAAAATATTTGTTTGACAAATTCTATAGGGTGCCAACTGGTAATTTACATGATGTAAAAGGTTTTGGAATAGGCTTGTTTTATGTGAAGTCTGTAATTGAAAAAATGAATGGAGAGGTATTTGTCAAAAGCCAACTTGACAAAGGAAGTAGTTTTACAATTACGTTACCACTGAATAAGAAATAAGCCTGATAATTAATAACTATTAGCATTTAGAATAGAATGAAAAAGATTAAAATATTATTGGTTGAGGATGATACAAATTTAGGTTTTGTGATTCAAGATACGTTACGAAAAGAAAAATATGATGTTCATTTATGTTTAGATGGAGTTGAAGGATTGAAAAGATTTAATTCAGAAACATTTCATTTATGTGTGTTTGATGTGATGATGCCTAAAAAAGATGGGTTTACATTAGCAAAAGATATTAGAAAACAAAATAAAGCGATTCCAATTTTATTTTTAACAGCCAAAGCCGAAATGGAGGATAAGCTGGAAGGCTTAAAAGTAGGGGGTGATGATTATATGACGAAACCTTTTAATACAGAAGAGTTTTTACTAAGAGTAAAGTCATTAATCAGACGTGCGAATCCAGATTTAGAAGAAGTTATAGAAACTAAATTCAAAATAGGTTCTATTTTGTATGATACTGAAAACTACAAATTAGTTTATGCTGAT
>Ga0256824_10000460_pt1 | contig 15644 bp, 18 predicted proteins | sample CV67metaG_FD_191570 | JGI IMG/M metagenome (GOLD analysis project Ga0256824, IMG submission 191570) | Hydrothermal vent microbial communities from East Pacific Rise, Pacific Ocean - CV67 | ecosystem: Environmental > Aquatic > Marine > Hydrothermal vents | place: Pacific Ocean: East Pacific Rise...
CCTAAAGCATTTTTATGAGCTACTGTCTCATCTAAGAAAATCTCTAAAATTGCTACTAAAAGTTCACTTGAGTTATCTATTCTTTCTAAGAAATCTTCAGAATCCCAAATATATAATTTTTCTGATAATTTCATAATTATCAACTCCTTAATAAAATCATTAATTTAAAAAGATGTTACTTTTCACCCTTTTTCTTAGCTTTAAATAGTACTGGAGTTCCCGTAAAATCAAATGCTTCTCTTAGTTTATTTGTTAAATATCTTCTATATGTAAAGTGAAGTCCACTAGGTTTATTCATAACAATTGCTATTTTTGGTGGTCTTGTTTCATACTGTGTAGCATAATAGATTCTAATTACTTGACCACTAACACTTGGTAGAGTGTGTCTTCTTAATGCTTTTTCAACAACTTCATTAAGTCTTGATGTACTAATTCTTTGAGAATAGTTTTCGTTAATCTCTAAAATCATATCGTGAAGTTTATCAACTCTTTGGTGAGATTTAGCAGAAAGTGTAATAATTGGGGCATAAGCTAAAAATTTAAATCTATCTCGAACACTATTAATAATTTTATCATGTTCTTCTCTTTTAGAAATATCCCACTTATTTAAAACTATAATACAAGATAGTCTATTGCTATCTACAAGTCCAGCAATTTTTTCATCTAAATCTAAAAAAGGCTCACTAGCATCTAAAACTATAAGAGCCATATTAGCATTTTCAAGCATCTCAGTAGTTCTCATTAGAGCATATTTTTCAATCCCTAAGATTCTACCACGACGACGAAGACCAGCCGTATCTACAAATGTAAGTTGTTTATCTTTGTAATCTACAGTTTCATCAATAGGGTCAATAGTTGTTCCAGCAACACTACTTACAACTGAACGCTCTTCACCAAGTAAAGCATTTAGAAGTGAACTTTTACCAACATTTGTTCTACCAATAATTGCTATTTTAATGTGGTTTAAATCTTCTTCATTAAACTCTTTTATACGGTCATTGTTTCCAAAAATAGTATTATCATCAATAATACCATCCATCTCATCTTCATCCCAATAAGTAAAACCATCATCCTCTTCATCATTATGCTCAGCAACATTAGAAAAGAAATCTTCATCACTAACTTCTGGTTCACTTACAAAAACTTCTTCTTCCTCATCCTCTTCTTCTTTTACAATATCAGAATCTGGTACTTTAGAAGCTATCCAATCCAAAAGTTCAACTGTATTACGGTTATGAGCAACAGAGATTCCAAAGATAGCATCTGTTCCAAACTCATAATAATCCCAAAGTTTCTCTTTCATTTTGTCATTATCTATTTTATTTACAACTAAAGCCATATCTTTACCCATAGCTTGAAGTTCATAAAATAGTTTTTTATCTTCATCTTCAGGAATCCCTTTTCCATCTACCATATAAAGGATTATATCCGCTTTATAAGCAGCTTTTAAAGACATCTCTTTAATTTTATCAAAAAGCTCACACCCTTTATCTAGTCCACCTGTGTCTAAAAGTTGAACCTCTTTGTTGATAATAATTGCCGTTTTCCGTTTCACATCTCTCGTTGTACCTGCTATGTCAGATGTTATAGCATCCCGTTTTTTAATTAAACGATTAAATAGTGAACTTTTTCCAACATTTGGACGACCAATTATGGCGATTTTTTTCATGAAGAGCCTTATATAAAAATATTATTGTTGCCATTATATCAAAATAAAAGGGTATAATCTATTTTATGAAATATTATAGCTATGAAGATTTTAAAACAGACACAAACAAACTAATACAAAGAGTTCAAAATAGTAATGTTGATGCTATTGTTGGAATTGCTAGAGGTGGATTAACTCTGTCTCATGCTGTTGCTGAAGGGTTAGATATAAGGGAAGTTCATACAATTAGAACTGAACTTTACGATAAATCACAAAAAAGAGAAAAAATTACTATTTTTGGTAAATGTGATTTTAGTGATGCTAAAACTATTTTAGTTCTTGATGATATATCTGATAGTGGCGATACCCTTAAAAGTATAATGAGCCATTTAAAAACAACAAATAAAAATATAACTTTTATCACAGCAACTCTTTTTTATAAAAAAACATCAGTTTATGAACCAACTGTTTGGATTAATGAAGCTAAAGAATGGATTGAATTTTTTTGGGAAAAAGATTTTAATAAACAATAAAAACTTTTTATGCTAGACTTTTAGATATTTAACAAAGAGAGATGATAATTATGAATGTACTTATAGTTGATGACAGCACGATTGTTAGAAGAGTTTTAACAAATACAATGAAAAAATATTTCGACCTTTCTGTTTACAAAGAGTTAAATATTTTTGAAGCTGAAGATGGAATTATTGCTATTGAGCAGATGAAGAAAGAGAAAGTAGATATTATGCTTCTTGATTGGAATATGCCAAATATGACAGGTGAAGAGGTTGTTGATGTTGTTAGAGCTAACAAAGAGTGGAATAAAACTCGTATAATTATGGCTACAACAGAAGGTTCAAAAGCAAATGTTCTTAAGATGATTAAGAAAGGTGCTAATGGCTATATGGTTAAACCATTTAACCAAGATGCTATTTTTAAAACACTAGATACTATTACTGCTAGAATGCCTAAATAAAAACTAACTCTTAACTTTTTTAGTTAAGAGTTACTTATTACTTTTGCTAAAATCTGTTCTATAAATAAACTTCGTAATATCTTTTAAAACACTTCTATCAAAACCCAATTCAGGCATTAACTTATATTTATCAATAGATTCTACCATTATAGATGTAGTTTTATTTGGATGTTCTACCCATAAAGACATATTTTCTATAAAATCTTTTTCAGATGGAAAAGCATTTTTATACCTTTTTTGTACCTCTAACATTGATGGAGCAGATATACTTTTTGTTTCATTATGACAAGTTACACAATTACCATTAAATAAAAGTAAACCAAAATTATCAGCATATAAACTAATACTAAATATCAAAATTAAATATTTTATTTTCTATCCTTTTTTATCATCTCATAAGCTTGATTTATCTCTTGTGTTTTTATAGTAGCCTCTTGAATGTAAGATTCCCCTTTACCTTGAGATTTAATAATATCTGGATGATATTGCTTAACTAATTTTCTATATGCTTTTTTAATTACACCCATATCATCAGTAGGTTTAACACCTAAAAGTTTATAAGAATCTTCTATATTATTAGTTGGATTTACTTTATTTATATTTTTTTCAAAACTATCAAAAATAGCATGGTAAACTTTAGGGTCAAACTCCATAGTCTCAGCTATAACAATTAAGACACGATTCTCCTCTTCACTAACTTTACCATCTACAAAAGCCAACTGAATTAAGAATCCCATAAATTGATGTTGTTTAGATTTATTGTTCTTAATTTTTTGAAAAAGTCTATCTGTTATCTCTTTTACATCATCAGTTCTATCTTTTTGCTCATTAAATATCTCTTTTAATATCTCTTTAGTTTTCTCTGGTTCTGGAAAGATTCCAGATATATCATCAAACATTACCCCTACAAGTTCAGCTTCTAAACTATCTACTTTACCATCTGCCTTAGCTACCTTTGCTACTAAAGCTACAAAAAGACCAAGTTCGCTATTTTCTAATTCAAACTTAGAAACAGAGAAATTTTTAAATGCCTCTTTAGAATACTCTGTATATTTTCCATAACTTTGAGATATATAGTAGAAAACAGCTCCAAGTATTGCGAATAAAATTATATAATCCATAAAATCCCTTTATTTTTTACAATTATACAAATATTTAGTAAACTAAACATATCAATAATGATTATCAATCTTATTATTTATTAAGTATAAGTAAGTTAAAATTCTTTTAAAATTCAAGGAATTAAAATTGAAATTCTTTCTAAAAATACTAAAAGATTTTCCAGCTTATCTATGGAGTGGATGGGGTGCTATCGCCTCCATCTTACTTTTTGTAGCTCTATGGGATGTTGGAAATCAAACTTATGGTAACTTGGTTTTACCATCTCCACTTGAAACTTTCAAAACACTTTATACGATGCTTCATGATGAAAATGTATGGAATGAGATAAACATTACACTTTATCGTGCTTCTGTTGGGTTTGGATTATCATTATTACTTGGTTCTATTTTAGGTTTAATCTCTGGGTTTTTTGCTACTGCTTCTATGATGAGTCGTCCAGTTGTCACTATACTTGTTGGGATGCCACCTATTGCTTGGATAGTTCTATCGATGATATGGTTTGGTATGGGTGATGAAACTGTTATATTTACAATCATAGTAGCATCATTTCCTATCATCTTTGTTGGAGCTTTACAAGGTACTCGTACACTTGATGGTGATTTAAAAGAGATGGCAGATAGTTTTCATCTACCTTGGCATATGAAATTTATAGATGTCTATTTTCCACATATATTTTCTTATATTTTTCCTGCTTGGGTAAGTGGTCTTGGTATGGCTTGGAAAATAGTTATTATGGCAGAACTTTTAGCTACAAGTGATGGGCTTGGTGCTTCACTTGCTGTTGCTAGAAGTCAGCTTGATACACCAACAGCTTTAGCACTTGTAACGATTATGATAGGCTCACTTATGTTTATAGAGTACATCATCTTAGAGCCTATAAAAAGAGAGGTAGAGTTATGGAGAAGTTAGAAGTTAAAAACTTAAATCACCATTTTGGATTCACAGAGATTTTAAGAGATATAAATTTTAAACTTGAAAAAGGGCAAATTCTTTCTATTGTTGGTCCTAGTGGTGGTGGAAAAACTACACTTTTACACCTTTGTTCTGGACTTTTAGATGTAGAAGATGGTAGTGTGGAAAATAGTTTTAAGAGTTCATCTTTCGCATTTCAAGAGGGTAGATTACTCCCTTGGAAAAATGTTTTAGATAACATAGCCATAGGTTTACTAGCAAAAGGTGAGAAAAAAAGTGATGCGATAAATAAAGCGAAAGATATAGCCATAAAATTTGGACTTGAAGAGGAAGATTTTGAGAAGTTTCCAAAAGATTTAAGTGGTGGTATGAAACAAAGAGTTAGTTTTGCTCGTGCTTTGGTTGTAAAACCATCTTTACTTTTTTTAGATGAGCCTTTTTCTGCTCTTGATATTGGTCTAAAAAAAGAGTTACAAACACATCTCATAGAGATAAGTAAAAAAGAAAATATATCTATACTTTTTATTACTCACGATATGATGGAAGCGATAAGATTAAGTGATGAGATACTTCTACTAAAAGCAGACCCTGGACATATAGTGAAAAAGTTTAGTTACGATTTAGCACAAGATAAAAGAGATGATACTTTTGTTTATGAAGAGAGTGCAAAAATCTTACAAGATAAAGAGATTATAGAAACATTTGAATTAAACTCTTTGGAGATAAAATAATGAATACTCAAGATGAAAAACTACATGCTACAAACCATTATCTTTATTACCCTGATGAGGAAAATATACCAACATATTTAGCTTATGGTTTTCGACCTATATTTTTACTATTAGCACCTTACTTTATACTTTCTATGGTGTTATGGGGCTTTGTTTGGAGTGGGTATTTAACTATCCCATTTATGGATAATATTTTAATTTGGCACATTTATGAGATGCTTTTTGGAGTTTTAACAGCAGGAGTTATGGCATTTTTAACAACTGGTTTACCTGAGCTTTTTCCAGGGATGATTCCCTTTGTTGGAAAACGATTAAAATATATTATGCTTTTATGGTTATCTGGACGAGTTAGTTTTTGGTTTATAGATATTACAGGTGTTTATCTTACAGCATTTTTAAATCTAGCGATGCTTGGTTGGTTAATATGGTTTGCTAAAGATGTTGTACTAGACAAACTTCAAAGACATGCCTCTTTAGGCTATGCTTTAGTAGCCATATTTGGTATAGAAGTTTGGTTTTTTATCTCTATCTTAGGGTGGAGCGATAGTGATAGTATGAGTATATTAAAAGTTGCTCTTGGAGCTATTGTTGTACTTGTTTTATTAGCAATGCGTCGTGTAAATATGGAAGCAGTAAATGAGCTTATGGAGGACAAAGAGATAAATGATATCTATTTATCACGACCACCACTTACTAATTTAGCAGTTTTTAGTGTTATTCTTTTTACCATTGTTGAGTATTTTTACCCTACAAATTCAGCATTAGGTTGGATAGGTTTAGCAACAGGTGCTTCTGTATTAGCTATAACAAGTGATTACAATTTGAAAGATAAATTTATACTAAATCAACCGTATGTTATCTATATGTTTTTTATATTCGTGATGCTTAGTTTAGGGTATACTCTTATGGGTTGGAGTATTTTATTTAATGAATCATTAGGTCTATCTAGTTTCAGACATTTTATCACATCAGGTGGTTTAGGTCTTTCTTACCTTATGGTTATGATAACTATTGGTTGGATTCATACTGGACGACATCTAACATCAAATATCTATACTCATTTGATGGTGTTTTTCATAATTTTAGCTACTTCTATGAGAGGATTAATACCATTTTTTGAAGAGTATGCGATACAGTTGTATTTATGGTCTGCTATCTTTTGGAGTATCCCTTTTATGCTTTTTATAAAAGTATTTTTTAGATTTCTACTTAAACCTCGTGCTGATGGGATTAAAGGGTGAAAACTTACACTTCCATACACTATAATAATAATGATTATCATTTTAATATATTTATAAGATAAAGATAGCTAAAATCTTTTATTGAAAATGATTATCATAATTCTTATGATATAAAAAAATTATTAAGGAATCAAAATGTCAGATTTACAGTTAAAATCAGAAATAAAAAATTTAGTTAGTACATCAGGTTATAAAGAAACAAAAGGAATGTTATGCTCAATTGTAAAAATTGTTTCTATGAGACATAGAGATATTTCTCAAAAACAGATATTAAAAGTAGCAAAGGAAGTTTTATGAAAGATTTACTTGAAAAGATTAATAAAATCATAGTAGATAGTTCAAAATTAAATGGAAATTATTCTATTTATAAAAGAAGAATTGAAAAGTCAAATCAAATTAAAGGAAACTAATATGTACACAGCCAAAGATTTTAAAGAAGTAGGTGTAAGCCCATATGTTGATGGAACTCAAAGTCCAAGAAGATATTTTTTAATAGCAACTCAATTACCATTTTTTATAGAGAGTTGTATAAAACATTCTCAAAAGATAGGGATAGATAAAGATACTCTAAAACAGATAAGAGATTTAATGTCAAAAACAAAACCACAAGTTATAGATAATGCTACGATTATTAAGAAAATGGAGCTAGAAGCTATAAATAAAATGGTAGATGATAAATGTGATGCGAATGAAGTTGATGAATTATTTGTAAAAATTGCCGAACAACAACTTTACATGCAAAGAATCCATGCTAAATGTATAAATGAAGTTCAATCTATTTTAAATGATGAACAATATACTAAACTGATAGAGATTTTGAAACTAGGTATTGAAAATGATTAAAAAGATAGCTCTAACTATCGCTTTAACATTTTCATTACAAGCAAATGGGATAAAAAAAGTAGATACTTTAGTCTTGAGTGGACCTATGGCATCAGTAAGCCATCCACTTTTAAGAATGATAGATACAAATGCTTTAAGTGATGTAGCCAAAGAAGTAAAGTTTGTTATGTGGAAATCACCTGATGAACTTCGTGCTTTAACACTAAGAGGAAGAGCAGATTTTATAGCAGTTCCAACAAATGTTGGAGCAAATCTTTATAATAAAGGTGTAAATATAAAACTTCTTAATGTTTCAGTATGGGGAATATTAGGGATGATAACAAGAGATAAAACAAAAAAAACTCTTGCTGATTTTAAAGGTTGTGAAATAGCAATGCCATTTCGTGCTGATATGCCTGATATTATTTTTGAAGAGATAGTAAAAAAACAAGGTTTAGACCCTAAAATAGATTTTAAACTTCGTTATGTTAGCTCTCCCATAGATGCTATGCAGATGTTAATTTTAAGAAGGATTGACCATGCCCTTCTAGCTGAACCTGCTATCTCTATGGCACTTAGAAAAACAAACTCTTTTCCATTAAAACTTATAGCACCTAATTTATACAGAAGTTCAGACCTTCAAAAAGAATGGGGAGATGTTTTTAAAATAGAATCTAAAATTCCACTAGCAGGAATGGCAGTTCTAGGAAAAAAAGATAACCATCTTATAGAGAGATTTAATGAAGAGTATGTAAAAGCTCTAAAATGGTATAAAACTCATCCAAAAGAAGCAGGAATATTGGCACATAAATATATTGAAATGCTGTTACCTGAAGCTGTTGAAGATAGTTTAAAATATGTTCAGCTAAATAGTGTTAGTGCTAAAGATGCTAAAAAAGATTTAGAATTTTTTTATGAAATACTAAAAAATAATAATCCAAAAACAATAGGTGGTAAACTACCTGACAATGGTTTTTACAGATAAATTCTACATTAAATAGACTTATTTCATATATGGCTAATATTTAAAAGACTCTTTCCATCTCAGTTATACCTCATCTTCTATATTGAACTTTACTTAATAATACTCGTATAACTAAGGAAAGTTCAAATTAAATATAAATCTTTTAAATGTTGCTGATAGTAAAGTTATTTCACCCTATTGCTAAAGTCTAATAAATTAGACTACCTATTAAAAAAATATCTACAACAGTAAAATTACTTGATAATGACTATCAATTTAAATTACATCTAAGAAACAATTTGGAATAATTCTAAAATCTAATTGATATTAATTATTAAAATTAAAAAGAGGTTCTATTTAAAATGTCTAAACTACAAGAATGTATAAAAATAAATAAAGTAAATCAATCTCATAGTAGAGAACTTATTTATAAAATAATTTCAGATAATGAAGAGTGTTTAAATGTATCTGAGATTATAAATTTAATAGATAAAGAATATCCTAAAAAAATATCTATAAACACAGTATATAGACATTTAAGATTTTTATTGGAATGTAAACTTATATTTATAATTCAAGATGATTTAAAAAAAGCTTATTATTGTTTATGTAGAGATGAAATTGATATTTTTGAAGTTTGTCCAATATGTAAAAATATTAAAAAAATTGATATAGAAATTTGTGAATCAATGAAGAAATCAGATTTTATAACATTACATAAAAAATGTAAAAATTGTTTGTAAAATTCAAAAGAATAGAGTTTAAAGATTATTTTTTCTCCTGTTGTTAATCTTTAACTCTATTCTTTTGAGTCTTACTCAATAAAAAAAATTAAAAGGTGATAAATGAAGAAGTTAATAAAATTAAGTTTAGTAGCTGCTATCTCTTTAAGTTCAACTCTATATGCAGAAGAATCTAAAGAACAAAGTGTAACTAATAGTTTTAAACATATGTTTAAAGATGGAACTATGAGTGGAAATATTCGTTCAATATATTCAGCTTATAATAATGATAACGATAAAAATACTTATGCTTCTGCTATTGGTGGAAAACTTAAATATGAGTTAGCAACATATAATGGATTTAATGGAGGGGTAGCTTTAACTACATCTCATGATATAGGTTTTTTAAGTGGAGATAAACATCAAGCAAAAAGAAATGATGAACTTTCAAGTTCTAAAGGTTCATATACTGAACTTACTGAAGCTTATATAAATTATCAATTTGAAAATTTAAATCTTTGTATAGGGAGACAACTTATAGATACACCACTAGCTGATAGTGATGATATAAGAATGATTCCAAACACATTTGAAGCATATATAGCATCTTATAAAATAAATAATTTTTCTTTAATGGTTGCTCATTTAAAAGAATGGCAAGGAACAGATGCTGGATTGGATGTAGATAATCATTGGATAAAAACTGGAAAAAATGGTGTAAACCTCATTGGTCTTACTTATGGAAATGATTTTATAGAAACAAATACATGGTATTACAATATTTCTAATGCTTCAAAAAGTGACATTAAAAATGAAGCTGATGAAAATGGAAATAATGCTATTTATCTTGATGTTACAGGGACATATAATCTAAATGACAATATAGAACTTCATGCTGGACTTCAATATCTTAAAGAAAGTGAACTTGATAAAAGTAATGTTGAAGCAAATATTTATGGTGCTATGGCAGAGATGGTTGTAAATGATTTTACTATAAATATAGCATATAATAAATCAATAGAAAAATCAAAAAAACATAGCTTTAGTGGTTATGGTGGTGGAACGCTTTTCACAAATATGGACACAATGATTCTTGATGAAATAACAGAAGATAGAGATGCTAGAGCAATCGTTACAAACCTAAGTTATAGCATAAATGATTTTAGTTTATCATATGCTTATGGTGATTTTAATGGTAACGCTAACAGTAGCAACGAAAAAGCACATATTGTAGAACAAAATATTGGAATAGAATTCACTCCAAATGATGACTTAGTTATAAGTGCTATCTATGTGAACGATAACAATAAAGAAGATTCAAAAAGTAAAGACTTTAACAATGATAATTTCAGAGTTTTAGTTTCATATAATTTTTAATATAAAAAAGGATATAAAAAATGAAAAAAAAAGTTTTAACAGCAGTAATAACACTTAGTTTAGCAACAAGTGTATTTGGAAATGGGATAAAAGAAGTTAAAGAATTTGAGCTTACACATGCTAAAAAACTTCATGAACAAGCAAAAGTTTTAAAAGAACTTGCTAATGATTACTATAATGATTTAAAAGCATATAATTTCAATTATACTAAATCTTGGCAAGTAAATAAAGAAGATTTAGCAAAAGATGTTCAAGCTATGCAAAGAGCATGGATTGAAGCTTCAAGTAACTACGAAATCATAGAAGGGATTGTAGCTGGTATGCCACAAACTGTAAAATATGACCTTATCCTTGATGCTGGAATCCCTGCTAGTGAGGGTGATGAAGATGTAGCACCTCATGATTTAAATTGTGCTGGTAAATGTAAATTTACTACAAAAAGACCAGGTAACTTTTTTCACAATTTACTAGAACCTACACTTTGGGGTACTCACACAGAATATGTTGGTAAAAAAATTGATTTAAATGGTGATGGTGTTATCTCAAAAGGTGAAGTTCTTCCACATGCTAAATGGCTTAAATGTGTAGCTACAAACTTTGAAAGACATACTTCTAATCTAGTAAAAGATATTAATGGTTTAGATATGACTTTAAAGGATGTTTTTACAGCTGAACTTACTATGATACCTACTATGGGTGATTATTTTGAAGATTGGAAAAATGGTAAAATTTTAGGTAAATCTGAATCATTTATTGCACTTTCAAGAATCTTTGATATTAAAGGTATTAGTGGTGGTTTAAAAGTTGCATATATGGAAGCTATCTCTCCTGAACTTGAAAAGAAAAACTCTAAATTAGACCAAAAAATAAAACTTGGATTTTTTGAACTTACATCTTTTGTAGATAATATCTATATGGATGAAGAAGCTGGTAAAAAGTTTAAACCAGAAGATGCAGATGCTTATGCTGCAAAAGCTCAAGATATGGCAGATAGACTAAGTGCTTTAATAGCAAAAGGTGCTAAAACACTACATATTACTCCAGATATCTAATGAAATTATTTGTACCAATTACTTTAGTTTCAACTATATTATTGATAACTAGTGGCTTTGTGTACTATCTTTTTGCTTCCTATAATTGGGGAGCAGGAGAGATACTTATGCATTTACATTTATGGCTTGGTTTATTTTTTAGTTTTTATCTTGTTTATGCAATACCAAAGCATATTAAAAATAATATCTCAAAAGTAAAACTTAATAATTTTAAATTTGTTTCTTACTCTTTAATGGGTTTTATGTTTATTGTTCTTTTTAGTGGTATTTTACATTTTATCCCTTATTTTAGTTATTTTTTTACCCCAATATATTATCAATTTGATATATATAATTTTATTTCAAAAGTACATCTTATTTTTGCTAGTTTAGCTAGTATCTTTTTAACTATACATCTATCTTTACATTTTAAAAAGGCTAAAAATGAAAATTTTTAAATATAAAAAAATTATTATCGCTGCATTCAGTTTATTTTTTCTTACATCTTTTATTATTTACGGTTTAAATCCAAAAGTAGAATATAAAGGTATTGATATAGATAATGTAGATTTTTATTCTTTACCTTGGGACAAAGAAAAACCATTTTTTCCAGGTGAATTAGCAACTGCTGACGGGAAAATGGGAAATCCAAAAGCAATTCCCAGTTCAAGTGAATGTGTAAAATGTCATAAAAAAGAATTTGAAGAGTGGATACCATCTTTACATAGTATCAGTGGTAGAGATTTAATTTATGACAATTCAATAGAAGCGAATGTTCAAATCAAAAAAAGACATCACGGACGAGAATTATCAAGATTTTGCGATAGTTGTCATAACCCAATAGAAGTTGCCATGGGTAAAAATAATCCCATTGTAAGTGTTGAACCGAGTGATGTTCAAACAGAAGGTTTAGCTTGTATCTTCTGTCATACAGCAACTAATGCTGATGCAGAACTTGGAAATGGTGCTATAACATTTGACCTTAACAAAGCCTATGACAATTTAAGTGGTTCTGCTATTTTAGCAAGTCCAACAGACCATGCTAGAGCCTTTGGAAGTGCAAAAACAAATAAGCTTTTAAAAAGTGCTGAATTTTGTGGTGCTTGTCATAATGAAAGATACTACCCACCAGTTACACCATCTCAAAAAGTTCTTCATGCTCAAAGCACTTACGATGAATGGAAAAGCAGTTGGTATGCAAAAAACAATATCACTTGTCAAGATTGTCATATGAACTATGAACCTGTTAAATTCATAGGAGATTTACAAAAAGGTATCGTTGAAAAACCTGAAAAATATTCTCATAATTTTTGGGGAGGAAATCATGTACTTCAAGATACAAACTTAAAAGAAAAATTACTTTTTTTAAGGGGTGGAGTTTTACCAGGTGTTACTGTAAAAGAGTATTTTAGACTTATTGACAAACAAAAACCAACTACATTAAAGTTTTTAAAAGCTGCTGCAAAAGTTGAAATAATCTCTAAAAAAGTTGTAGATAAAACTTTAGAGATAAAAGTAAAAGTAACAAATGTTGGAGCTGGACACAACCTGCCAACAGGTGTAGCTGACCAGAAACATATGTGGTTAGAGTTAAGAGTATCAGATGATACCAACCAAACTATTTATCATAATGGTAAAACAGATAGAGATAAAAATGTAGTTATTTGGGCTGAAAGATTTAGAGATAAAAAAGGCAAAATCATTATGGACCATATGACTTTTAAAACAGCTGATATAACTTTAACAAGACCAAGTATCCCAGCAAGAGAGAGTCAAATCATAACTTATAAAGTGATATTAAAAGATGCTTTACAAGTTAAAAATATAGAGGCAAAACTTTGGTACAAAATAGCTTATGAAGAGTTGGTTATAAAAACACTTCATAGAAACATACCAATACCTAAGTTTTTACTAGCTAGTGATAAAAAGGAAATAAAATGAAACAATTGATTATAATAGTGATGCTTTTTACATCACTATTTTCAACTACTTGGCAAGATAGATATTACTTTGAAAAAGTATTATTTGAAAATGAATTGAAAGTTATTTCAAATAAAAAATTTGATATAAATAAATATGATGATTTCAAATCACTTATAAAAGAATTTAATTTAGATAATGAATTTAAAAATCTTCTATTTAGACATAATTTAAAAGAATTTTTAAAAGCTAAAAATAAATTTTTTATAGATTTTGATATATCTGCTTTCTCTCAAAATAAAAAAGAGTTTATAGATTTTGGTATCTTAGATGAAGATGTGTCAATGAAAACATTATTAATTTATAGAGCTAAAAAAATATTTATTACTTTATCCAGATTAGATTTACAAGTAAGAAGAACAGCTTATGATAACTTATATAAAATTATTTTTACATTGGAAAATTTAAATAAACCGATTGAAAAATATATAATAAAATCATTACTAGATGCTATCTCAAATAAAGATATATCCCTTTTTAAAAAAAATATAGAGAAACTAGAACTGATTATCCAATCTTTAGAAACAAAAAAATTGTCTCAACAAGATTTTGAAAAAAAGATAAAATCATTTTTGAGATATAACAAACTTGTATCTTTTGACTATACAAACGGTATAGATGATGGAAAAATAAAAGTGCCATTAGAATATACTGAAGCTGTTATGTTTAGTGCTAGAGTTAAATCTATACTTTATGATGTAAAAGCAAATATTAATCAAAAAGATTTTCAAAAACTTTTAGGTTTATACAATGATATAGTTTTAATCATCGAGAAAAAAGGTGATGCTTCAAAAGTTCGTAAACTAACACTTCAAGCAAAAAAAATACTTTTAGAATCTACTGGTTTAAAAGAAGTTAAATCAACACCCAGTGAATTAGTTACAAACATATCTAAAAGTTTAGACCAAGTTGTTCAAATGGCAAAAACTAAAGATTTTAGACAAGCTGAATTTTTTAGAATGGAAGCTTACAGTTTTTTTGACCCAGATATAGAAGCAAAACTAAACCCTAGAAACCCTAAGCTAACTAGAGAATTAGAGGGCTTATTTTGGAATGGAAATGGTGGAGTTGTTGGCTTATCGGTGGCTATAAAAAATCAAGATACAAAAGAACTTAACAAAAGTGTAAATTTTTTAAAGCAAAAATTACAAACAACAATACCTATACTTGATGCCAAACTTACTTTTTTAAATGCACTTACTCAATCATCTATGATTGTTATAAGAGAGGGTTTAGAGATTGTACTTGTTTTAGCACTTCTGTTATCACTTTTAAAACATAAAAGGGAAAAACAAATCTTGTATTTTGGTACATTTTTGGGTTTTGTAGCATCTATTTTAACTTACTACTTAGCAAAATATCTTATAGATATTTCAACTTCAAATAGAGAACTAATAGAGGGTGCGAGTGCATTGTTAGCAGCTGTTATGCTTATCTTTATCACAGCTTGGATATTTCATAACACATATGTAAAAGGTTGGATTCAATATTCAAAAGAGTTAGCACAAAAATCACTTAGTGGAAAAAATCAATTTGCACTTTTAATTGTAGGCTTTTTAGTGTTTTATAGAGAGGGTTTTGAGAGTGTACTATTTTTTGAGAGTTTAGGAAATGAAGCAGGGGCAGAACCTGTATGGATAGGTTTTTTAATAGGTTCTATTATCATTATTATTCTCGGAATTACAATTATTAAATATGTAAAGAAAATACCTCTTCAATACTTTTTTAGTGTAACTGGTTTTTTCCTTTCACTATTGGCAATTATTTTTACTGGAGCTGGTATAAGAGGCTTACAAACAGCAAATATTATTAGTGTAACACCATCAAAATTATTACCAAATAATGAAATACTTTCTCAATACTGTGGATATTACCCAACAATTGAAACAGCTATAACACAATTATTTGTAATCATTATATTAAGTGGTTTTTATTTTTTTAGTAAATTAAATTCTAAAAAAAATATTAATCCATAAAAAATTAATTTTACTTAAGTAAATATAAAATAGATACAATTCGATTATGATAAAATTAAATAAATTAGATAATGGTGTAAAGTATATGCTCATAGCATCTTTTACATTCGCCATAATGGGTGCTTTTGCCAAACTTGCTAGT
>Ga0256824_10000461_pt1 | contig 15630 bp, 12 predicted proteins | sample CV67metaG_FD_191570 | JGI IMG/M metagenome (GOLD analysis project Ga0256824, IMG submission 191570) | Hydrothermal vent microbial communities from East Pacific Rise, Pacific Ocean - CV67 | ecosystem: Environmental > Aquatic > Marine > Hydrothermal vents | place: Pacific Ocean: East Pacific Rise...
CTACCCGTTCGTGTACGATAGAGCCACTGTAACCACCTTATTTTTTTAATTAGATGATTCTTGTTGGGTTGATTCATACGAAAAGAGCGACGATAATACCCCTCTTGGTAGGGGAGGGTGTCTATTTTGTTCCATACCGAAGCAACGGTAGAACCGATAACCTTACCAAAAAAGAACTCAGCCAACCTCTCTCCCTCTTGATTTTCAAAAGGGTTAAAGTTAAAATCTTTCTCTTTAAAGGCTTCGTTAAAACATTCAAGATTTATAACATCATTGTTTCGCCGTTTGTTATACTTTTTTCTCTCATTCTCTTTATGTGCTTTGGTTGATTGGCTAATAATTTTACCCAGTTGTCGATAGCTCTCTTCAAACTCAATCAACTTTCCTAAATTTGGTTTCTCTAATTTATTTTTTTCAAGAAATTTATCTGCTTCTTCTATGCTTATCACTGTCTATTCTCCTTGTTACCAATATGTTCCAGTCAAAAAGGTTAGTCGCATAAACACAACCTCACTTGACGCATCTATTTTAATATTTTGTTTAAGTTCTTTAATCTCTTCGTCATCAATAAAAACTACAAAAAGCCCATCGGTAAATGCCAAAAGAGCATTTTCAATCGCTTCTGACTCTATCGCTTTTTGGGGGTTGCTTATATCTCCAAAGTTAACTTTCCCCTCTTGGGCTTTTGTGTTGATGGTTTGCTTACTTAAAAACGAGATTATCTGTGGATTGTCTCTTTTATCATTAAATTTTTCTACTTCATTTTGAACCATTTGAGTAATCAAATCACTAAGTGTATGCACCTCTTTTGTGAGTGAGACTTCAAAGGTTTTTATTTTTCTTTTGCCTAGTTTTTTTAATTTTATATTGATTTTTTGCATCCTAAAGTATAACATAGATAGCTATTGGAAGTTAGTAAAAAATTGGTAAATTATTAGTAAAATTTTTAACTTTTTTGAAAAAATGAAACCCCTAAACCTCGGTCTTTAAATGCCCTTTGACCCCATAGTAAAACACTTTGTTTTTTTCCCAAAAAAGCACCCCGTCAAAATCAAGCTTATTTTACTAAATTTATAGGAAACGGCGTAGGTCGGGTTGCCTCATCCCGACGTAAATTTGCATATAAAAAATGCTTCGTTGTTCAATATATATTTATATGCAAATTTATTGTGTTGTATCAGGTTTTAATTTTATGCCTGTTAGTCGGGATGAGGCAACCCGACCTACGCCGTTTCAAACCTTTTAGTGGATGTGGTTTGATTTTGACGGGTTGTTTTTTAATATTTAAGAATATTGGGTGTTTGATATTTTTCATTATGAATTAGTAGGAAGTGGTTATAAAGATACTAGAGTTGATTATAGTTTTAATAATGAATCCTAACATATAAAGAGCATTATTATAATGATGATTTCTCTGTTTTTTCAGTATGATGAATTGATTGAAAGTAATGAGTTTGATGAGATTTTGAAAGATGATACAGATTTTATAGAAGAACAATTAGAAGAAGGGTGTATTTATAAATAATTCGTCGGCTTCAGCCGACGCAAAAAAGCCTGTTAAAACCTTATTCCAAATCAAACCCAGCAGATTCAGCCCATTCAGTCAATGTAGCCTTGTCAGCATCTGAAAGCTCTGCTTCTTTGTGAATCAACAAATAAGAAGGCATAGGCATTTTACTCTTAATAGCTTTTGGAATCTTTTGAAGATACTTAATCTTTTTCTCATCATCATAACTCGCCCAAGTAGAAAAGTTTAAATGCTCTCGACCCTCTTTAACGTGCATTTTTGTAAACCACGAAACAGGAGCAATGCTAGAATACCATGGAAAAGTAGTGTGACTAGAGTGACAGTCAAAACAAGCACGTTTTAAAATAGCCTGAACATTTTCAGGAGCTTCTAGTTTGTCTTCAGCCTTGGTAGGCAGGTCAGCAGGTACATCCATAGGGATAAATTGTATACCAATTAAAATTAGTAGTGTTATTAGTGATAATTTTTTCATGTTATCATTATATATAATAAATTCTTAAGTATAGTTTTTTGATATACAGTTTTTTGTCATACATCTCATTAGCTTAAATTAAAGGTTGGCTTTAGCCGAGGCATAGAGTTAAGCCTTATACTCAATAATAGCAGGTTGACTATAGTTAGGAACATTATCATAAGTAAACACAGCAAAGTATTTATCCATCTTTGTTGAACCATAATTATCGAAAGTATAGTTGTCTGAACCTGCATACAGCTTGACACCATCAAAAGGACTTTTGGGAACATGCCAACGGTTTCTTACCACATAGTAACCTACCAAATCATCATCAGCAACTTTGTCCCATGATATGCGTACTAATTTGTTGTCAATGGTGGTTTTTAAATTTACAGGAGAGGGGAGAGGGTTTCTTCTTCTTTTTATGTATTTAACCATAAGTTTTGCAGCTTTTTTGCCTTCATGTGCCCAATTTATAATATGGTCACGGCTGAGTACTGAAGTAGGACGAATAATAAATTTTGCCTCCTCTCCAGCTCTTTGCATCTCTTCTAGTGCTAAACGTGAGTAGTAATCAAAAATAAAATTATGCTCTTTTTTAGTACCAAGTTCAGCTGAACTTACTTCATAGCCAATAAATTCAATACGTTCTCTATCTTTAATATCTTGATAGGTAAACTCCTCTAAGTCTACAAATTCAACGTTATAGCGTATATCAACATTCTTTTTAACTGTTGAGGTATTTTCTATTTGAATCCATGCATCTTTAATCACAACTTCATCTGGGTTAGGAAGTTTAGATAAATCAAAAGACATAAAGGCATAAATCTTTTCATCATCTTTATTGAATCCACACGCCATATTTTCTGAAATAATTTCATCTGGAGCTATGGTCATAGAATTAGAAAGTTCAATGGTTGCTTTTTTACTTGGTAAAGTATATTTAATATCAATAGCAGGTCGGTAGTGTAATCCCCCACCATCTGTACCATAACCTAAGTCGAATACCATGATTTGTGAATCTCTTCCTCTCGGTAGTTTTGTCGGTCCTGCAAGTTTAAGGGTGATTTTTCCTTTTTTTAACTCTTTTTGCATCATTTTCTTTTCAAAGTCATTACAGTCCCAGTGTGACCATATACCTTGAGTTAACTTTTCAGAAGGGACACTTGTACCCAAAGTTTTAATATGTTTTGCATTATGTATCTGTTCAAAATCACGTATGTTAGAGACAGAATCTTGGTCAATAATAGATAAAGACCACTCACCATATTTTTCGATTTTAGCTGAAACACGGTTAAGGGGATAGAGAGATATTTTAGCTTCAAGTATAATGGCATTTTCAGGGATACTTTTGAAATCAAAAGTCATTACACCATAAGAAGTTCCTCTCCCTTGACTTACACCAACTTTAAGTGAGTTAACGCCAAAGTGTCCATGATTGGCTTCAGGTGATTTTTCTGAAACATATCCAACATCTCCTGCATGGGGAAAGATGGTTCGACTAAATTCATATTCATTTAAAAGGGTTTTTATTTTTACTTTTGGAGCGTAAGGAGATTTTGTTTTAGAAAGTTTATCTACAGCACGGACATAGTAAAAATACATTGTACCACTTAGTAAGTTTTCATCTACAAAATTGGTGTTACAAGTGATTCCCACTAAAGAAGATTCATTACAAGCCATTTTATTGTTAAGATTTCTATAAATTTCAAAATAGACAGAGTTATTATTGTCATATTCCCATGAGAGTGTACATTCTTTGTCTGTATATGAGTCTATATGAAAGTTTTCAACACGTGTAGGTGCTGTTTTACCATAATTTTTGGCTTCACCAAAAGCATATAGTAGTGCTGGGATATTTTCTTTAACCGATTCAGACATGTTTTGAATATAGTCAGGGATATTTCGTGTTCCTACTTCGACAACAATGGCAATAATCCCCTTAGAATAGTAATATTCACGACCAGAACCTGAAATTAGCTTTGTAGGTGGCTTTCCACGGTTTATCCCATAGTGTCGTCCTGTTACTTTATGGATATGGTAATTCATATTTGCACAAAGAGCATTCATATCTGTACCCTCTATCTCACTTTCATGGTTAAACTTGTGAGCAGGGAAAAATACATTTCCTTGTGAATGGTAGTCAAGTGCAATGGTGATGTTTTTATGTTCATCAACAAAGTTTTTAATCGCTTGTGTCTCAGGTTCAGAAAATGGGTGTGGACCAGAATGAACATTACTAGAGGTGTTGTTGGATTTTCTGTAACCCACTGAGAAGTTACGGTTTAAGTCAACACCAAATGTTCCATCACCATTTTCTCTTCTATTCTTTCTCCAAAATGAGAAGTGTTTGCGTGAGTATTCAAATCCATCAGGATTTAAACAAGGAACGATGTAAAGCGTATTTTGGCTAAGTGTTTCCAAAATTTCTGGATTGTTATTATGGTTGCTTAGTATGTAGTCAATAAACTCAATCGCCAATTCATGACCAATCCACTCCCGTGCATGAGCAGTACCTGTATAAAGGAGTGCGGGTTTTAAACTTGCATAGGCAACATTTAGAGAGATAGTCGCCAACATAATTGGTCTCTCTTCCCATGTTGTCCCTATGCTTTGAATGGTAATCAAATCAGGATATTTTTCGACACAGGCTTCAAGAAATTGACAGCTTTCGTCATAAGATTTATATTGTTGTTTCATGTGATGGTGTCCCTATTTATTATTAACAGAATTTTAACAGATTATTGCCTATATCAAGATTAAAGTATCTCTCTGAGAACTCTAATATAAATCTCTTTGGTTATAATAAATAAAATTTTAATATAGGTTTGGGTTTATAAAATGGAAACAGTAGAGATGTATACTATAGAGTATGAAAAGCCAAAAGTTACACTGTTGCAAGAGTCAGGATTGGGTGTTGCCGAAATCGCAGCACGTACCTGTTATGATAGCTTTGAAAACTCTGAAAACGAATGTGTTAAAAATGCAATGGAAGTGTTAGATACAAAAGCGATTAATGCTATAGATGAATCAGAACTTCTTTCTAATCTAGCATGGGTTCATCACCATCATTCCATTATAGAACATGCAACACTCTCTTTTTTAGTGGAGGGGACTTCAAGAGGAGTTCTTCAAGAACATGCACGTCATAGACTTCAAGCCATTTCAGTGAGAAGTACACGATATACCATGTCATCAGTGATTAACGCTTTTGTTGCATCTACCATTGTAGGTGGTGTAGAGAGTGAGGTCTCTTTTGAATTCTTTTTTAAAACCTTACTCGGTTTAAATCTTTTTGTTATTACCGATGAGGTCTATCTAGCCATAGAGATTCGAGCCATTTATGACAAACTTGTGTTTCAATACAAAAGAAACCCAGACTTTTTGGTCAATGCTGTAGCCAAGTCATCCCTTTCTTATATAGAAGAGTACCAAGGGAATGCTCAAGGTCTTTTTGAAGCTTTACAAAATGGTAAGAAAAAAAGAAATGTAGGGGATGGATTTAAGCACATTGTTTCGGACAACTGGAAAGTAGATATGGTGATTACATTTAATATTAGAAGTCTAAAAAATTATTTTGACCTAAGAGACTCTGGTGCTGCATGGTTTCAGATTCAATGGTTAGCAAAAGCGATGAAAGAGGTAACACCTAAAAAATATTTGAAGTTGATTGCTAAGGAGTTTAAAAATTCTTAATAAATTTATTATTTTTTTGTCGGCTAAATTTCCAATCCCTTTATGATGTGTAGGGTTGGCTTTAGCCGACATATTATCGATTAAAAGGGGTTATTCTTCTAATTTTTTATTATAAGAATCTTTACTAGAAGAGGAGACCATTTTGACATAAGGTTTTTTATTGGCTTCAGATTTTTTTCCCACAAAAAGTCTATTGTCACGTGGATAATCTATTGTACCATCTGTTTTATTACCCCATGAATAAACACCTGTAATATCTTCTTTTGAACTTCCTTCTTTTTCTTGAACATCTACTTCATAGTCTCCATGAGAATCATTATTCTTTTCTTTTATTTGTGCTGATTTTGAAGTAAAGTCAGTGTAGTTTAATGCTTCGTATCCTTCATTTGTTTGTACATTTGGATATCCAACTATTTCATGTTCTGAACTATATCCTTCAAAAGAGATATTTTCCCATACTGTATCTCCTGAGACATTCTTTTTTCTTTTTTCTTGATTATCATAAATACTAAAAGGTTCAGATTCTACATAGGCTATCTCTAGACCATATGCATTTTCTACTTTTATAACTTGAGAATCCCTTTTGAATTTTAAGTTTTTAAAATGATAATTTTTTCTTAGGGAAATTGTACTACTGCTTGTGAGTTCATGTGTTAAAAAAGTAGGATTCCAGTATCCTGTCCCTTGTATTAATTTTTTATCATAATTCAGTTCAAATGTTGAATCATGTATATATAAATGATTCCCTCGGGGACTTTTAATCGAATGGTCATATAATGGATTTATAAAGTTTACACCAACTATCTCTACATAATTTGAATAAATATCTAATGTTGCTGAAAGATTGTCTCCAAGTTCACAATCATGAAATACAACACTATTTCCATTTCTAATCCCTATTTGTCCTGCTAGGAGTACATTGTCTTTATTTCGAAATTGATAACTTGCTGGAATAGGAGTAGTATAGTATTTATTAATACGCTCTGTGGTATTTCCTATTCTTTTTTTTAAGCCTCTGAAGGTAATGAAATTACTATTATAATTTTCTTTCCCTATTGCTCCAAATGTATCATCAAATTCTATATTTTCAAAAAGATAGTTTTCCCTATCTATTGATCCATTTGCATGAAATAGTTTCCAATGGTTGTCTTTGGTTTCATTATGAAAACTTATTTTTCTTACTACCACATCATGTTTTGCAAATTCCAAATTAAAGAGTGCCGATGTATGATTGATATCGACATTGGCAATGAAAATAGTTTTATCTATTCCGTCTCCTTCAACAATTGTTTTTGAAGGAACTAAACAGATAGAATATTTTTTATTATTTGGAATTTTATAGTCACCTTCTAAAAAATGAATAATATGTACTTTATTATCTTTCCACTGTAATTCACCATCAATTAGAGCATCTCTTTTATTATCTTTAAGATAATTGTTATATTCAATTATACTATTTACATCATGTTCTATTGCATTTGTAATATTGATTTCTTGAAATCCCCATGGAGTTTCTTGTTCAGGAGAACCTTTGTTTATCATACTATTAAAGTAGTTTTGATTAAATGTAGTCATGGATATTATGGGATATGGCTGTTCTATGGTTCTTTTTTCAACATTTTCACATGCTTTTGCACATAAAGAAGAAGCGACTAATACTAGCACTGTTAAGTATTTCAGTGAATTAGACATTTTATTCCTTTTTTCTCTTTAGTTTGATTTTTTAGATAATATGATTTAGTATTTAATATTATTATAAAATCGGTGAATCATATCCAATGAATGATAAAGAAAGTATAAAATTTTTTATGTAATATATTGATTTTTGATAAAAAGAAATACTATAGATATAGAAGTTATCTTATTTGAATATGTGATTAATATAAATTGCTTTTAACCGACAAGATAATGTCGGTTAAATTTTTTTTAAGCTTTAGCTTCTATCTCTTCTTGTTTAAATTCATTCCAAACAACAAGAATTTTTTCTACCATTTTTGTGTTAATCCCTTTTACATCTTCCAATGCTCTAGGTTCTACTTCTAAAATAGCTATCAACTCATCGTGGTTAAATCTTTTTAAGATTTTTTCTAATTTCTTTTCACTTAAACCTTTTACTGTTAGTAGTAAAGCTTCCAATGCTTCATTCTCAATTTGAAGAACAGTTGATTCGTCACCACTTACTTCAGGTGCTTCCTCTTTTTTAAGAGCAGGTACTTTCATAGACTTGATACTTTTAAGAGGGAAACGGTCTTGATAGTTCCAAATTTCACTTGGCCACTCTTCAAAGTTTCTTGGTTTAATGTCGAACATTTTATAAATAGAATCAAGTTCATGGTTATAAACTTCACCATTACCATACATTCTTTTCTTTTTACCAAAGTAAGCACCATCATAAGAAGGATTATACTCACCAAATGTAATGTGTCTCATGGTTCTAAGTAGGTCAGGGTTGATTTTACTTAACTCTTCCCAGTTAAACATAGGCATGTGTGGTTTTTTGAATCTACCTTTGCTTAGACTCCACATGATATATTGCCCAATCCAGTCTCTAATATATGGGAAGGCAGCAAAAGCAGTTGCACATTCTAAAATACGAACTTTTCCATCTTTACCATAAGCAACATCACAAGCCCAGTACTCTGCATTGGCTGCTTTTGAAACTTTTACAGCAAGATCAAGAACATTTTTAGGAACGTTCATATAATCCATCTCTCCACCTTGAGAGGTGTTGGTCAACCATTCCCCTTCAGGAGCTCTTCGCCAAAATGCACAGACAGGTTTATGACCGATGAGCATTACACGAATGTCAGCTTCCATCGGTACGAAATCTTGAAAGTACATTGGGTGGTATTTTTTGTTGTCATATAAAGCTTTAGCTTCTTGGTAAGAGTCTACTTTATGAACAAAGTATCCACCATAGTTAGATGGTCCGTAAGATTTTTTAACGATTTTTGGGTATTCTGTTTTCTTTAAAAATTTATCTGCATTGGGTCTGTTGTAGTAAACATATGTTTTTGGAATTGGTAGGTCATATTTCCATGCAAAACGTGTTACATTTTCTTTTGATTTATTTGAAAATTGTGTATCAAGAGATGGTATAAAACGAACATTTGGTAAGGCTCGAGCAATCTCTCTAAATGTTTCATAAGCTGTTGCAGGGATATTTCCTATAAGTACATCAATTTTTTTCTTTTTAACCTCTTTGATAAATCTATCTTTGTCTTTTCCCCAGTGATAAGTTACCGTTTCTATTTTGTTTGGCCACCCCTTAAAGTTTGAGTAGTCGAAAAATCTTAATACATAATCCATGTATAAAAATCCAAGTTTTGGTAGTTCTTTGTTAGTTAGTCCCATTGTTTTTTCCTATTTGTTTTTTGTTTGTTATTTTTTTGTTTTTTTGTCGATTAAATCTACGATTAAATCAATCTTTTTATCGTTAAAGTCTAATCCCATTCTCTCTTGTTCTGGTGTTGCAAATGCTGGAATTCCATTGACTTCAAGTACTACATATTCCTCTTTCTCTTGATCATAGATGATGTCAATTCCTGCAATATCTGTACCACAAGCTTTTGCAGCCTTGGTTGCAACTTCTATAATCTTGTCGTTTGGTTCTCTCATAAATACTGACCCACCAGAGGTGATGTTTGTTCTCCAGTCATCTCCACCAGCTTTACGACCATAGCATCCTACAAAATGACCATCAACAATGTCCACTCTGAAGTCAGTGTTGTCATACTTAATAAACTTTTCAACAAATACTTCACGTGTATTGCTTTGGTTTAATGTTGGCATTAAGATACGAAGACCATCTTCATCTTCTATTTTACTGAGACCTGCACCTCCCCAACCATTGGTTGGCTTATAGACCAAGCCTTTCCATTTTTTTAGAATCTTTTTTAATTCAGCCTGAGCTTCATCACGGTGAAAAAGTCTATAGTCAGCTGTATTAACACCAGCATTTCTTAGTATAAATGAGGTGTGAAATTTGTCTTCTGTTAATGCAAATGAGTCATATGAATTAATCATAGGAATCATACGATTTAATGCTTGGTATAAATAGGTTTGGTAAACCGTTTGTTCTCCAGCATTGTATGAAAAGAAAAGGTCAAGCTCATTTAGTTTTACTTCTTTACTTTTATGTTTATACCAAATATTAGAATTTTTAGCCACTGCATGACGTAAATCAATATCATCAAGCGTTTTAATGTTACGCTCTTTTAATTTTTTGATGATTTTTTTTCCAATAACATCCCCACCTCCATTGGTGTAGAGCCACATACCAATTGTTCGTTTATCTGCCATATATTCTCCTTAAAATTGTTTAAATTTTTGATGATGTGTCAAGATATTTGTCATCAAGTTAATTCTTTGTGTGAAACTACTTTTTAAAGCCCTCTCTTTTATGGTGTGGTCACCATCACCATAAGGTCCAAACCCATCAAGTGTTGTAAGCCCCTCTGAGGCAACTATGTTTGCGTCACTCACACCACCACGTTGTTCTGTAGGAAGTTTTTCATTTGAGAGCTTTTCTATTTGTTGGATAAGTGTCGCTTGTGAATCATTTGCCTCCATAACATCTCTTTGAATCAGCCCTGAAAGAGTTGCTTTTGTCCCTTCAACATAAGAGGTATTTGTAATCTCCTCTAAAGCATTCAAAAGTCTGTCCCGTTCCGAGTTTTGTGTATAGCGTAACTCTAAAAGAAGTTGGGCATTAGGGGAGACAGTATTTGCTCCAATCCCTCCTGATATTTTTCCTACGTTTACTGTTGTACCAATTTCAAGATTGGTCAACTTTGTAAGTTCAATCAGTTTATGAGAAGCTTCAAGATTAGCATTGATTCCTGCTGTATAACGAACACCAGCATGGGAGGCTTTCCCCTCTATAGTTATGGTAAATGTTCCCACCCCTTTACGACCTGTTACCACTTCTAGTTTTTCACCAGCAGCTTCAAATACAAAACATACATCGTAGTCTTTTGCAATTTTTGAACTAAGCTTTTTACTGTCATCCGAACCCGTTTCTTCATCTGAAACAAGTAAAAAGTCTATATTTTCTAACTTTCCATTCTTTTTATAAACATTACGCAAAGCTTGAAGGGCAACCATGTTTCCACCCTTCATATCACAAACACCTGGTCCGTAAATCCATTCTTCATCTTCTGAATAGTTTTCAAACTTTCCTTCTGGAAAAACAGTGTCATTGTGACCTAAGAGTAAAATCTTTATACCCTCGGTTTTACTTGTGGTATATAGATGATGATTACCAATGGTTTCACGTTCGTAAGTGTTGTTAATAAACCCTAGTTTTGTTAACCAAATAGTCATAAGTTTAGAAACTTTATCTACACCATCTTTATTTTTTGTATAAGAGTTTATGTTGATAATTTTCTGTAAATCGGTCAAATATGTCATGTGTTTTTCTTTGGTTTAGTTTAATTATTGTTAAAATAAAATCTACTGTGTAATAATTGTGAAATTATACTACTCTAAAGCAAAAAAAAAGATAAAAATTTAATAAAAAAATAAAATTTTAATTAAAATAATATTAATAAATATCATGTAATTATTAATACTAAGAAATAGTTTATAAAAATATTTATGTTAATTTTTGTAGAAGCAATATTTAACATAGAATTGGTGATAATTTCATGTTTAAAATAAATAGGATATATAATATGCGTAAAACAAAAATCGTAATAACATTAGGACCTGCAACTTCATCATTAGAGATGATTAAAACACTTATAACAAAAGGGGTTAATGTTTTTAGACTTAACTTCTCACATGGAGACTATGCCACACATAAAGAGAGTATTAAAACCATTAGAAAAGCTTCAAAAACTTTAAATAAAGAGGTTGCAATACTTCAAGATATTTCTGGACCAAAAGTTAGAATAGGAAAAATAGAAGGTATTTTAAAACTAAAAAAAGGTGATATCTTAAAATTAACAAAAGAAGAAGATGAAAATGATGAGTATAGTTTGGCTCTTTCTTATACAGACATTATAGATATGGTTAATGTAGGTGAAGAAGTGTTCTTTGCAGATGGGACAATTCAGACGGTTGTTCTTGGAAAAGAGAACAGTGTTTTAGAGTTAAAGCTTTTAAACGATGGAGAGTTAACTTCACGTAAAGGGGTAAATTTCCCTAAAACAAAACTCAGTATCTCTGCCATTACAAAAAAAGATGAAGAGGATTTAGCCTTTGGTGCAAAAAATGACATCGATATGGTGGCACTCTCTTTTGTGCAAACCAAAGAGGATATTTTAAAAGCCAAAGAAATTATGAAAGGGTATAACTTTGACCCTTTTATTGTTTCTAAAATTGAAACAGGGGAGGCGATTAATAATTTGGAAGAAATTTTAGAGGTTTCTCATGGGGTTATGGTAGCACGTGGTGATTTGGGTGCAGAGTTTGGGGTTACAAAACTTCCACGTATCCAAAAGCATATCATTGCTGTGGCAAATCGTATGAATAAACCAGCCATAACAGCAACTCAGATGTTAACAAGTATGAAAGATAATCCATTTCCTACCCGAGCAGAGGTAAGTGACATTGCCAATGCTGTTTATGATGGAACAGATGCTGTAATGTTAAGTGATGAGACAACCATAGGGAAGTTTCCTATACACGCTGTAGAGGTGTTACATGACAGTATTAAAGATGTAGAGGTAGATTACCCTTATTTTAGAGAGTTTAAAACCATGAACAAATCAGACGCAGTTTCTAAATCGGCTGTAGAGTTGGCTAAAAACTTAGATAAAGAGGCGTTAGTCCCTTTTACCACCTCTGGTATGTCGGCGCAAACACTCTCTAAATATCGACCTAAACAGGCTATTTATGCTGTTTCTCACTCTTTAAAGACACATAGAAGATTGAGTTTGGTTTGGGGTGTTCATCCTCTTTTTGTTTTTGAAGAGGTTTTAAATCCAACAAAACTGATTTATGATTTTGTAAAGAAAATCTTAGAAGAGGGTCGTGTTCCAAGTGACAAGCGTTTTATTGTCACCATAGGTTCTATGGCAGGTGAACAAGGTTCTACAAATTTGATTCGCTTGTTAAATAAAGAGGGGATGGAGGCTGTATTGGCAAGTGAGTTTTAGAGGGGTTTTTATACCCCTTGATTGAGTAAAATTTACGTAAGTGAAAACATGATGTTCATAATCATTGCCGTACTTAGGACAGAGATAAATGAAAGGTAGATGAGTGAGCGATTTATGATTTTTTTTATTGGGTAGTGTGACATTGTTATTTCCTTATTTTCTAATGCAAATGGATTATAATATAAAATTGTATAGGAATTTGGGAGCAAAGTTTTTTTATGAATTATTTGCCAATAAGGGTTTGAGAAGAGTTAATGGGACAAGAAGTTTTCTTGTCCCAAAATGAGATTAGCTATAAAGTTTTGGTACACCCAGTTTTTCATGAAAAGCATCTGCTGATTCTTTAGAAATATTTAAACCTTTTGCCAGTTTATCTAAATAGAGTGCTTCCTCTTTTGAGTCAAGATTAATGGTCATTAAAGAAGAGAGGTAAACTTCTGCTTCTATCCCTTTTGCTTGTTCTATTACACCTTCTAGGTCAAGTGGTGCAGACATTTCACTTTTTACAAACTCTAACTCTTCAGGTGTTACTTCACCAATATGTTTAACAATCTTCGCTTGTTCTTCTTGGTCTATTTTCCCATCTGCTTTGGCTGAATTTATCATCGCTTTTAAAAGAATTTTTGCTTGTTCCTCTTGAGAAGGGGAGGTTGTTTCTACCTCTTTACCAGCCAATGCAGCACTCAGTAGACCACCAAGTCCATTATCATCGTTTGTTGTTTTAGAACTCGAACTACCACCCGTAAGACCAGAAAGTAAATCACCGATTCCTCCACCTTGTGAAGCAGAGGTAGAGTTGTTTTTATCACCACCTAAAAGACTACCTAATATATCACCAATTCCTCCAGCAGAAGAAGTTCCACTACCACCACCCATCATGCTTTTTGTAACTTTTGCAACAACCATACCCATGGCCATTTTACCTAACATGCTCATCATACTCATATTATGTCCTTAATTTTTAATTTTACCCCTGAATTGTACCATAAATAAAATCAAAAAGTATAGGAAGTTTATGTGTATAGAATCTAAGTAGTATTTCAATTTATAGAATTAATTCGCTCCATAAATATACTCTAGAACATTACCTTTATGGTATAAATCTCCATGTAGCTTATCATTAAATTTGTCTTTTGCTCCCGTTTTAATGATTCCTAAATGGTACTCATTATTTAAGAAGTATTGGTATCCACCTTTATCTTGTGATGGGTTATCAAAAATAGAAAGTGGTGCATATCCAAACAGTCCATTGTTTTGTAGTTGACTTCTCATGTTATATAGGTCTTGATGCACTTGTTCCACTTTATATTCCCAACCCCATAGGTCTAGCTCGTCATCTTCTATTTTATTGTTTTGGTTGCTGTCTTCCCATGTGGCTGTTGCAAGAGCAATGTATGGCATCATCACTGGCTTGTCATATTTTTCATGTAAGAACTTTGTAAAGTTATTGATTCTTTGGGCTAATAAATCGGTACTTAACTGATCTTCTGTATAGGCTTTAGGGTTTGGATTATCCCATGTACCAGAGTTTAGGGGGTCTCTACTAAATTGACCTATCATCTGTTGAAAAGAGATAAAATCTAATTTTTGTGATAACTTTTTATAGATGTACTCTGTTTGAGACCATGCCCCTTTGTCACCTAAGGCACAGTTTTCATAACCACAACTCTCATAACTGCTGTTAATTCCTCTGCTTCCTGTGTCTAGCATACATAAAGAGAAGAGTGTGTCTCTACCACCATAATATTTAATTTTCCCAATGGCTCTTGAGATGGTTGAGGCAAATTTCTTTTGCGTTTTTTTAGTTGCCATAACAGCTGGTTTGTTAAATTCAGGTTCCATAATAACAATTTTTTGACCATGAAGTTTTTTGATAAACTTACCAACCCTTTTACTATCTTTATAATAAGCATATCTCTCTTTTTTTGTTGGCATACTGTTAACTAGATGGTCTCCAAAGTACCAATACATAAATACAGGTGTCATCCCTTTGTCCATAGCCAACTGAATTTGGTCAACACTAAACCAGTTTTCACTCCAGTCTTGTGGTAACCAATAGATAAGGTATTTACTTTTTGATAAATGTTTTTGAAGTTTATTAAACTTTTCAGGTTGAAAGTTTCTAATTTTATTGTAGTAAGGATTCTCTCCTATGTTGGGGTCAAGTGCCAAGTCCACAACACTCATCCAGACAGAGCCTGTATCATCATATTGTTTGGCGAAACGGTAAGCACTTGGTCCACCATAGCCTAAACCAAATGTAGAAAAAATCTCTTTGTTTTTAGAGCGTTTTTGAAAAGTAAGACTTCTATTGGCATCTGTCTTTAGCCAATGCTGTTTTGCCTCCTCTAGCTCTGCTCTATTGCTTGAATTTAACTCTTTTGTTAGGTTGTATAATGGACTTTTTGCCATTATTTTACGCTGATTAGCTGAAGAGTTTTCTTCACAACCTGTAAAAAGGAGGAGAAATAAACTCATTAAGTAGAGAGGGAAAAGTTTCATTGTTGACATTTTTTACCTTATTATTAAAATTACTTTAATTATATTAATTAATTTATTAAAAACAGATTTTACTAATATATAATTATTGTAACTTATTGTTAACTTGGGAAATGATGTTATGAAAATATGAATTTTACCAACTATTTACCGTAGGATTACTCTCTTAATCTCAACTTATACCATAAACTATCCCCTATCTCTTTCTTCATTATTAGCTTCTAATAACTTGTTTTTTTTAACTAAATTTTCTACTTGAATAGTTAATTCTTTATTATTAGTTTTTAAAAGATTAGTAGTAGATAAAGTAAGTTGATTTTCTTCTTTAAGTTGTTCTATTTGTCTAAGAT
>Ga0256824_10000463_pt1 | contig 15607 bp, 16 predicted proteins | sample CV67metaG_FD_191570 | JGI IMG/M metagenome (GOLD analysis project Ga0256824, IMG submission 191570) | Hydrothermal vent microbial communities from East Pacific Rise, Pacific Ocean - CV67 | ecosystem: Environmental > Aquatic > Marine > Hydrothermal vents | place: Pacific Ocean: East Pacific Rise...
AATTTCATTTTTAAAATCTATAATTTATACCAAGGCCTAAGTTAAATCCTCCCATGATATTATAATCTGAACGCACAACCTCATTGTTAATCACTACTTCAGAATCACCAGAGGGAGCATCTACGGTGTAAAGTCCAATTGAAATACCTAATTCAATATCTAAATCTATATGCTCATATAAGCCTGCATTTAATCCCCCTACAATATTGTATTTTGTTCTTCTATAGCTAATATTACTATTAATCGAATTTGTATTAGTCCATCTTTCAAGGTAACATCCCGTATAAATCCCTTTTCCAGAATTAATTGAAACTGCATTTACATCAAATAAATATTTAAAACCTAAACTAAAAAAAGTCCCTGTATTAAGATTGTGTTGCAATACTGGTGGTTCTCCAAAAAATGGTGAAGTCAAATCAAAAATAAAACCAAGCGGTGTTATACCTGCGCCTAATTTAATTTGAACAATACTTCTAACATCATAACTTACAGATACTGTTGGCGTACCTGTCAATAGGGTAAACACATTTGTACCAATACTAAATTTTGAATGTTTTATTTCAGTATCAAATATTTTATCAAAATCTTTCTGCCCATACGAACATAGAGAAATACTTAAGATAACTAAACTTAATAATTTTCAATTCATAGGAAAATAATTTTTTTTATAAAAGTACCAAAAATTATACTAAATCGATTAATTATTTTTATTTTTTAAAAACATAGGAAGTCTCATTGCTATTTAACCAATCAACTTTCTCTAAAGTACATTTATTAAAACACACTTCTCCAAAACAATAGTTAGTCTATTGATAAATCAAAGTAAAACTTACATTCATAAAAAATGCCCAGCAAGAAGCTGAGCATTTTAAGACTAAAAAAGTTAGTTAAATTATAATTTTAGTACACCAAATTTACTACCTGATTTACCTTTTGCATAAAGAAAAACACCTGTGTTTTTTAATAAACCACATTGTTTAGGTACTAACCTCATTCTTCTTTCTGAAAATTCTATAATGTTGTCTTTTCTAATTGACCCTTCAGGTCCAAGTTTAACTTTAACAGCAACTTTACCTTCATTATAAATAATTTCAATATCATCCTCATTTTCAACAACAAAATAAGAAGAATAATAACCACCATCATTTGTACTCACTTGATGCTTTTTAATTCTTTTTTTCCATTGAAATTCACCCATATTATCATAATTAACAGCAATAATATCATTATAGTAATAATAATATGTTGTAGTTGTATAAGAACTTCCGTTCGCTCCTCTATGTGTTGTTGTAACAACTCTAACATAATACTGTTCAGCTAACATAGTAGTACTACCGTCACTTAATTCAATAATATGATCAACGTAATAATTATAAAATTGAGGTATTATTTTTTTCTTACCTCTTTTACTTCTTTTCTTATTTTTTTTAGTAATCTTCTTTTTTGCTCTATCTGACCAAGTAGACGTAATAAAATCTTTTTCAAATGACTGATGCGAATTATTAACTTCAATCATATCTTTATCATAAACGATAGAGAAAGACCCATCCACTCCATTTTCATCCGCTTTTTCAGTCAATCCCGAAATAATTAACCCTCCATTTTTCAACGGTTTCAGTGAAATTTGAGAAAAATATCTATCTTCAAGCTCTAATTTAAAAAATTCAGACTCACCACTAGTCACGTCAACAAATAATAAATACGTATCTTCAATAACTAATCTATGATTTCTTTTTTTCTTAGATGAGGCATCTAGTACTAATTTATCAACTAACAAATAAGCTAAACCGTCATTACTTACTTTAGTTTCTCTTATTTGAAAATTATCAAAAGGAAAACTATATTCAAAACTGTTTACTTCATTAAACTTATCATCAAATACTTTCCCTAAATAAAACTTGTTTACTTTGTCTTCAAACACTTCCTCTTTTTTAGGGTTTGGAAAAGTAACAAATGTTACCCCATTATCTTCAGAAGTATTTGTAGAAATACCTTTGAAACTATATATTGTTTTAACACTTCTCTTACCTTTTTTTGTTTTCTTAAAAACTTTAGTCGCTAATACCTTAGGCGGACTCATTGTTAAAGTCTTTGGATTTACAACATGATAAAACAAATAATTTGTACTCGTTTTTCTATTGTAAAAACTAGTCAATATCACTGGTGTTTCACCAATCATATATGAACTAATATAATGTAATTTTTTCTTTCTAAATTCCAACTCTAGTAATCTAGCGTTTTTCATAAGTAAAGAACCTACACTATATTTTTCTAGTGTTTTTTTTCCTTTTTTAGCGCTAATAAAAAATAATTCACGATCTGTATTCCCTACAAGAATAGGATCTGATTGTTTTCTTGATTTTTCAATTTCCTTCCATTTAATATTTTTAGCAAATCGACTTGACACTTGTGCAGTACTGCTTAAATTAAAAGAAAGAGCTAGTAGTATAAATAATATTGTTTTCATTTTTGTATCTTAAAGTTTATAATTTAATCCTAGTCCTAAATTAATACCGTATATTAAATTAGATCCTGAAGAAACAAATTCTCCATTTGAAAGTTCATACTGTGAATATGAACCTGGTACTGAATTAGGTGTTTCTACTGTGTAATAACCAAGAGTTATTCCATATTCAAAGTCTAAAGTGAAATTACCAAACAATCCTACATTAGACCCTCCAACAAAATTTAATTTTGTTCTTTTGTAAGAGATCGCATCATTTAATGCATGAGTATTCCCCCATCTTTCAAGATAAACGCCATAAAAAGCGCCTGCTCCAGAATTAATATAGCCATGATCTTTATTTGTGAAATACTTAATTCCACCACTTAGAAAATAACCGGTATTCAAATCTGACTGAAGCAAAGGCATTTCTTCAGAAAGAAGTGCCGTAGCATCAAATATAAAACCAAACGGTGTTGCACCAATACCTGCTTTAAATTGAAATTTTTCTGTCAAATTATAACTCGCGTTAAAATTGATTGTACCTGTTGAAAGAGTCATTAAATCTATTCCTAAATTGATTTTTGAATTTGATGCGCCATCATCAAAAATCTCATCATAATCCTCTTGGCCATAAGACCAAATAGATAAGCTTAAGGCTAAAAAGCCTAAAATTGTTCTTTTCATATACTTATTTTTTTTTTCAAATATACACATAATTGTTTTCTCATCCTAAATCAAGAGGAATTTTACAAACCGGTATTTCTACCATTTTATGCTTATTTGCAGAATTAAATTTTTTATAAATTTTGATGACTTCCAATTGTCTTTCTGATAAATCATCAGTTGAGCTAGTCTCATTTTCTAAAAATATCATTGCCCATTCTAACTCAGGGTAACTAGCACCTAATTGACCCTCATCAGTTCGTTCATCCTCCCACAAACCATCAGTTGGTTGTGCATTTTGTATGACATCAATAATACCCAACGATTTTGTTAGTTTAAACACTTGCGTTTTAAATAAATCAGCAATTGGACTAACATCTACTCCACCATCTCCATACTTTGTATAAAACCCAACACCAAAATCTTCTACTTTATTCCCTGTTCCTGCAACAAGCAGTCCATTAGCCTGCCCAACAGCATATAAAGTAGTCATTCTTAATCTTGCTCTTGTATTTGCCATAGATAAACCATGCTCTTGTGTTTTTGAAGTAAAGTCTTTTTTTAGTGTTTCAAACGTATTTGTTAAGTTAATTCGCTGATGACTCACATTTGGATATTTTTTTTCGAGCCACTCAATATGTTCTAAACCTCTATTAACTTCATTTTCGTTTTGATGAATACCCATTTCAACACAAATCACTTTTAAACCTGTTTTTGCACATAATGTTGATGTTAATGCAGAATCAATACCTCCACTAACTCCAACAATATAACCATTTACTTTAGCTTTAACAGCATATTCTTTTAACCAGTTTACAATGTGAGTAATTACTTTTTGTGACTCCATATTTTAAAGATAAAAAAAACCATTTCAATAAGATCGAAATGGTTTTACTAATTAATTATTTAAATTTTTAGAATAATAAACCTACTTTTAATTCAAAAGTATGCATTGGGTTATTTTTAACGTCTAATGGTCCTAATACTTTGTATTTATCATTACTCTCTAATTCAGTTTCAACTAAATGACCAGATTCTTGCCATAAAGTTGGCGTTACACCATAAATAAATCCAGCTTCAGCATATAAGTGTGTATTACCTGTAAAGTTCCATTCTGCTCCACCATAAATACCAACACCTACTCTAATAGGTGATAATCCTTTTTTAAAACTATCTGGTTTCATATTTTCAATAGTAATAAGACTCGTCCCTATTCTTTCAAACTTATTATTGCTATCTTTTTCAGAAACAAATCCTTCATCATCCATTCTAACACCAGCTAAAATACTTGTACGCAATCCCATTTTACCATAATATCTAAAATCTCCAACCATATTTGTTTGGAATTTTAAAAATAAAGGAATAGTCACATATTTTGCTCTAAATTTTCTGTTTAACACATTAAAAACCTCATCATCTTTAGTTACATTATCAATATGTTTAATATCAGTGTCTTTATAAGAATAAAATACCGGACTTAATTTAGTATCACCAGAAGTACTACCATAATTAGCATTAAAAGATTCAATATCAAATTCAACACCTACACTTACTGCAATGTTTTTATTCACATTATATTCACCAGTCATTCCTATTACAAAACCAGCTCCAACTCCATTACGTTCAATTTTAGTAGTATTTGTACTCAACGTATTTATTGTAAATCCAGTGACTAAACCACCTCTGATTTTTTTTTCTTGTGCAACAACTCCAAAAGTTAATCCTGTAATTAATAGTACTGAAAGTATTTTTTTCATTTTTTTCAATTTATATTTGTACCACAATAATACAAAAAATATAACAAATGTTAAAAAAGATTAGCAATTTATTACTTTTCACCCTTCTTTTAGTCGGCTGTAATTCTAACCCATTGGATGTAGATATTAGTAAAACTGAACTAAATTTAGATGTTTACAGATATGATATTAACATGTTTAATGCTAAAACTGTATCAGATTTAGCTGTAGTTAATGCCACTCAAATTAAACAAGGAGGTGAATTATATGAATTTTATGTCATGGAAATGCTGTCTTCAGGTTCACCATATCATGATTCGATTGCAACTACTTTATTTATGTTCACACAAGACTCTATTATGAAAATGGTAAATACAAATGTTCAACACTTATTTGGAGACTTTTCAACAGAAAAAGCTCAGATGATAGATATGTTTAAACATTTAAAATATCATATTCCACATGTCATGTTACCAACAAATGTAATCACTTATAATTCTACATTCGCAAATGGTGTTGTTTCCACACCTACACAAATTGGTTTAGGTCTAGAAATGTATTTAGGTAATGACTCTGAAATTATAAAACAAATTCCTTACCCTGATTATTTTAAAACTAAAATGGAAAAAAAATATTTAATTCCAGACATTGCCCAAAGTTGGATTGAAGCAAGTGTACTTGAAAACAATCCTGGAGATGAATTCTTATCCAATATGATTTACAATGGAAAACTAATGTATTTAATTGATGCTATGCTGCCAAATATGGAAGATCATTTAAAAATAAGATATTCAAAAGCTGAGTATGATTGGGCAGAAGCAAGTGAGTATAATATTTGGAAACATATTGTTGAACAAAACTGGATTTACTCTACGGATATAAAACTGGTTGTTCGTTATTTCAAACCTGGCCCAACAACAGTTGGTTTAGAAGGTTCGCCATCTAAAATCGGACAGTATTTAGGCTGGAAAATAATTAAATCTTATATGGAGAAAAATCCAGAAGTTACAATTCAAAAATTAATTGCTGAAAAAAATCACACAAAACTATTAAAAGCATACAAACCAAAAGACAACAAATAATGACTAAAACATCAAAAATCATAATCGAAGTAACTACAAATGAAAATAATATTCCTGAATCTATTAATTGGACTGCTGAAGACGGCGGTGTAGATAATTTAGCTGCAAAAGCAATGATTTTATCATTATGGGATAAAAAAGAAGGCAATGCTATGCGTATTGATTTATGGGAAAAAGAAATGACTGTTGATGAAATGAAAAAGTTTTTTCATCAAACCTTATTAACCATGGCCGATTCTTTTGAACGCGCAACAGGAGAAAAAAACATAAGTGAAGACTTAAAAGATTATTGTCATCATTTTGCTGACAAGATGGGAATACTACCTCCGTTAAGCTAAAAATTTACAATTTAATATGTCTCTCCCGAACTTTAGCAGTTAAAAATAATTTTACATTTATTACTCATTTATAATTGACCTAAGATTGTAGAAATATATATTAAAATCACTGCGCTCGTTTTTCAAACTTGACTGATGTTCTTAAACTTAATAATACACTTCATAGGTCAACAGATTTAGTTTACAGACCTATGGGGTGACTCAGTCGTATTCAATAACAAACCTCCAAATAAGATAATCACAACATCATTTATCAAATGTATGCGCTACAGATAAAGTATCTGAACTGCATTCAACTAACTTACAAGAACTTAAACAGTCCTTATAAGTTAATTAAACTATAACTTTTATAAGTAAGATGTAGAATTAAATAATTAATTCTTAGATTTTTTCACAGATAATTTTATACCTAATTCGTAAAGTGCTTTATCAATTCCAGATAAACACTTTACTTTTTTTGTTTTACTATAGCTAAGAGTTTTCATAAGTAATTAATTTTATAAACAAGGTAATCCAATTATGATGCCGTTTACTGTTAATCACTTAATCTGTAGTAATTGTCAATTAAACAGTACTAGATACTAAAGTTGAATATTTCTTTAACTTACTCGAATTAATAAAATAAAAGTCTTGATTAAAATCATGAATTTCAGACTGATTAATTTGTTTTAAGTGATGTTCAACCAAGATGTAAATAGAATAATTAAGTGGTAATAAAAAATCAACTACGTTCTCTCTATTCTCCTTACCATTTAACTCTATTTGGATTAAAGGCTTAAACTTAGAGATTGTATTTTTCAATGACGGCATTACAAACTGCTCATATCCTTCTACATCACACTTAAGATAATCAAGTTGACTTAAATTTTCTCCTAATAATAATTCATCACCAATGTGCATTGGCACTTTGAATTCTAATAGTTTTTCATGTACTTCTTCATTTTTTTGTCCATCTACCTTAGTCAAGCCATGTCTTACCACTCCATTCACTATTGGTATTGACATAGTCACTGCTTCAGTCTCTTCACTACCTAAAGCACAATTAAATAATTTAATGTTTTCAGTCTTATATTTTGACATGTTTTTTCGCCAAATTTCTGCAAACAAAGGGATGGGTTCAACAGCTAACAATACTCCAGAATTACCAATTTTTTTTGCTAAAAAATAGGAATAATAAGATAAATTTGCACCTATATCTAAAACAGTATCACCTTCGTTTACGATTTTTTGAGTAAAATATAATTCAGCATATTTAGACTTTGAAAACCCAAAGTTTATTAATGTAATATAAATTTTACTTACCCAACTTAAATACGTTTTTATACCAACAACTTTTACTAATATTTTTCTAATTGTTTTCATAAGATGGTAAAGCTATAAAATTCAATACAAAAAACAAGAGTTGAACATTGAATTTATTAGAGCAAAACTAAATATGTAATTTTGGTTACTTATACCTATTTTAAAAGTTACTATATTTGTCTTACAAAACAACAAATTATACAAATGAAAATAGAACAAATTTTTACAAGCTGTCTTGCCGAAATGGCATATTACATTGAATCAAAAGGAGAAGCAGTTGTTATCGACCCATTAAGGGAAACTGCGCCATACTTAGAAAGAGCAAAAAATGACAAGGCTACAATTAAATACATTTTTTTAACTCACTTCCATGCTGATTTCGTATCAGGACATGTGGATTTAGCTAAAGAAACAGGAGCAACAATTGTTTACGGACCAGGTGCTACTGCAGAATATGAATTACACCAAGGAACACATGGTGAAATTTTTAAAGTAGGAGAAGCTGAATTAGAATTATTACATACGCCAGGACATACTATGGAGTCTATCTCTTTATTATTAAGAGACAAATCAGGAAAAGAACAATGTTTATTTTCTGGTGATGCTTTATTTATTGGTGATGTTGGTCGTCCAGATTTAGCGATAAAACAAGGTGAATTAACTGAAGAAGACTTAGCCAAACATTTATTTAATTCGTTAAGAAACGTAATCATGCGTTTGCCGGATGATATTATTATTTATCCAAATCATGGTGCAGGTTCTGCTTGTGGTAAAAACATGAGTAAGGAAACCTATGATACTTTAGGTCATCAAAAAGAAGTGAATTATGCTTTAAGATATGACATGACTGAAGAGGAATTTGTTAAAGAAGTATTAACTGGACTCACTCCTCCTCCTCAATATTTCCCGAAAAATGCGGGAATGAATAAAGGAATAAATACAGATATTGAAACTGTAATAGCTACTGGAAAAAAAGAACTATCTGTTGATGACGTCAAAAAATTAGTAGCTGATGGTGCTATTATTTTAGATACTAGACATCAAAATGAATTTATTAAGTCACACATACCAAATTCAATATTTATTGGATTAGCTGGTGGATTTGCCCCTTGGGTTGGTGCTTTAATTAAAGACATTGATCAAAAAATTATACTTATTACTGACTTTGGAAAAGAAGAAGAAGCGGTTACACGTTTAGCCAGAATTGGGTATGATTATTCACAAGGTGTATTATTAAATGCCGTTTCTGTTTGGGAAGAAGCAGGAAATGAATTAGCAAGTATAAAACAAGTTAGCCCTACTGAATTAGCAAATTTAAATACAACTTCAGAGATTAATATTCTAGATGTTAGAAAAAAATCTGAATTTTTATCTGAACATGTCATTGGTGCTCTTAATGAACCACTAGACACACTTAACGCTAATCTAACTAATTTAGACAAAGACAAAACATATTATGTACACTGTGCTGGTGGATATAGATCTGTAATTTTTGAATCTATTGCAAAAGCAAATGGAATACATAATTTAGTTGATGTTTCTGGTGGATTTGGAAAAATGAAAGACATTACCAATTTAAAAGTTTCAAATTACGTTTGTCCTACTACATTACTATAAAGACACAAATTACAATCCTAAATCCTCATTATTAATTTAGTGAGGATTTTTTTATTCATTAAATTTGATATGAAATCTAATATCACTATTCATTATAAATTAAAAATAAAGCGTCTTTACCCCAACCTTTCGATTAATTGTCCGTAAAATAAATACCTTTGTAAACAATATTGTGAAGTTTGAATTAACTAAATATTTTCTTGCAGAAATTAGAAGTAACATTGAAACTACTAATTCTGAATTCATTTCTAATGAAATAGGAAATCTACATCCTGCCGATATTGCGGATGTCATTCAACACTTAAGCCTTGAAGAGGGTAAATTTATTTTTGATTTACTTGATGAAGAAAAAGCAGCAGATTCACTTGTTGAATTAGATGAAGATTACCAAGAAAAATTCTTAGATAACTTATCTATTGCTGAGATTGCTGAGCAAGTTGATCAATTAGATTCTGATGATGCTGCCGATATTTTAGGTACACTTACTGAAGAAGAAAAAGATGAGGCCTTGTCTCAAATGCAAGATAAAGACTTAGCTTCTGAAGTTATTGATCTTTTAAAATATGATGAAGATACGGCTGGTGGTTTAATGCAATCAGAGTTCATACAAGCTAGGTCTAATTGGTCTGTAAAACGTTGTGTAATTGAACTAAGAAAGCAAGCTGAAAATGTTGAGCAAGTATACACAATTTATGTGGTAGACGAAAATGATGTTCTTTTAGGCGTATTATCTCTTAAGCGATTGCTATTCACTCAACCAGATGCACATATTTCAGATATATACTTGTCAAAAAACATTAAGTACGTTAAGACGAATGACGATAATGAAAATGTTGCTGAAATTATGCAAAGGTATGATTTAGTCACTATTCCTGTTGTAGATAGCTTACATAAACTAGTTGGACGTATTACCATTGATGATGTCTTAGATGTTATTCAAGAAGAAGCGGAAAAAGATTACCAAATGGCGTCTGGTATTACTGATAATGTAGAGGCGACAACCAGTGTATTTAAAAATATTAAATCAAGATTACCTTGGATTTTAATTGGAATAATAGGAGGTATATTAAGTTCATTGATTTTAAAAAGTTACGAATTAGAAATTTCTATTAATCCTATTCTAGCATTTTTTATTCCTTTAATTACTGCAACTGGTGGTAATGTAGGTGTTCAATCGTCTGCCATTGTTGTACAAGGTTTAGCCAGTAATGACTTTCAGCTTAGTGGCATATTAAAACGTGTATCTAAAGAATTAGTAGTAGGAATTATTATTGGTATTATATGTGGTGGGTTAGTATTTATCGCAAATTACTATATGAATAATGGAGATATTTTAATGGGAATCACCATTGGCTTATCTATTTTTATTGTGGTAATTATTGCTGCCATTTTTGGAACTTTAGTTCCTTTAGTTTTAGAAAAAATCAAAATTGACCCAGCCTTAGCTACAGGTCCTTTTGTTACCACATCAAATGATATTTTAGGCTTAAGTATCTACTTTTTAATTGCGTATTTGATTTATCAATAAATATTTTCTGATAGTATCACCACTCCCTATTGATTTTAAAAAAATAAGTTTCAAAAGAAAACGGTACCAAAACATTCGTTTCAATACCGTTCTAATTTTAAAATTGTTTGTTTTGAATTACTTTCCAATACAAAAAGTAAATAGGGTTGTTTTCCTCTTAAAGATTCTTCCCAAACTATTGCTGGAATTATTCGCTTTCCGCCTAAAATTTGTTTACCACAAGTGTTACATTTATACTTCTGATTTCCATTTCTAAAACCTATTTTTTAGTAAATGTGCTGTTACAATTTATGCATTTTTTTATTCATAACCTTTCATTTGCTCTAAAGCTAATTATATTAAGTCTTACAGTGGTTATTAGACTCCTTTTTGTCTATTAAGCCTCTTCCACCAAATAAACTAATTTTTGAGATAAAAGATAATTATCATACCTCTTCAGTAAATCGGGGTATTTAACTAAGTCAGCTCTTTTACATGTTTTATTGTTTATAGTATCTGAATCACTAGCTTTCCATCTAAAATGGTATATTTCTAGAGGCTCACCAAGAAGCGTCCACCATTCAAATCCAAGTTCAAATGATTCCATTAAATCTATTTTATCTTTAAAAGAACTATTACCGTCTAGTTTTCCAAGAAACCTTTTATCTGGCGCTTTTTAAAACTCAACATTCTGAGCTATCAGCGTGTTCGAAAAAACAGAAAGCACAATTAAGATAAAAATCTATTCATATATTACTTTTAATTACCTTCTTACTAAAGATTGTAAATTAACATTATTATAAATTCATATATAAATAATAATGAGTATAATCATACTGATTGTTAAACATTTAGAATAAAATATATAATTTAAAACGATCTGTGATAATTTATTATTTCCCCATTTAAAATCACTTCAATTTCTACCCAATTACCTTTCTCACCAAAACTTAAAACTTTAACTGATCTTTCAGGACCAACAATTTCTGTTAAAATTCCATTTTCATAGAAAAATTTTGTCTGTGAACTTGACCTGTATTTTCTCCTTAAACTTCTTGGATCAATATTAACACCGTTAAGCTCATTCAATGTTCCTTCAGTAAATGCGATAAAATTATTCGAATGGAATTTAATTAAAGTGTCATTACTATAAGTATATCTAACTTCTGTAATATGTAGAATATCATGATTACTATCGTCTAGTTCGTAAGTACTTTTGAGAACTAACTGTTCTTTATCATTATACTTAAACGTACTTTTAACTAAAGCACTCCTTGAGTAGTGCTTTTCATTTTCAGTGAAACGATACAGATAAGAGTTAGATGGTGTATCGTTAAAATATCGATACGAAAATGAAATCGAATCAAAAACACCTTCACACTCTGAAACCAATGCTTCACACATGATTTCACTATACATTCTGTACCTTGAATAAGTTCTGTGTTGATTTATTGTAGCATTCGGAAACTGTGTTATTAGAGTTAAAAAAGTTGAATCTGAATTAAACTGCTCCTCTAACACTTCTTCTGTTCTAATTACATTTTCATTGGAATGAAATAAGTTTGTAGAATCTTTTTTGTAGATATTTTTACGATACATTTTAAAATACCTATAAAACACAAGAGAATCTGAAGTAACCCGAGCAGTCAGAAAACCTTCCTTATTGTAATAAGTTGTTTCAAGTAAATACTTCTCTTTAGAGTCAGAACTTGTATACACTTTAATTACTTTTGGACTATCAGTATTAATTCGGTGTTGATCACCTATAGTTTGACCTGAAGCCAATTGTACATTTATAAGAGTAAAAAATAGTATCAAATTAATTTTTGCCATTTTGTTTATAATTAGGTGTTCATTTATCACAATTTTATATAAGTCTCAAAACGGTATTCTTTCAACCTCATATTCTTATAAGCAAATATAAAATAAAGTTACATCATCATACCGCTTAATAATCATAAAATCTATTTAATAAAATTTAATCATTACCTTTAAATATTAACAATGACTTGATTATCAAAACAATATTAAATTATCAGAAGTAAAAATGAGTATAGAATTTGAAAATAGTTTTGACAACTTAATTAAATCGGTAATCAATTCTCCAGAAGATGATACATGGTTTTTTCCTGCACTAAAAAAGCTAATCCATGAAAATGGTCAAGACGTTGTACTAACCTATGTAAAAAATAATCCCTTATCACTATATTTAATATCACTATTGATTAAGACTGGCTTAAAAAAGGTGAATGCATCTATATTACTTAAAGCTTTAAACAATACAGATGAAGATGAAGTATATGACGCTGCTATTTCCCTAGCAATATATAGATATGATATTGGATTTGAAACTCTTTATAAGTTTGCTAATCGCACTCATGAATTATCCAAACAAATAAATTCAAAAACAGTTATACTTCCAGATTTAAAATATATAAATCATCCTAAATCAAAAGAATTGAAGGTATACATCAATACTAAATACACTGATAACTAATTAGATTGTATACCACAATATCTATTTAAATTTAACCCTTTGATTTTTGTCAATTAAATAATGAAATACTTTTTAATTGACATGACCTGCAGTAATAGAAATGCTTAAGCTCTCCCCACTACATGGAATCCCATCAATATCAACACTATAGCCATCTATCAAAATCAATTCACCATCATACCAATTAGCAATAAGTGGTTCTATAGTACCAAATAAAACTTCCATTTTCAATTTACTCATCAATATCTCAATTAAATAAAGTGAATTATTCTTAATTTCCCATTTACATTGATAGCCTCTTCTGTTTGCAGTATTCCCACTATAAGTACTAATATTCTTAGTATACAATAATTCATTCAACGGATCTGAGCCTAAAGTAAATTCATTTCCCTTATAGGTAATTATATCATTAATTTGTAATGTCATTTCTATATTTTACAGTTTCAAAAAAATTACAACTTTTAATGCAAGTTACCAATTAAATGACTAATATAGTGAAATATATGATTCCAGTCTTACGTGTTTTACTAAAAATTAACAGAGCAAAAAAGGGTGCCTACAATACTAACTATAGGAACTCAATAAAAGAATGGCCGAAAGAAGTTGCATTTTCTGATAATCAAATCATACAGAACACCTTGTTTGTCCCTAGTCAATTTAAAAGTCTTTTATTAGAAAAAACGAATTCAATTAAAAGTATAACCTTAATTGAAAACATTGATTCAAAAGAAATATCATATATCACTCAACCAATTCAAAATAAAGTTTGCCCTATATCTATTCTTGAAATAATTCAAATCAATCCATCTAATTTTGATGTACATCTCAATTATTCTAAGAATAAAAATTTTATTGGTGCACCTACTCGAGACAATCATAAAATTGGAGTTCTAAAAACGGGCTCTCCCCTACTATATAAAATAAATGGGAAAATAGATTGGGAAGATTTACAACGTTATTATAATGAAATAGAACTATACATTGAACATATTGGTAACATAAATAATATTGAAATTAATACAAAAATGGAAAAAATTCCTTTTACTATTGATGAAGCTAAAGTCATTGATGAACGAAAAATATTATATTAGTACAATAAGTAAAATCAATCAGTTCTTAAAATAACCTATTCAAAATAAACAAAAAAATTATGAAAGTCATTTACTTTATATCACTGTTACTCTTATTTTCTTGTTCAAATAACCCACTACTTCCTGACATTCAGATATTAGAAGGTGGAGATAATATTTATACTGAATCACCTCCATATCAAATTAAAGTTGTACTAGAATTAGAAAAAAATAAAGATTCTATTCATTCCAATAACTCAACTTATTTTCTAAAATATTACGGTTCAAGTTATGAAAATGCCGACACATTATATTTTGAAACTTTGAAACTTCAGGGAAATTACGAAAAAGGTTTGTTTTATATATGGATTCAAGATATAGATAGAGGAAGTATTGGACCATTTACTAATATACTTGACACTGGTATTGTATTTATTGAATCAACAAAAAATGATTCAATTTATGAATTTAGACTTCATTAACCTAAACGTTAACAGTGATATACCAAAGCGAAGTTAACCCATTATATTCGATAATGAAACACATACATTAGTAAGTTTACATTGAATAAACTATTTCCCAATACAAAAATTAGCAAATATATTACCAAGCAGCTCGTCATTTGAGACACTTCCTGTAATTTCACCAAGGAATTCTAATGTTTCTCTAATATCCATAGCTAATAAATCACCTGGAATTTGAGATTCTAAACCAACCTTAACCCTTGTAATCGCTTCAGAACTTCTTTGTAGTGCTTCATAATGCCTTGCATTGGTTACAATTAGTTGGTTTCCAATAGTTGTATTTCCAATCGCTTTTTTTAAGCTTTCAAATAATTCTGGTAAGTAAGTTTTATGTTTAGCCGAAATAAATACACCTTTACTTTTTAAATCATCAAAATCAGTTAAATTAACTAAGTCTGCTTTATTAAAAATTGGAATTAAAGTTTGAAAACCTTGTATATTCTTCCCTTTAAAGTCGTTAATTTGAGCAATAATTGTATCCTGAGTTGCGTCATTTAAGCTAAACATTAATAATACTATTTTTGCCTTTTTAACTTGCTCAAACGAACGTTTTATACCTAAATTTTCAATAGTATCTGTAGTCTCTCTAATTCCTGCTGTATCCATAAATCGATAAGCAATGCCATCAATAACAATTTCATCTTCAATAACATCTCGTGTTGTTCCTGCTATGTCAGACACTATTGCTTTGTCTTCATTCAAAATAGCATTTAACAAAGTAGATTTACCTGAATTAGGAGCACCTACAATAGCGATTGGCACACCATTTTTAATGACATTACCCAACTGAAATGATTCCATTAATGAATTGATTCCTTCTCTAAT
>Ga0256824_10000464_pt1 | contig 15598 bp, 13 predicted proteins | sample CV67metaG_FD_191570 | JGI IMG/M metagenome (GOLD analysis project Ga0256824, IMG submission 191570) | Hydrothermal vent microbial communities from East Pacific Rise, Pacific Ocean - CV67 | ecosystem: Environmental > Aquatic > Marine > Hydrothermal vents | place: Pacific Ocean: East Pacific Rise...
AGCTCTTGATAAACCTAGTGATGTTGAAAAAACTCAATGGTATTTTCAAAGATATACTCACTTTTTACCATCTGCTGGAGAGATAGTTCTTTTTGACAGAAGTTGGTATAACCGTGGTGGTGTTGAGCCTGTTATGGGGTTTTGTACTCAAGAGGAACATAAAGAGTTTTTACACGAAGTACCAGAGTTTGAAAAAATGCTTATAAATTCAGATATAAAAATCTTTAAATTTTATTTTTCTGTTTCAAAAGATATGCAAGAGAAAAGATTTGAAAAAAGAAGAACAGACCCACTAAAACAATACAAACTTTCACCAGTAGATGAACAATCTCAAGGGTTATGGGACAAGTACACTATTGCCAAATACTCTATGCTTTTAGCATCCCACACAGACCACGCACCTTGGACTATAATCCGTTCAGATAACAAGAAGAAAGCTCGTATAAATTGTATTAAACATATCCTTAACAACATAGACTATCCAAACAAACTAAAAAAACGAGCTTTAAAAACTGACGAAGAGATTCGTATAGATGGCAATGACGAGATTAAACTAATGGAAACAGAGATGTCTTTAAAAAGAAACTCTTAGCTATAAAAGCTACCTAATTATTTAGGTAGCCCAAACTTTTGAGTAACTAACTCCCCATCATTGTTAAAAAACAGATAGTATAAAGTATCTTTTTTTACACTCAAACCAACTAGATACCTAAGTGCTAAATTTGCTTGAAGTGAAGCTATATGCATAACCATAGCTCCTGCTATACCCTCTGGTTTTTTATCTACTATTTTAAAAGAATCTCCAAATGATGATTCTTCCATAAAAGCAACCTGACCGTGAAAAGCTTCAACACTTCCATATACCCAAGGGATATTTTTCTTTTTTGAATAGCTATCTATCTCTGCTCTAGTTGGTAGGTTGTCAGTAGCATCTATGATTAGATCAACATCTATACCCTTTTCACTCCACTCTTTAAAGTTACAATTATGAGCTACTGCCTTAACAAATGGGCATCTTTGTTGAAGAACTTCCACATTTACTAAAGCTTTATTTTTTCCCTCATCACCAACTTTAAAAGCTATTTGCCTATGGATATTATGGTGGCTAACCTCATCAAAGTCTATCATATGAATCCCACCGATTCCACTAGCACCAAGAGCAAAAGCTATGGAGCTACCAAGACCACCAGAGCCTACAACAGCGATTCTTTTAGTTTGTAAGTTTAACTGTTTCTCCTCACCCCATAACTCTATTTGACGATGAAAAAACTCTCTCATAAACCTAACCTTTTTATGTTCTCTTGAAATCCCCAAAATCTTCTAGCTTGAACAACATTAGTATGGCTAATATCTACAACCATTAACTCCTCTTTATTACCCAAATGCTCAACTAACTCACCATCAGGGGAAGCTAAAAGGGAATCTCCATAAAATTTCCAACTAAAATCTTTATCTTGATACTCCCCGATTCTATTTGCTCTAAGTATGTAACAATTATGAGTAAAAGCACGAGTAAGAACTAAGTTTTTCCACCTCTCATAAGAATCAAATGTTGAGATAGTTGGAACTATAATACAATCAACATTTTTACTAGATATTTGTGTAAACATCTCATCAAAATGTAATTCAAACCCAGCCATAAGGGCAAATTTAACACCATCAACCTTAAAAATAAGTGGAGATTTTAAAACAGTTTTTTCATTAGCAAAAAATTTATCTTCATTCCAATGGGTATAATTTATAAAAAGTTGTTGTTGGTAATAAGATGTAGATGATGGAGCAAACTTAGCAATAGTTTTATATACAGATTGTTTTTTTACTATAATTAACGGAGCAATTATAGTCATAGCATAAGTTTTAGACAACTCTTTTAAAACCTTAATCTGATGGTTAGCTTGTTCTTTTATCATACTAACAGACATCTGTTCCAACTCTCTAAAAAATGGGTTTAAAACATACTCACCTAAAACTAAAACTTTTACACCCTGCTTATGTGCGATTCGTATAAAATTATAAAGTTTTGTGGAACTCATACCTTGAGATGGGAGTTGAAGTACAGCTACTTTCACTAAGAGTTCTTTATCTGTGTTATTTTTATCTGAGCTTCCTCTAACATCTTTTGAGCCTCAGTTAGCTCTTTCATCCCTTTTTCATAAGCTTTAACACTATCTTGTAGTGTTATCTCAGGATTCATTAAAGTTTCTAGTATTTTTTTTGAATTTTCTAGTTTTAGTTCAAAATTTTGTTTAGCCATTTAACACCTCTTTTACATAATCTTCAAATTTATCTAACTCAACTAAAAAAGCATCATGCCCATAGTTACTATCAACATCCATATAATGATAGTTTTTATTGCCAATACTTTTTAAAACTTCATCTATCTCTTTCATCTCACTATTTTTAAACAAAAGGTCATTTTTAAAACTAATTAGGTGAAGTTCTGATTGAACTTTTTTCATAGCCTCTTTTAAAGAATCGAACCCACGAGAAAGGTCAAAAATATTTATAGCTTTCGTGATATAAAGGTAAGCTAAAGGGTCAAACCATTTTGTAAAATTATAACCGTTATATTCTAAATAAGATTCAACTTGAAACCTACCAAAGAGTTCATAAAGTCCATCTGTTCTTTTGTACTCCCTACCAAATTTACTCTCCATAGATTCGTGAGATAAAAAGCTTATATGTCCAGCCATACGACCAACAGCCATACCAGACAAACCTTTCTCTGCTATAACTTCTGGGTCATAATAACCTTGTTTAAAATCGGGGTCTTTTAGTATAGATTCTTGAGCTACTTTATTAAAAGCAATTGCCCAAGGTTGAGTAGCATGAGTTGTTGCCATAGCTATAATTTTTTGAGCAAAATTTGGATAATGAATCGAAAATTGTAGAGCCTGCATACCACCCATAGAGCCACCAACAATAGCATACACTCTATGTATATCTAACCTATCAAAAAGAATCCTTTGAGCTTTTACCATATCTTTAATCGTTACAACAGGAAATTTATAACGGTAATGTTCGTGGTGAGGGTGTTCTAAACTCATAGGTCCAGTTGAACCAAAACAGCTACCAATTACATTAGAACATATCACAAAATATTTGTCTGTATCTATCGCTTTACCTGAGCCTATAAGCCCATCCCACCAACCAGCTTTAGTTTCATCTTCGTAAACTCCAGCACAATGGTGAGAACCTGTAAGAGCATGACAAATTACAATAACATTACTTTTGTCATCATTTAATTCACCATAAGTTTCATAAGTGATATCGTAAGGTTCTAAAATACGCCCACTCTCCAAATAGAGAGGATTTGTAAAATGTTCTGTATGTGTTTTTAGGTTCAATGACAATTTTCTATCTCTCCATAATATTATTTTATTATTTTAGCAAAAATAACTTAATTAAAATTAGTCCTCTTTTTTATAGTCTAAAGCACCAGCAACCGATTCTTTATCACTTATAAGAGATTCTATCTGATGTTTTACCTTGTCGTATCTATACTGCTCTTTAAAGCCCATGATTCTTCCACCTGAAGCATTAGGGTGTCCACCACCATTTGCCCACTCTTTTGCTATAAGTGCTACACTAACTTTATTATTTGCTCTTAAACTCATAGCACCTCTAAAACTAACATCTACTATAAAATCATACTCAGGATAAGCTACTAAGAAACCATTTCCAACTATGGAAGTATTACCAACTCCATAACTAAGGTAACCTTTGTAACCTTTGTAATAGATAGTATTTGTTTTTCTTTTACTACCAAGAAGTTCAACAACATATTTTGTTGCTAAGTTATCTAAGGTATTATCTTCATCTATCTGAAAAAAGCTTTTTTTCAATTCGTGAATTTTTGAATCTAGTAGTATTGGAGCATTATCTTCATCTTGATATTTACTAGCTTCTATAAGAAGTGATAGTTTATACTCAGAATCCTCTTTAGCAAACATTACACGACTTAACTCTCTTGTTTCATTTATAAGTCTCATACAAACTTTACCATACTCAAAGTTCTCAACCTCTTCAAGTTTCCACAAGTCAACAGCATTTACAACATCTACAAACTTCTCTAACCACTTTGGTTCATTAAGTTCAAAATTCTCTTTAGCATAATCGTAAACTATTTTTGTAGCACATCTATTTGTATCTAAATAGTACCATTTATACTTTTTAGCACTCTCTTCACCTGAACCGTGATGGTCAAGAAGTGTTAAAATAACTCTATCTTTTTTTGAGTTGTTTAGTTTTATAACTTCATTATTTAACCATCTTGATTCTTCTGCTGTAAGATTTAAGTCACTAATAAGAATCAAAGCATTAGTTTTACTTTTAGTGATACTCTCAAGAATCATCTCTAACTTTTGTTTTACCTCAGCACCATAATTAGCATTATAATTTGTAATACTATAAGGTGTATACTTCATAACCAACTGACAACTATACCCATCTAAATCTATATGTGATAGATGGTGAACTTCTCTATTTTCCATTTTTTTCCTTTTTAATTTTACTCAATCGTTATAGAACCCATAACTTCAAATGTAGCACTAGAATCTATCTCAGCATGTGAAAGAATCACAACATCAAGAGAGAATCTCTCATAAATCTCTGCTATACCCTTTCTTAAAGATGGGTCAACAATAATAACAACAGGAGATACACCTTTTTGAAGTAACTCTGCTGCTTTAGAACTTGTTGCTTGAATCAGTGAATTTATCTCATTTACATTTAAAAGTAAATTTCTAACACCATCTTTTTCTTGAGATTTTTCTAACATTTTTTGCTCAGAACTTGTATCAAAAGTGAGTAGTCTAATAACTCCGTCATCACTAGAATACATCTGAGTAATAACACGAGCCAATTTCGCTCTAACTTGTTCTGTAATAATCTCTACATTTTTAGTAAACTCAGCAACATCGGCTATGGTTTCCATAATAGTTAACATATCTTTTAAAGGTATTTTTTCATGTAAAAGAGCTTTTAAAACTCTTTGAACAAGTCCAATAGAAGCAACTTTTAAAACATCATCAACAATAACAGGAAAGTCAACTTTAATTTTATCAATAAGTGTTTGAACCTCTTGACGAGTAAGTAGATCTTCAGCATTTTTCTTAATTAATTCACTCATATGAGTTGAAATTACAGTAGATGGGTCAACAACCGTATAACCGTTTATAATAGCGTCCTCTTTTTGGTCGGGAAGAATCCATAAAGCATCAAGACCAAAGGCTGGTTCTTTTGTAGCTTCACCTTGAATCTCTCCTGTTGCCATTCCACTATCCATTGCTAAAAATTTATCTGGAACTATTTTACCCTCTCCAATAGAGATTCCTTTTAACATAATCTGGTACTGTTGTGGTTCTAAGTGTAGATTATCTCTAATTCTAACTTGTGGCATTAAGAAACCAAAATCACTAGCAATTTTTCTCCTCATAGAACGGATTCTTTCTAGTAAATCTCCACCTTGATTGCTATCTGCTAGTCTAATGAGTTGATAACCTAAAGTTAACTCTATCATCTCAACTTTTAGTATATCTTCTAATGCTTTTTCTTCCTCTTTAGCTATCTCTTCATTAGATTTTTGTGGTTTTGTATGGGCTTGTTCTTTTTGTTGTTGCTCTTTAGTTTTACCACCTATAACTTTTTCAACATCTAAAATAGTAAACTCACCTTTTTCATACTTATAGATAGACCAACCAAGAGTTCCAAAAAGGATACCAACAAATCCCATTGAAGCAGTAGGAAGACCTGGAACCATAGCAAATAACATCATAATTGCCCCAACAATCATCATAATTTTTGCGTTACCCATCATTTGGTTAATCGCACCCTCAGCAAAGTTATCATCTTTATCACCAGATGAACGAGTTATCATAATACCTGTAGCAGTAGACATTATAAGAGCTGGAATCTGACCAACTAAACCATCACCAATGGTTAAAAGTGTAAAGGTTGAGGCACTATCACTTACACTCATATCGTGTTGAAAAACACCAATAAGAAAACCACCTATAATATTAATCATAGTTATTATGATTCCCGCAACAGCATCACCTTTTACAAACTTACTAGAACCATCCATAGCCCCATAAAAATTCGCATCTTGAAGAATCTCAGCACGACGCTGTTTCGCTTCTGCGTCATCAATAAGACCAGCACTTAAGTCAGCATCAACAGCCATCTGTTTACCTGGCATAGAATCTAGTGTAAATCTAGCAGCAACCTCAGCAACCCTTGTTGAACCTTTTGTAATAACCATAAAGTTTATAAGCACTAAAATAGAAAAAACAATAATCCCAATTACAAAGTTACCACCAACAACAAAGTCACCAAAACTTGTAATAATATTACTAACATTTTCTGCTCCTTCGTGACCATGACTAAGAATCATCCTTGTTGTTGCTATATTTAAGGAAAGTCTAAAAAGAGTTAAAATTAGAATCAATGTTGGAAATGTTGTTAAATCGGTAGGCTTTGGAACATACAAAGAGATAAGTAAAATCAAAACTGCCATAGCCATAGATACTGTTAAAAGTACATCTAATATGCCAGATGGTAAAGGAACAATAATAATTGCTAAAATAGACATAACAAAAAGAACAACACTTAAATCTTTTTGACCGATTAAAAAGTTTAAGGTTGTCCCAATTTGCTGTTTGAAAGGTATTTTTCTTGCCAATGAACTACTCTAAAATATCTGCTAATGTTAATTCAGATAAAAATAAATCTATTTTACCTTGAAGTTTATTTAGAAATGGCCATATAGAGCATAAACCTGCTTTATCAGATGGACAATCAGATAATGATGGTGAACACTCAAAAACAGCTGGTGCTTTACCCTCAACTGCTGACATAACATCAAGCATATTAATATCATTTGGTTTCATAGTAAGTAAAAAACCACCATGAGCTCCCTTAAAAGATTTTAAAATACCTTTTTTTGCTAAAGATTGTAGTATTTTTGCTAAAAAACTTTTAGAAATAGCTAGTTCACGAGACAGTGTTTCACTATCCATAGGAGATTCTACTTTTGATAAAACGATAAGAGATAAGATTGCGTATTCACTAGCACGGGTTATTAACATAGTTATTTACTTTCATAATATATAGTTTAGAAGTAGATTATAACTAAAAAAAAGAAAACTATCCTTATACCTTATGAGCTTCTACTCAATAGGCAAACCAAGTTCTATATTCCGAAGCCCTTTTTTAAACATTCTAAGAATTTTTTTATTAAAAGCATTTGTTTTTAATAGTTGTCTTTTAAAACCTTTAGGCAAAGTTTTTAAAGTTTTAGCATACATATGAACCAATTTTTTCATAAAAATAACAGATAATTTTGCTGCTTTTTTATTTTCTACTAAACTATCCAATAGTAAAATATTATATTTTTTTGTTATTTCACTGCTATTAAATGCTCCAACTTTAGATAAATCTTCAGGTGGTGTTATATTATATTTTTCATAAAAAGCATTAAGTGTCAATAGTTGGGTATGTGTTAACATCGCAACATACTGCATAAAATTATAGTCATATTTTTGACTTAAAACTAACAATAAATCTCTAACCATTTTTTCATAAGAATATAATTTATTTAATCCCTCTATGTCTCCAACCAATAATTTACCTTTTTTTAGTTGTAAATTATCATGAAAATATCTACTTTTTGGTGTATAAATTTTAAAATCTTTAAATTCATCTAAACTATGTACATCTTGATACTTAAAATCAGCATGAAGTGATAAAAATAAAAAAATACTAAGTAAAATGATTTTCATTAAATCTCCTCATTCATAAGCTTGTTAATTGACTTAACCAATTCAACTTGCTTTACAGGTTTCACTAAAAAGTCATCTGCTCCAGCTTTAAAAAAACCATCTTTATTTTTATCAGATACATCTGCTGTTAAAGCAATAATTGGTGTATGTAAGATAGTATTTTGTTTTTCAAATTTTAATATTAATTTAGTTGCTTCAATACCATCCAGTTCAGGCATTCTTAAATCCATAAAAATCATATCATATTTATTATGATTTCTAAAATACTCTTTTAAAGCTTCTTTGCCATTATCTATAATAACAGCTTCTACAGATAGTTTGTTAAAAATTGCTTTAAGTACATTTTGATTGATTTTATCATCTTCAACAACCATAACTCGTAAATCAGACAATTTAACTATATTTTGATTACAACTAATTGTAGTCCCCATCATTGAAGCTAAAATTTTCTCAATATCACATATAAATATAGGCATATATAAAAATTTTGTTTTAAAAGTTAATTTTTGCTTTAAAAGTTCCATATCATCTGTTTTAGCATAAACCAAAGATTCTATATTGTTTTTATTTAAAAATTCAATTAGATTATCATCTAAATACTTACTTTCTACCAAAACAGCACTCAGAGTATTATTTTCCAATATTTTTTCAATAGATGATATTTTAGAGGCTTTAGAAACACTAACCTGATAAAAATTTAAATACTGCTTTAGTGTTGAATTTAAAAGTTTATGTTCTGGAGAGTAATAAACCATATGAATATGACAATATTTTTTATTTACTCTTCTTTTTACATACTTTTTAAATTCTAAATTAAGTGTAAAATAAAATTTACTTCCAACATTTAAAGCACTTTCTAACTCTAATTCAGATTCCATAAGTTCTAAGTAACTATTAACAATCGAAACACCAAGACCAGTTCCACCATACTCTTTAGTGGTACTCTGTTCTGCTTGTTCAAATGCTTTAAATATACTTCCTTGTTTATCAGATGATATTCCTATACCATCATCCTTAACTTCAAAATATATTTTTACTACTTTATCTTTGACATCTTGAAGTTTAACATTAACTGTAATATGACCATTATTACGAGTAAATTTAATCGCATTTCCTATTAGGTTTGAAAGTATCTCTTTAATTTTCAAAGAATCAGCTATAACTTCAACTGGTAATTCAGGGTCAATAAAAGATGATAACTCTATATCTTTTTCATTAGCTTTAGCTTGAAACAATTTTATAGTTGTTTTAGTTAAACCTGCTAAATTTGTTTCTGTATTATAAAGTTCCATTTTTCCAGATTCAAGTTTAGAAATATCTAAAATGTTATTTATAACTTCAAGAAGTGTTTGAGAACTTGTTTGAATAATATCTAAATATTCGTTTTGTTCAGAACTTAAACTACTCTCTTTTAACAATGCTATAAAACCTAAAACTCCATTAAGTGGAGTTCTAATCTCATGAGACATATTTGCTAAAAACAATGATTTTGCTCTATTAGCACTTTCTGCTTCTATCCTGTCACTTTTTACTTGTGCTATCGCTTTATCAACAGTATCAAAAGCCTCTTCTTGACCCTTTTCTGTTAAAAGTTCTATCTCTCTTTTCTCTTTTGTAACATCTTTTATTGAGTTCATCAATTTAGCAAATTTTTCAACTCTTTTATTTGCCCATTTTGCTAAAAGAATATTAACACTCAATATAAAAATAGAAAATAAAAATATAAAAAAAGCACTTATGAGAATTTTTGTTTCCTCTTTTTGTATCTCATCAACTTTTGTTAAGATTATACTATTAATCCCATCTACTATATAATTTATACTATTTATATATTCATCATTTATTGTAGTCCAATCTAAAATATCTATGGTGTAACCATAAAATTCTTCAGTGTCGTAATACTTTAACATAGTTATATCTATACTCTTCCTAGCATCATAAATATCATCTAAGATATAGTTGAATTTCTTTGAATTCATAAAATTCAATATTTTTTTATTTATTATTGACTTATCAATCTCTAATTGTAAATAATTTAACTGTATTTTATTTTTTAACTTATCATATTGTGTTTCACTCATAATCATATCTTGTGATAAATAAAATGAAATTATATTTTTCTCTATATAGCTTTTATTCATAACAATTATAAATATATTTTTTAAATTCATCAATGGTCTTATATCAACCAAATCTATATCTTTAAATGATTTTTTTTCTTGATTTGTAATGTATGAAGATATTAAATCATATAAATTTTCAAACTTATCATTTTTAAAGGCATCTACATCTTTTCTAAGTTTTTTAAGATGATTAATTTTTAAAAATAATTGTTTTATCTCTATATTATTTTCCAAATGATTATTGACAGTAAAAATTTTCAAACTCATCACCATCTCATCAACTTTTTTTCTTGATTTTTGTAAATTAAATCTTGCTAATGGAATCTCATTTTTAGATAAATAGTATGTATAGCTATGTGCTTTTTCACCCTCAATTAAAAAAAGTAATTTATTTAATTCTCTTTGAATAGCTATATCGGAAGATAATGTCTGTGCTTTTTGATAATGTTCATAACTATTATATAAATAGTATGTAGAAAAAAATAAGATTAGAACTGATGGTATTGCCATCAGTTGAACGAGTGATTTTAAAGCTAAATTTTTCATACATTAAAATTTATGAGAAATAACAAGGTTTAAAACATTTAAATCACTTGTTATATCGTCTATTCTTTCCATTTTACTATATAAATAGTCCACCTTAACAAAAGTATCCACCCTCATTTGATAAGTCAATGAACTTCTAAAGCCTCTTTTATGACGATTCCCAATATTCCAACTAAAACAATCTTCATCTTGCATAGTGTATCTTTTTTCCCCAATAAATGAAGATACCATCCCTTGATATTTTGAATATATAAAACCTAGTTCAATATCAAGTGAATTATAATATCTTTTTTTATCAACATCATCTACAACATTAAATGTATATTTTGTTTTGTAATAAAAAGGAGATTCATTAAAAAAACTTTTAATAAAAGTATCTATTTGATAAACTTTATTTTTTTTGTAATCCAATAGCCCAATAGTCACACCAAAATCCATTCCACTATCTAAATCTTTTAAATAACCTAAAGAGTATAAATTACCCCCATAAATCTCTTCATCTATATTTAAATAAGAAAATTTTAATTTAGAATCTAATGATAATTCAGATTCAAGAGATATAAAAGTTTCATTTTGAGAATAATTCATATCACCAATAGTTACTTTTTTAAACCCTAGTTCAAAACTAAGTGTTTCATCTTCACTTTGATTTTTCAACAAAAGACCATGGTAAGAGCCATTATCCTTATCTATTCTTACATAACCATTATATAATCTTGTTTCAATAGATGAAGCAAATAAACCAATAGTTAGAAACAAAAACATAAAAATTTTCATTTAATAAATCCTTTAATTTTTAGACTCTAAATTATAACATCCAATATTGAAAAATAAGCTGAGTAATAAAATGGTGATTTATCCAAAAATAATTTTAACTAAAACAAAGTAAAAAATGGTATCCTTTCAAACTTATAAAAACCAATAAATTTTCAATGATACAAAGGATTCTAATGATTAAGTCACTAAGAGGGATGAATGATATTTTAAGTGAGGATTATGAAAGATTTACTTACTTTATAGATGTAGCTAGTGATGTAGCTAAAAAGTATGGTTTTCACTTTATAGAAACACCTCTTTTAGAAGAGACTGCTCTTTTTAAACGCTCTGTTGGGGAATCTAGCGATATTGTTGGAAAAGAGATGTATCAGTTTACAGATAAAGGTGAAAATGATGTTTGTCTTCGTCCTGAGGGAACGGCTGGTGTTGTTCGTGCTTTCATACAAAAAAAGCTAGATAAAGCGGGTGGTATTCACCGTTTCTTTTACTACGGTTCTATGTTTAGATATGAAAGACCACAAAAAGGTCGCCTAAGACAATTTCACCAGTTTGGTGTGGAGAGTTTTGGTGTAGATTCTGTTTATGAAGATTCTATTATGATTATGATGTGTGCCGATATTTTAGAGAGATGTGGAATCGGTTACAGACTTCAAATCAACTCTTTAGGTGATTCTAACTGTATGCCACAATATAGAGATAATCTCGTAAGCTTTGTAAAAAATTGTGAAGATGAGATTTGTGAAGATTGTAAAAGAAGACTAGATACAAATCCGATTCGTGTTCTTGATTGTAAAAATGACAAATGTCAAAAACTTTATGAAAATGCTCCTAAACTTATAAACTCACTTTGTGATGGTTGTGAGAGTGATTTTACAAAACTAAAAAAAGTTCTTGATGATAATGGAATCAACTATGAGATAGATACAAACTTAGTTCGTGGACTAGACTACTACTCCAAAACTGCTTTTGAGTTTGTAAGTGATAACATCGGAAGTCAAAGTGCCATAGCTGGTGGTGGTAGATACGATAGACTTGTAGAGTTTTTAGATGGAAAACCTACACCTGCTGTTGGTTTTGCTATGGGAATAGAGAGACTTATGGAGCTTATAGTGATGCCTGAATCTTCAAGAGATGGTTACTACATAGGTGCGATGGATGAAGAAACTGTTGATTTAGTTATATCTCTTGCTCATAAAAAAAGAAAAACAGATAAAGTAACAATTGACTACAAAGCTAAAAACTTTAAGAATCATATAAAAGGTGCTGATAAAGCAAATGCTAAATATTTTTGTCTTATAGGTTCTAATGAGATTGATAGTGGAGAAATTACAATTAAAAATCTTGATGATAAAACTGAAGAAACTATTAAAATAGAGACATTCTAAAAATGGATTTTATAGGTTATGAAAATATGAAAAATTTATTAACATTTAAAAATTATATCTCTAGGAAATAAAATGAAAGAGTTTGGAGTAGATATTTGGTCAAATAACAATTTTATTATAGAAGATGGCTTAGTTAAATTAAACTATAAAAGTAATCCATCTATACTAAAAATTGTCAAAGAAATTCGTAAAGAAAACTCTAAAGGCCCTATTTTACTTAAATTTCCACACCTTATAAAAAAACAAATAGATAGTTTATATAGTAATTTTAATGAAGCTATAAAAGAAAACAACTACAAAGGTAGTTTTAATGCTGTTTTTCCATTAAAAGTAAACCAATTCCCAAATTGTGTTAATGCTGTTGTTAATGAGGGAGAAGAATATAACTATGGACTAGAAGCTGGAAGTAAAGCTGAACTTGTTTTAGCTATGGCAAAAACTCCATTTGGTGCGAATATAACTGTAAACGGTTTCAAAGATAAAGAGATGATAACTCTAGGTTTTATAGCTTCACAAAGTGGACATAACATAACACTTACTATTGAGGGTATAAACGAACTACAAACTATCATAGATGTAGCAAAGGAATCTTCACTAAAAGTTCCAAATATAGGGATTCGGGTAAGACTTCATAGCTCTGGAAGTGGCACTTGGGCTAAAAGTGGTGGGATGGATGCTAAATTTGGTTTAACTGCTACGGAGATTATAGGGGCTATTAAACTTTTAAAAGATTCTAGACTTATAGATAAACTAAGTATGATTCATTTTCATATTGGCTCACAAATGGAAGATATTGCTCCTATAAAAAAAGCATTAAGAGAAGCTGGAAATATCTATGCTGAACTTAGAAAGATGGGAGCTTCATCACTACATAACATAAATATTGGTGGTGGTTTAGCAGTTGAATATAATCAACACTCACAAGGTAAAAGAAGAAACTACTCTATAAAAGAATTTTCAAGTAGTGTTGTTTTTCTTCTTGCTGAGATTATGGATGCTAAAAAGGTAAAACATCCAAATATTTTTACAGAATCTGGTAGATTTATAGTAGCTTCACACTCTATTCTTATAACTCCTGTTCTTGAACTTTTTTCTCACGATTATCACGAAGGGCTTTTAAGTTTTAAAGAGAATAATCCACCACTTATAGATGAGTTAATTGACCTAAATAAATTTTTAAATAACTCAAATTGTATAGAGTATCTTCACGATGCTCTTGACCATATAGAATCTTTATTTACACTGTTTGATTTAGGTTATATTGACCTACAAGACCGTTCTAATGGTGAGATTTTATCTCATATTATCATTAAAAAAGCACTCTACTTAAAATCTGCTCAACCTACAAATGAGTTAGAGCAACTACAAATTAAACTACAAGAAAAGTATCTTATAAATGCTTCTATATTTCAAAGTTTACCTGACTATTGGGGTTTAGGGCAACATTTTCCTGTAATGCCGATTCACCATTTAGAAACAACACCTAAACGGGGAGCTTCTTTGTGGGATATAACTTGCGATAGTGATGGAGAGATAGGTTTTAACCCTGATAAACCATTATATTTACACGATATTGACTTAAAAAAAGATGATTATTTTTTAGGTTTTTTTAATGTTGGAGCATATCAAGAAACATTAGGAATGAATCATAACCTTTTTACAAAACCTAGTGAATATACAATTGCTATTGATAATTCTTCTTATAATATAGTAGATAGTTCTAAATCAAATTCCATTTTAAATATACTGACTTCTATGGGTTATTTAGAAAATGAAGTTTTAAATAAACTTGAAATAGATTTAAAAAAGAGTAAATTTATCACAGAAAAAGAAAAAATTGATACACTTATAAAATTAAAATCATTTTTAAATCAAAATGGTTACTTAAGAACTACAAACTAAAGGCTAAATTTGGGAATTTACAGCGATATAAAAGAAGACTTTTCAAATGCTTATAAAAATGACCCTGCTCTAACTTCAAAGTTAGATTTTTTATTTAACTACCCTGGTGTTTGGGCAATAGCTTGGCATAGAATTGCCCATAGACTCCATAATGCGAATTATAAGAGATTAGCAAGGATGATAATGGGATTGACACAAATTTTTACTCATATAGATATACATCCAGCATCAGTAATTGGAAAAAGAGTCTTTATAGACCATGGTACAGGTGTTGTAATTGGTGAAACTTGTGTAATTGAGGATGATGTTCTTATCTATCAAGGTGTAACCTTAGGTGGTGTTTCACTTATAGCAGGTAAAAGGCATCCAACTGTTAGAGCTGGTGCTGTTATTGGTGCTGGTGCTAAAGTTCTTGGTAATATTGAAATTGGTGAAGGTGCTAAAATAGGTGCTAATTCAGTAGTAGTGAAACCTGTTCCAGCTTCTTCAACTGCTATAGGAATCCCTGCTCATGTCATAGAAAAAGGTAGATGTAAAGACCCTCTAATGCATAATATGCTTCCAGATATAAATAAAGAGATGTTTGAATATCTCCTAAAAAGGGTTGCTATTTTAGAACATATTTTAGTTGAAGACAACAAAAATGTTTTAGAAGAGGATTTAGAATTAGAATCTATTTATGAGTCATTTATAAAAGCTATGAAAAATTAAAAAGGATACATGATGTTTAAAGCGTTCAGAAGATTTAAGATAGGTACAACATTTTCTTTAGTTATATTTTTAACTATTGTCAGTGTAACTACAGCAGCATACTGGAAATTATATACTGAAAATAAACTTGTTTATGAAAATAATTTAAAAACTAAAGCTGAATCTATTTTAAATTTTGCTGATGTTCTTTTAGAAAGTAGAAATAAAAAATTCTTTGGAGGGGAATCACCTGAAATTCCTCAAGTGATTCAAAATGAAGTTTTTAAACAGTTTACAGATGTATCTGATGGAAAAGTTTTTTTCAAACAAGCATCAAGAATGCCTATGTTAGAAAGAAATAGAGCCTTAGACTATGAAGAGAATCTAATGGATT
>Ga0256824_10000465_pt1 | contig 15582 bp, 12 predicted proteins | sample CV67metaG_FD_191570 | JGI IMG/M metagenome (GOLD analysis project Ga0256824, IMG submission 191570) | Hydrothermal vent microbial communities from East Pacific Rise, Pacific Ocean - CV67 | ecosystem: Environmental > Aquatic > Marine > Hydrothermal vents | place: Pacific Ocean: East Pacific Rise...
AACCATAGAAGATATAAATTTAGGTCTATCTCCTATGCATTTACATTTGTAAGTATGCTTCTTAGCTCTTCTACTGTACGCACAGCATCTGTGTGTTCAGTAAAGCCCCAATCTACCATAATATAATCCATCTTTGCTTCTTTTGCTGCCAACTCATCACGAGGTCCATCACCTATGAATATAGCACTGCGTTCACTCTCCCCTAATTCGTCAAGAAGTTTATACAGCATATCGGGATGTGGTTTACCTTGTGACACATCATCATAACATGCTATACCATCAAATAAGTCATAAACATCTAAATGTGTAAGTGACTCTAGGGTTGAGCCTCTATATGCATTGGTGGCAACAGCAAGACTGAAACCTTCTTCTTTTAGGGATACTAACATCTCTTTTATACCTACATAGAGTGCTAACTCTTTGTCATGGTTTTTGGTATAGTACTCTGAAAACCATTTTTCATGATCTTTATCAAATGCTTTTGCATGGTAAAAGGTTTGGGCAGGGTTTATGGTATGGTCATTTACTAAACGTAAAATATCTTCAGCCTCCATAGGGGGAAAACCTAAATTTTTACGTACATAGTTGATGGCATTGGCTATAGTAATAGAACTATTGACAAGTGTACCGTCCATATCAAAGATAATAAGTTTTTTAGTAGTATTGAATGTCTTTTGCACTATTTTGTCTTCTTTGTATTTTTAGAATCAACTCTGTTAAATTTAATATAGACAGAAAGACTCACTAAAAGTAACGAAACTCCTGCGATAAGATACACAGCATACGCAAGCTTATCTGGAGCAGTCAAGGCAAACTTAAAGACAAGCATCAATGCTTCTATAGAAAGAGCAATAATGATAGAACCTAAAAAACGTACCATTGTCTGGTGACTATCCCCAGCACCATGTTTTTTTTCTTTACCTAATACTTCTTCTTCAAAGATGGCTTTAACAAGGTCAAAAATAGCAAGAGACAGTGTAAGTAAAATGGTGGCTTTAAACATTTCATTAATATCTATTGCCATAAAGTTAAATCCGAAATGAAGAAATGATGTAATACCTTTAATAAAAAGCAATAAAGAAACAGCAGCAAGGGCTATTGAAAATGCACTATATGCAACTTTACTTATGGTGCCAGAAACAGAGTCTACAGAACTTGGATGTACCATACGTAAGATATTTGCCAAGGAAATATCAACACAAATAATACATAAAAGATTGTCTGCTTCATCGTATATAGGGAAAGAAGAGGTAACTACCATTGTATTGCTATTTAAAGAGGGGTAAGGATCAGTAAGTGTACAGCGATGTTCTTTAATCGTTTTATAAAAATATGCCCTATTACTTCGATCTTCCCCTTTTCCTATCCCTTTTAGTTTATTACGTTTAGAAACATTATTAACAATCTGTATTCCTTTAGCATCGAGTGCATAGACTGCTTCTGCTTGAGGTATGGCATCTTTTAAGCCTTCAAGCTTAGAAAGTACTCCATGTAAATCACTATTTTGAATATTATGGGAAATATTTCGTCCCATGATATAACAAAGATATGCTCTTGCTTTTACGCGTATCTGTGCATATTCTTGTATCTCTTTAATTTGCATGACTACTCCTTATTTAAAGTATTTTCCCCACTACATCTGAAAAACTAACCTTTTGGTTAATGGCAACTTCAGGGGAGATACTGCCTTTCTCAGAGAATGTCAAAATAGTAGACCCCATTTCAAACCAACCAAAGAGTTCTCCACGTTCAAGTGTTAGGTTTTCGTATGTGTAATGCTTCGGTGCACGTATCTCAGAATTGGTACGTATATTTTCTTCAAAAGTAACTACCATCTTACCTACATTTAAAGCACCCACCAACACTAAAACTTGTGTTCTTCCTTTTTCATCTTCACACTCTATGACTACACGTTCATTTTCTATGAATAAGTCTTGCTTATTCCGTAGTAGAGGAAAATTTACAGGATAAAGTTTACCAGGTATGTGTGTAAGACTAAGAATTTTAAGTGTCATAGGCATATGATAGCGGTGATAATCTTTAGGAGAAAGATAAAAGTTCATAAACTCTCCACCCTCCACTCTATCATATAACGTAGCATGAAATTCACCAAAAAGTCTGTCTATATCATATGACATTCCTTTTATTTGGTATGCTCTACCTTCTGTAATTGTCCCTGCATCTGTTATGAGTGCATCAACCCCTGAAATGAGTGCAGACTTATCGTTTGGCATACTAGGAGGTGTGACAAAAGCTCTAGTAAAAAGCTTATTCAATGTAGGATACTCTTTAGGTTCTTTAAACGCTGACATATCCAACCCCATAAGTTTCACATAACTTTTGTTAATGAAATTTTGAGCTGTAGGTGAAAATTCTTTTGAAGCAAATTTTCCAAAGTAATGGGAGAGAATAGATGTAAAATGTTTTGACATGATGGTTCCTGTGTTAAAATTATTTGTATTATATCAGAAATACGATATTATTCTTTTAAGATTATAGAAGGAATTTACATGGCAATATATGTGCTTTTTGACACAGTTATCTAGCATTTATTTTTATATACAACTCTATTCTCCATGAATGTCGATGCACTAGGCACTTCATAGTCAAAAAAGCATAATCTTTCAATTTGACATATTTTTGTCCCCTATTCGTAATAATGTGGTAGCATATTTTACAATTAATATAAAGGGTATACAAATGAGTAATTTTGTGGTCTTTCGTCATACTTTAACAAGTGAGTGGGGAGTGTTTGATTCTAGTGGTTTACTGATTGTTCCTGTATTTAGATATCTTGCGTTATTGAAACGTAAAGGATACTCACCAAACACGATAAAAGGATACGCTGAAGATCTTAGGGATCTTTATATGTTTATGCATAGTAGAGGATTAATATTCTCAGAGATGGAGAACAAGCATATTCAAGATTTTCAGACGTGGGAGTTTCAGCCCAAGAATGAACGTGCTTCACCCCAACTATATCTTGGAAAAACTTCTGCTATTTCAAATTCTACATGGAACAGAAAAGTGGCTGCCATAAATAGCTTTATGAGCTGGCATGAAATGAACAGTATTCCATTAAAACTAAAGTCAATTTGTGGAGCAAGAAACACAAGTAATCGATATGGCTACCAGAAAAAAATATCTACTTGGAGTGTCAAGGAATGGAAGAAACATCCTGAATACATTTCCCTAACTCAACGGGTACAGATACGCAATTCATTAAATTCTAGAGATCAATTAATTTTTGACCTATTCTATTTTTCTGGCCTAAGAATATCCGAGTTATTTAGCCTTACTATAGACAGCATTCCTGCTGTTGAAAGTTCTCCTATCATTCCCATACAACTTGAAGATAATAGGACAAGGGATAGGCTTAAAGGTAGGACAAAGACAGGCTCTAGAGTATTTTATATACCTTTTGGTCTTTATGTCTCTTTACGTCACTATATAAAGCCCCTACAGAAGCAAGGTAGTATAGGAAGAGGACGAGGAATAAAACACCGTATTCTTTTTACTACAATCAGAAATGGAGGATCATCTAAAAAAGGAGGTTCTTTGTCCCAAGATACTTTTCGCAGTAATCTTAAAGCAGCTTGCATTAGAGCTAATGTATATACAATAAGAAACGAGGAGAATACACACTTTGTTCCACACGACCTGCGACACACTTTCGCAACCGATCTTCTTAGACTAACTAATGATTTGACACTCGTTAAGGACGTGCTTGGACATCAGTCCATAATAACTACACAGAGGTATACTCACACATCTGATGAAGAAATTGCTTCATCACTTAGTGATGTCTTTTCTGATCTCTATTCTACTATGCTCAAGGAATATTAATGTCAAATGTCAAAAAACCAAAAAGAAGTACAGTTTTAGGATTCAAGCAATTTAAGGCATGGGTACTTTCAAGAGCAGGAGAAGTGCATACTACCTCTTCAAAAATGATCGTTGGAGATTTCATATCATATTTAATTATAAATGATAAGCCCAAACAGCACACAGAGTCTTTTTCAAATTCGCATTTATTATTAGTAGAAGATTTATGGAATACACCAATCTCAAAGATGACACGCTTTCAACTTAGAAACTCGAGCGATAAAGTTTTGACTAAATTTACTGTTCGCAGACAAAATAGTATAAGAAATGATTTTTTCAGAGCATTTATTATGCCTGCTGCTTCATACAATCTCCTACACAAAGATTTTAACAAACTGGGGATGGCCAGTAAATATATAGGCATAAATTCAGAATCTATCAAAACATCAGAAAGAACAGTACAATGGTATGTTGCTGAAGCCATCACTAGGAATCCACACATCTCTATTCCAAAATGCGATAGAGTATGTGAACGTTTTCTACATTTAAAGCCCAAAGATTTAAATCGCACACATGTCCTTCAAACTATTAAAGAATTTACTAATTCAGGCTCTATATATCTGAAAGATGTTTTGGATATTATGATAGAAGATAATCTGCTTGATAAAGGATTTTACCATAATGATAAAGTAAAAATATATACTTTTGATAATGATATCTGGGAGATTATTGATGGCAAAAAGGAAAGCACTTTAGATTTTCAGATTTTAGATAGAGTTCACAATCTTAAGGTTTCCGTTAAGCATTGGATACAGTGGAGAATCAATCAGGGGTATAAGTCAATTGGACCATCCATCCGACGCATCATTATAGGCTTTATGCCCTTTTTGGAGAAAAAAGAGATAACCCTTAAAGATTTTAGTAGAAGTTATAAAAAAGATTATCTTACATGGCTAAGAAATGAGGAGGAAAGTGGTAACTGCACCGAGAGTGTCGCAATTGTTTGGCAAGGTGCAGCAAAGAGCCTCTTAACTTATTTACAAGAGAATCATCCCGAAAAGGTCAATACAAAGATTAAGTGGACAATAGGAGAGAGTGCCTTCAAAAAGGATAACAAGAAAACCAATGCGTATGCTCCCTTTGAGATTGATGAACTAAGAAGAGCACTTGACAGAGACAAGGATCGGTTTATAGTCCTGCTCATTAAACTATTGCTTTTTACAGGGAAAAGACTTGATGAAATAAAATCACTTAAAAGGGATTGCCTAATAGAAATAGCAGGTATTAAGTACCTAAAGTATACAAACTCAAAGATAAAAAAAGAGGCTAGGCTTCCTCTTTCCTCTAATCCAAATAAGTCGTTGTTTGAAAAGGACGTATCTTCTATCGTTAAGGATTGTGTAAATGAACTTTTGGATATTACCGATAAAATCGTATCGCTGTGCAATAAAAAAGATAGTGTATATTTGTTTTTAATTAAGACTAAATTGAGAAGTTCAAAGAGAAAGAATGCAGAAATTCTAACCGACTACATGATGTACGAAAGGATAAAGGACTTCAGGACTAGAAACCGTATAAAATTTCAAATCTCACCAAAACGCACCAGAAACACTATTGCTACTGAAATTATTCGGTCTGGTCGTAGTGCAGAAACAGCATCTAGGATTCTCGGAAATAATGCTAAAACTGTGCATCTATATTATCACTCTGACATAAAACGTAACCAAACGGTTCATATTGCAAACAAAGCTGTTGTTTATCCCACCAAAGACGCAAAAGAACTAAATGCCCTAAATCAAATTCCGAAAGCAGTTGCGACTGAGCAGGCTCGACAAATGGGAACTGCGAGCGTTCCAGGAGGAGAATGTAAAAAAGGAATAGATGGTGCAAAGCAATGCTCTTATTATAATAGAATGTTTGGTAGTGGCGGATGCCTAGGATGCTCCGAGTTGGTTGTTACAATCGAAAATAAGCCGTGGTACGATCACATGGATAAATCTTGCCTCAATGAGATTGAGCAGTTGAGAGAAACACCCTTTATAGCCTCTGCAAGAAACAAACATCGCCTTGTGGCAGGAGCACTTAATGAAATAATATCCTTGGAGGGAATAAATGACTAGCACAGAAAATACAAACCTATTAGATACAGAAAAAGCCAAAGTAAATGAGGTTCCTATTTCCAAAGGCATAGATATGTATACTTATTCATTTAAACGAAAAACTTTCAATCTTCAAGATATTCCCATAGAATTCCGAGGTGTTTTTATAGGGTGGAATAATGACTTGAAGGACACGGGGAAATCTTCTTCGACAATCTACGGTCTACTAGAATTAGGGAAAAAATTTGTCCTGTACACCTATGAACATTTTGGCATCAGTAGTCCATCTAACCTCGATAGAAAGCATATTATAGACTTCTACAATACCTTGATTGTGCGCGTACAGCAATTCGATATGCAGAATGGTATAACATGCGAAAGTGCATATTCTTACGGCACAGGAACACATACTTTTTTAGCATATTGTGTCGAATCTGAGAATATAACGCTAAATCTAGCTTCGTGCAAGCCAGAAGACTTTGTTTCAAAAAAGCCTCTATTTTACTTTACAGAGCAATCAAGACTAACAGAGTACAAGGAATGGAAAGAGAAAAATACAAAAGAAAAACCTATCTCATATGCCGAACTAGAACTTATTTTACATGTGTCTAGCAAATGGGACAACTATGCTAGTAGAGCAATCAAAATTCTTGCAGGAACAGGATTAAGAATCTCTGAACTACTAATGCTAGAAAAAGATTGTCTTATTCCCATAGATCCCAAAGAAAAAACTGGAATCACAAAAGCCATGCAAGAATCAGGTATGGAAATATCTCCAAAAGAACTTCATTGGCTAAAATACAAAACAATTAAAAAGAAGAGCTCATTGCCGCAGGAAGGAACCCCTCTATTAATCAGCAAAGAGGTTGTGGGGGCAATAAAGGAGCAAATCAACCATAGCAAAGAATTATTAAAAGACCACAATGCTACTCCAGAAATAATGAATAGAATATTCATTGGAAACAATAATGGGAAACTAACAAATACTGGTCACGCAGCACTTAGAAACATGATTAGGAGAAAAAGTAAAAAATATAACATCCCTTATGTAAACCCCCATAGGTACAGACACACATACGCAACAATTCTGCATGACAAAGGTGTGCCAATACACTATATACAGCAGTACCTAAACCACTTATACTCAGACACCACAACAGGATACACTCATGCCTCCCCAGAGAAGCAAATAAAAAAGTATGAAACATTTGCCAATGCAAAGGTACTCGAGGGAGGAGCCAAAGAACGAGCTACAGGTGTCCAAGAAAGACTAAAGGAGGCTTTAGGGCACCCAGAATATGAAGTAATGGCTATTGAATCTCAATGCGAACTCATCAACCTCATATTAGAAGAAGAATCATTGGGTATACATGTAATGGATCATGGCTGCTGTACACTCCCAAAGCTATCGGATTGCCCAAACAGCTTTACTGACATCAACTCCTGCCTAGAAGAGCATTGTAACGAATTTGTCTCAACTGAACACAGCATACCTTTCTTGTCTGATTTAATTAAATACAAAGAAAAATCTATAGAACATTTGATGAAGGCGGGTTTCTCTTCTGCAGTAGAGTATCAACGCGAAAAGCTTGATAAAACAACTGATATATTTGAGAAATTAAAACGAGGTCAATATGGGAAATAGAACATTTAATGGAAGAATGGTTAAGTATCATATAAATAATCTTAAAGCATCAAAAACCAAAGGTGAAATACAAAAAATCACTATAACAGAAATTGCAAGAAGAGTGGGATGCACAACCAACACCCTCTACACAGAATTCCCAAAACTAATTGAACCTTATATGCAATCAAGAAAAGGAAATATTAAAGACAGTCCCAATTACGGCACACTAGAATATTTTAAGATGCAATATGAAAGAAAAATTTCCGAACTGAAACAAGAAAAAGAAGTGGTAGGAAAACTACGAGAGCAACAAATGGACTACGATATGCTAATACAAGTCGTAGACTCACTTGAAGAAGACAAATCACTACTGATTGATAAGAATCAAGGCAACAAAGGAAGCAAGGAACTTTCAGAAAGACTCATGAGAGAAAATGCTCTTCTGCGTGGACAGCTATTAAAATTGAACAAAAAGATTCAAGAGATTGAGGCAAAGAAACATTGATAGATACAATTTTCACTATTGAATACCTCATAAACTAAATATCCAATGGCAAAATATTTATATATCTTTAAAAAAATCACATATATCGACTTCAAGCACATTGGCTATCTTTACTATATGTTCAATATTAAAATGTTTATTGTTGATAGATAATTCAGCCATAGATATGGTGCCTACTGCCTTGTGTCCTATAGCTAAAGACAATGCAAGTTGAGACATATTTTTAGAGTTTCTAATCTTTTTTACATTTAATCCAATATTTTTATATATTTCTTTCATCTTTTCATTATCAATTTCACAATTATGCATAAACACCTACTTATAGATAAACTAACCATAAGTATATATTTGTTATAAATATCTTACAACTAACCATAGGTGTATATAATGTCAAAAAAAGTATTAAATAATTTACTAGAGTCCATAGATAATAATGGTATAGAGTATTTGCTTCCTCAGAATTTATCACTAGCTATATTAAGCAGGATGCTTGAAGAAGCAGAAGCTTTAGATAGTAGAACAACGGAACAAACGCCATCCTCTCTAATTTTAATATCAGTGTTGCATTTGCATCATGGTGAACATTTAGGAGATGCTATAGAAATCCAAATAGAACCTGAAAAACTTATGGAATATTTTAGCTATTATATAGCTTCATTGAGATTGGAAGGGATGAAACGTGGGGGATTAATAAATCTTACTGAAAAGTCTAATCCTACAGTAGAAAATATATTTGATTCTACGAGGATGATGGAGATTAAAGATTTAAAAATATAAGTTTGAGTTTTCCTACACCCTCACATAAGTCACATCAAAAGCCTTACACCCTCTAAATTCCTGTAAACGGTTATTAAAGGCAAAGGCATTATTCATATCGTAGTGCTGGAAGATGTCTAGTCCTCTGTCTAGGAGTATCTTCCATCCTGTGCTTGTTTCAAGTGATCTTGCATGAATTGTTTTGCTTTCATCAAATTCCCATGTAAAGTCTATCCCTACAGAGATAGATGCTTCTTGTACTTGTTGTAAAAATTCTAGTTGACGTTCTGGCTCTCTGTCATCTTCTATGGTAATGAGATGAAACTTTACATTTTCTTCTTCACTCTTTACCTTAATGATAGTCTCAAACAGCTCCATGAGGTTTCTGACTTGATAAAAGGCTCTTATGTAAGGGTCAGTGAGGGTAATCTCTTTTGCACCTTTAAAGTACGCAGAAAAAAGCAAGTCAAAAGAGACTCCTTTTTGATTTTCACTAAAGGTAAAGTGCCCTTCTTTTGCTAATGGCGTATCTTTTATATCAGCATCTACAGTTGCTTCTATCTCGATAGGTATATCTTCCATTGTTTTTTCTGAAAATGGTATATCTTTATGATATACATGAGGGTACTCTTTTTCTTCGAGTGTTGTTACTTTTTTATATTCACCTGTTTGTATATCTTTATACCCGAAGTCTGTAGCAGCATAGGTGCTGTCTATCCTAAGAAGTTGGTCTTTAACTCTTTTTCTACCTTCTATCGCAAATGCTAAAAGTTCTTCTATCTCTTCTTTGCTGGCTTCTCCACTTGGGTAGAGTATTTTCATGAGTCCTGAGAACGTTTTGTTGATACCGTCTCTATCTCTAGTAGAGATGTCACTAGAGATTTCAAAATAGTCTTGGTATCTGTTGGAGTAGTCTTCATTTCTTAGATGCTTGAGTATCTCAGCGATGTAGTCTACTACGAAGCCATATCCACTACTAAACATTTCTCCTCTTATGATATCTACTTCCCATCCTGGTATATAAAAGTGTATACGGTCTAAAAATGCTGAGTCATGGTACTTGTCGGGTAGTTCATCAAAAAGATCACTGTGTTTTAACATATAGGGTACATTGTGTTTTGTATTCCCTATGAAGACCATAGAAGCCTCTGCTCCAAGTGTTTCTATACCTCTTGAGAAAGATTTGTTTGCCATGTAGTTTTTCATGATGTCTACTATGGATTTATCTACCTTCTTCTGTTTCCCTGCAAACTCATCAAATGCCACACAATCCCAGTAACCAACAAGTCCAAGTTTCCCATTGCTGTTGTTTACAAAAAGCTTTGGTACAGTGACTTCTCCTCCAGAGATGAGGATACCATGAGGAGAGAACTCTGTATAGATATGTGATTTACCTGTTCCCTTGGGTCCCAACTCTATGAGGTTATAGTTTCTTTCACAGTACGGTATGAGTCTAGTGAGTTGAAGTAGCTTATTTCTATGCCCAAACAATGAAGGCTCAAACCCGATACTTTGAATAAGTGCATCTATCCACTCTTCTTTGCTAAACTTTTTTCTAGCCTGCAGATACTCTTCATGATCAAATGAACTAAGCTGTATAGGCTTTAAATTGGTCAAGATCCAAGGAATAACCCCTGCATCTTCACTTGGAGTGTACTCTAGTGTCACGATGCACCACACACCACTCACAAGCATTTTAGGGTGCTTCTTAACGGTGTCACCATCTATCAGTACATTCTTTATTCCAAGGTTAGAGAAAGTAGCTTCATAAGCATCTTTATTTACATTTAGTTCTACAGATATTTTGTCTATGACTTTGTATCTGCCTTTTTCTTTGATGTTAGAGCGAACCAAGCCTGCTTCATTACGGTGTACATAATGTTTTTTGAGTATCTCTTTAACTTGTTCTATACCATTTTTAATGGTCTCTTCATCATTGGTAGCACAGTACTGTCCTAAAAGGTACTCCAGTACATAAGAGGGTACAATGGCATTACCTTTTACAGCTTTTACCAGATCTTTTCTGACTACTTTTCCTGCAAATTCACTGTTTAGTTTTTTATTTAAATCCATAAACACATCCTAAAAATCATCAAAGTCATTTACAAATGATAACTGTAATTTAATGTCATACTCTTTATAGACAGGTTCTTCACTACTGTCATCCATAATTTTCTTCAACACCAGTTTGATATGTTGCCCAGAATAATCCCCTGCATTTTGCTTCAGGTCGAACTTCAGTTTGGCTTCTCTGTTTCTGTCATGGGTATCTTCACTGTCAAACGTAAAGGTTTGAGCATTAGAGATGAGCGTATTGTCTTTGGTATAAAATGCCATTTTTAAACTACGTGGCTTAACCTTATCACTGACTACTTCTTCTTGGTAAAAAGAGATCATGACACTATTGGTTGTTATCTGGCTGATAGGTATAGCACTCACTTCCACATCTCTGACATCATCTTTACGTTTTTTCTTGATGCTTATGAGTGGTACTACCATCTCTTGCAGTGTAGCTCCCCCATGTACAAAGCGATGTCCTCCTCCTTGGAGTCGTATCTTGTTGATAGACTTCGCAAGGGCTATCTTCTCCTCACCAGTTATGTTGAGCTCTTTTGCATCAAAGATGTCTATACAGCTATTTTCTTTTATGCTCTCAGAGATAATAAACCTACGGTTGAAGCGTTTAGCATTTTCTGGTTTTTCTACCTTACAGAACTCACTTTCTGCAGTAGGTGTATTTTGATACAAGAAGCCATGGTCTGAGGTGATGAGTATATTGGTACCATTCACATTGATAATCTGCTTGATAATCTTCTCTATCGTTTCAAAGCTATCATCCACTGCATCAAACACTTTATGTTCACTCGCAGGCTTGTCTCCTGTAGCATCTATCTCGTTATGGTAAATGTAGATAACATCATGGGCTTTAGCAAAGGTTCTTCCACTGTCACGGTTGAACTCTAAGAAGCTTTCACTGTCTATGTAGGCTGAGCGTTCATTGGTAAGTTTGAGGATTTTGTCTCTATTCTTCGTACCTTTTGAACTCACACCGTCTATGTATGCACTGTCATCTTTACTGTCAAAGCTTAGTGTTTTGTTAGGCAGTAACGAAGCAACGCCTAGTTGCGTGTAGGAAGGAAGTACGCCTATCATTGGTTCTATGCTGGCATTAAATCTATTGCGTCCTACGACTCTGTTTTTGAGTTCGGCTGCACACTCGTACCGCATAGCATCAGAGATGATAACAAAGGCTTTTTGTTTACTCTGCACTATAGGCACAACAGATGTTTCATAAAAATCTTTTTGATACCTAAGTGTAGTCTCTTTGTAGCTATTTACATGAGGTTGCCATGCATCGTTGATGACACGAAGGTAGTCATTGAGGTAGATATCTTCTATGATGCTGTTTAGCCCTTTGAGTATGTCTAAGTGTTCACTCTTGTTCGCATACTTCACATACTTTCTGTAGTGGTAGTCTATCTTGGAGTATTTCTCACTATAGAGCTTGATACCTTGTGTAAAGTCATCTATCTCAAAATGGTTTTCTTTGACTAGGGCTTTGAGCTTCACTGCAGACTTAAACGCCTTGTAGATGTTTTCATAAGCACTGTACCAGAAGGTATGCTCTCTTGTGGTACATATGGCTAGTACTTCTTCTTTGTTTGTCTCTGCATCTAGTACCATCGTTAAAAGATGTTTGATAACAAACTGTTCACACACTTCATAGGTATCACACTCTGTCATACTTCCTAGAGTACAGCTCTGTACCTGTGGAGCTAGAGAGAGTTCATCTGCTACACTTTTCGAGAGTAATTTGAAACTCTCTTTGTTTGCAGAACTATCCATCCAGCTTTTTACAAAGAGTACGGCTTCTTTGTTGAGCTCACATTTAGACCTGTCTACAAAGGAGTAAAAGTGGTTTTGTAGCAGCTTGTACCCGAAGTCTTTAAGTGTAGGCTTCTCTTCATCATATCGGTATTTAGATTTGATGTTTTTCCAGAGGTAGCCTTGGAGGTTGTACTTAAGCAGCGTATCATAGTGTTTTGGTTGGTACATCAGTTTGATGGCTATAGACTCGACGGCTACTTCACACTTGAGCAGTGTGGCTATCATCTTGAGTGCTAGGGTATGTTCATCATCTTGTGCATCTAAGAGTTTACGCAAAGGCTCTACTCTACTTTTAGCCCCAAAGAATGCAATGTGGTTTTCTACAAAAGGTTTATATGTGATATCGATGCCCAAGTCATTGAGTACCATAGACGCAGGATCTGCAGAAAATCTATAGGCTCTAAGCTGTAGGTCTAGTAGCCAGTTGTCTCTAAACTCTGGCTCTATTTTGTCACTGTAGATGAGGAACTTGCTCTCTTTATTGGCTGTGAGTACTGTATGTTTGATGCTAAACTCGTTGTTGTCTATGTAGAGTTTGTTTGCGTCTATCTCTAGTGCATCATACTCTTCTTTGAGACCTTTTTCATCATACCAAAAGATGATGCTATGCTCTTCAAACAATACATTTAGTTTTTTAGCTATCTCACTCATTTACACAGTCCTATTATAGGAAATAATACTTCTTTGAATTTACAGTAATTTACCTTTACACCATCATCTAGGTCTATCTCTTCTCTGTTTTGAGCGAAGGCGGTGAGTGTTTCTCTGTCAAACTTGATGATCTCATCTAGGGTTTTGTTTATCTTCTCTACAGACTTGCTAGCCCTACTTCTCTGTGAGGCACTGTTAGAGGCATCATCTGCTTCTCTTTGGGCATTTTCTTTACTGGCTTCTAGCTTGGTCATGTACTCTCGTAGGTAGCCGTTTTGTACAGTGGCAAAGATGTCAGAGGTGTATCTGTGCATATACATCAGACTCATGAAGCCTTTTTTAGGGCTTGCAACCATCCAATAGATGGGTCTTTTTTTGTAACGTTTGATGTGGTCTTCGTAGAAGCCTTTGACGAAGTACTTTCTTAGTGTCACACCAAGTGAGTCTTCTATAAAAGCTATGTTCTCACTCAAGCTCTCTTCTCCAAAGACTGTTTTGACAAAGGCTACAAAGCGTGAAGCGATGTCGTCTGTAAAGTAGTCATCATCTAGTACAGGGATGACATTGTCGTCGTCTATCTCAAAAGAGCTAGAGGTCGGTACATCTTGTCCCATGTTGGCTATGAGCAGTCCATCAGAGTCTAGCGAATACCTACCAAACATCACACCAACACCATAACTTATGAACTGTTTCATAATCTCATCTGCTTGAAATACAAGCTCTCCATCTACTATCTTAGCTTCATTTTTGAGTATGGTGATGTCTTTTAGCTCTACTTTTTCATCAAGTTCATCTTGGAGTTCATAGATATCTATGAACAGTCTATTGAGTTCTTCTTCATTTTTATGAAGAGTATAAAACTTCTCTTTCCAGTAGTCACAGTAGTTTGTGTAGGCTGTTTCTATCTGAGTATCAGATTTATGTTTTATGAGTTCATTTTTTGTGAAGTCCCACGATGTTTCTCTGCTGTCCCATTCTTCTTTTGCGATATCTATGTTTTGCTGAGTTAGTTGCTCTATTGTTTGTTTTATTGAGCTTTGCTTGGGGAAAAGCACTGGAAGAGATGCTATATCTTCAATTTGAAAATTTATGGTGGGAGCAACAATTTTTAAAAAAAGTTTTGTATTTAAACTATTTAAAAAAGATGTTAAATAATTTACATTTTCAAGTGTTGGATATAAACTCGAACCAGCTACATCACAAGTAAAGCCATTTGGTGTGTATCTCACAGCAAATGAGCCAGAAGAAACAAAAGACCAAGAAACTGATTTCTTAAAATAAAAATTTTTATCTCTAAGTCTAAAATTATTTCCATTTTTAATTTCCAATCCATCATTTTCAAGATTAACAATATATTCAAAGTTTCCAAGCCATTTTCTGCCTTCTCCACCTTTTAAATAAGGGAACCATTTTGAAGTAGAATAGAGTTCATCATCTGTACTTTTTAAATTAAATCCTATTTTATTATAATTTACTTCATGCCAAGTTCTTAAAAAAGTCTCATTACTTCCTGTCTGAATACCCGTTTTAATATTTGCTATCTGCCCTAATTTTTTACTATTTTCAAAAATATTCTTAACTCTATCACTCACCCAATATGCAATAGGACTTCCAGGAATTTTAGAAAAATCTTCTTGCCTTGCTTCATATCTATTTTTAGGATTAAAAAACGCTTGCTCTTTTTCACTGCTGCTTTTGTAGTCTGTTAGTCTTATGTAGGTTGGCATTTTAGTTGTCCTCGTATTGCATTATCATATAATGAATCTCTATTCCATATTTTGTTAATCTATACTTTTGTTTACTGCTTTTTGGCTTATCGGGAATAGTCATCTCAATAATATTTTTTTCCAACAATGGAACAATATATGCCTTTCTAAAGTATTCACTATTTTTTAAATTCATTTTATCTTGAAGATCTTGCCTACTATACTCTTTGTTATTTTTCATCAATAATATTAATTTTTTTACTTCCATACTAACATCCGTGGTAACTTCCATGCTAACATCCGTGGTAACTTTCCCATTTAGAAAAAAAGTTAATGTTACCCCATGCTTATCATTTGTCCACATAGGTGTTTTGAGTCCAAAATCTTCACATCTTTTACGAATCAACAATCCACCTCTTCCTAGTTTTTCCATATATTTTCTAGTGTAAAGAGTATGTGCAATATCAGGATTTCTTAAAATTGATAATTGTCCGCTTGTGATATTGTCGATTGTAATACCATCTA
>Ga0256824_10000467_pt1 | contig 15573 bp, 19 predicted proteins | sample CV67metaG_FD_191570 | JGI IMG/M metagenome (GOLD analysis project Ga0256824, IMG submission 191570) | Hydrothermal vent microbial communities from East Pacific Rise, Pacific Ocean - CV67 | ecosystem: Environmental > Aquatic > Marine > Hydrothermal vents | place: Pacific Ocean: East Pacific Rise...
CCATTATATGAGATTATTGATGGTAAAGAGTTAAATATAACTTACAGACCTAAAAATGTTGTTCCAGTTGAAGAATACTTAGCTGCGCAAGGTCGTTTTAAACACCTTTTCAAAGATGAGTATAAACACCTTATCAAAGAGTGGCAAACTCGTGTTGATGAGAATTGGGCATACTTAAACCGTAGAGAAGAAGCTCGCGTATAAAAAGCTATATCTTCAGCACCCCAAGGGTATTTGTCCCTTCGGTCGGGCACAAATATTGTACAAAAATCCAACACGGCAGGCATTAGCCTAGCCTTAGTTGGATGTTTTGTACAATCTTCACTAAATCTAAAGCTTTTTAGATTTATTTTAACTCTTTTTTAAACTAACTTCTTTACTTCAATAAACATAAATTTAAAAATGATAAAATACATTAATTAAAATTAAGGATTATTATATGCCATTACTAGACTCTTTTACAGTTGACCACACAATTATGCCAGCACCTGCTGTTCGCCGTGCTAAGGGGATGAAAACTCCTAGTGGAGATGATATTACAGTTTTTGATTTAAGATTTGTTAAACCAAATAAAGATATTTTATCTTCTGAAGGGATTCATACTTTAGAACATCTTTTTGCTGGATTTATGAGAGAGAATCTTAACTCTAAGAAAGTTGAAATTATAGATATTTCACCTATGGGATGTAGAACAGGTTTTTATATGTCAGTTTTAGGAACTCCTAGTGAGAAAAAAGTGGCTAAAGCTTGGAAAAACTCAATGGAAGATATTTTAAAAGTTAAAAGTAAAAAAGATATTCCAGAGTTAAACATTTACCAATGTGGAACTTATAAAATGCACTCTTTAAAAGATGCTAAAAATATTGCTAAAAATGTACTTAGTAAAAAAATAGGAATTATGGATAATGAGGCTTTAAAACTAGATTTATCTAAAGTTGGTCAGTAAACTATGTATGTTTTGATTCCAATGGATTCTGATGATACAGAAGAATCTAAATTAACAAAATTAGATGATGTTAAAGTTTGGGTTCAATTACAAATAGAGGAGGGTAGAGTGGTAAACACTCTAACTTCAACTGATAAAGATAGTTTTGAAAATTTTAGTGAGTGTGTTGTTGTTATAAATGACAATGAATATGTTTGGCCATTTATAGAACTATCTATGATGGTTTTAGTTGCTCATACTCAAAGATATATAGAAGATATTGTTGAAGCATATATTTTTAAAGAGCTTCATGATTTAGCTTACTAATTATGTCTGATTTAACACAATTTTTACAACTTTTCAATCCTTATCCTGGTAGCCACTATATGGAGGTTACAACATCTCCTGATGATACAACTCAATCCTTATCTAATCTTTTAGATGGGATTGGTGAATTTACTTTAGTTTTATATAGTGATACTCTAGTAAATGAATTAAAAAATACAAATATAAAATATGTCAAAACTTTAAAAGAGCCTTTTCGTGCTGTTCCTAGAAGTAATGATATAGTGATATTAAAAGATATATTTTCAATTCATGAAAATCAAGATATGATTTTAAAACTCTCTTACAGTTCATTAGCAAATACAGCAGATATAATTATTATGGAAAAGAAAGGTATCTTAGATATTGAAGCTATAAAAATAAAGTTAGAAGATTTTGAGTTTAGAGCAGTAAACGATATAGATATAGTAGATGGATATGATTTAATTATGGCTAAAAAAATGCATATGTGGGGTAATGGATTATAATAAATTTAAAAAGCTATCTTTTTGAAAAGCTTAGATATAATTTTTTAAATATTTTTAAGGGTCTAATTAATGGCATCAATAATCAATAAATTTCTTAAAGTTTCTATGCTTTCAGTAGTTACAATTTCATCACTTAATGCTAGTGATGAGTTAGGTTTTAATCTTGGAAATGGTTGGAAAGCTTCATCTGAAGTAAGAGCATTATATAATAATGTAGACTATACATCGGGAACAAATAATTATCATGGTGTTTATACATCAGCAAAAGCATCAATTTTAACTCCAACATACAATGGTTTCTCAGCTAAAATGACATTGGGTGGAGTTACTGATTTTGGTATAAATACTCATAATTTAAATGATGGAAGTAATTTTGTATTTGATGGTACAGAAAACAAATCATTCGGAATTTTACAAGAGTTATATATTTCATATAAAAATGATTCACATAGTCTTAGCATAGGTCGTCAAGAATTTTCTACTCCACTTATAGATGCTGATGATTACTATATTTTTGCTAATAGTTTTGAAGTTGTAAACTATACAAACACGGCATTAGAAAATTTTGCTTTTCATTTAGGTTATTTTCACAAGATGTCAGGTGTGTGGGATTCTGGTGCTAATGGTACAGAGTTTCATTCTATGAGTGATAGTTCATTTGTAGATGCTAGAGATAAAAAAAATGCTAATGATAGTGGTGTTTTTTATGGAGGGATGGACTTTTCTAAAGATTCTCATAGTGCAAAACTTTGGAACTATTATGCTAAGGATTTATACAATATAGTATTGGCAGAGTATGCTTTTTCAAGTAAAATAGATAGTTTGTCTTACGATGTAGGTGTTCAAATTACCGACTATAAAGAGGTAGGTTCTTTAGCTTCTCATAATTTTACAGATATAGACTATACTGTTTTTGCATTTAAATTTGATGCTCAACTTGATAATGGATTAGATTTTTCAACAGGTATTACTAAATTTACTAATGGTAAAGGTCAGGGTGCTACACAAGGTGCTTGGGGTGGTTTTGCTGGATATACGGGTGGATTTATATTTGGTATCTTTGAGATGGGAAGTTTACAAGATTCTGTTAGTGCTAAGGCACAAGTTGGTTTTGATTTAGGTAAAATAGGTCTTAACAATACTTGGATAGGTTATAGATATAACTATTATAATTTAGATTCTAAAGTTTCAAATGGTCAAGAATCTATGCAAACAAATGGTGTTCAAATAGCTTACGATTCTTCACACTATTCACTTTGTGCTACATTTGAAAATAGAGCTTTAGACAATGAATCAGATGCTAATGCTGTTCGTCTTTTAGCTAGTTATAAATTTTAGTAAGGTAGTTGATTTTTGAGTGAATTCAATACTGATTTACATACAATGACTTTAAGTGATGATGGTTCATATACTGCTTATTCTAAGGAGTATGATGAGCATTATCACTCTACAAAAGATGGTGCTTTATTTGAATCTTTAGTTAAACATATTGAGCCAACTATGAGTCAAAAAAAGAATCAAAATGAGATAAATATACTAGATATTTGTTTTGGTTTAGGGTTTAACACTCTAGCTACTATTTACTATCATAAAAAAAATCATTTAACATCAAAGTTAAATATCTATTCACCAGAATTAGATTCTAAATTAATAGAATCTTTGTTAAATTTTAATTATCCAAAAGAGTTTGATTCATTTTTATATATAATAGAATCGTTAGTAAAAACAGGTATATATAAAGATGAATTATACAATATAGAACTATTTGTTGGTGATGCTAGAGAGTACATTTTAAAACATCAAGATAATAAATTTGATATTGTATATCAAGATGCTTTTTCACCCTCAACAAATCCAATTTTATGGACACAAGAGTATTTTAAGGATATAACTAGAATTATAAAAGATGATGGAATCTTAAGTACATACTCAACCGCATTAAAAATAAGAATGGCTCTTTATAATAATAAATTTAATATTTATATACATAGTGGAGACAATTTTAGAACATCTACAATAGCTTCAAAATCTAAATTAGAAAATTTTAAATTAGTAGATGTTGAACATAAAATATCTTGTAATCCAAATGTAGAACCATTAAGTGATAAAGATATAATATAATTAGTTTAGTTCAAAATTTTTAAATGATGTTTCAGCATCTGATTTTGTCCATACCCCAATACCACCATTTTTATCAATAGAATCATCATAATATTCTAAAAGCTTTTTATTATCAATAAAACCTATAAAATGGTTTTTATTTTGTACTATTTTCATAGTATGCCAACCATCTGCTAATTTTATGTTTCTATTTTGTAAAGTTATTCTATTTCCATTAATAACTTTGTAATAAGTGAAATTATCTTCAAGAGGATTAAATCTAGCTATATAATAGTTATCTTTATTTAATACTCTCCACATTATTCCACCACCTTTATCCATATAGCCATCATTAGCTTTGAAGTTTACAGATAATGTTCCATTTTTAAAATTTATGTTTTTTGTAAAATATAAATTAAAATAATAACCTTTATTTTTAACCATAGATAAAATATTTGATTTTTTATCTACATTCCATTTTGATAAATATTGCCAATTATAAGTTTGATTATCTATAAAACTTATCTCTTTCGCACTTAATGAAAAAAAAATTAAACATAAAAAAAAATATTTTTGTATTTTAATAGTTTTTATATTTCCCATCATTTATATCCTGCTCTATATCTTTTATAGCTTCTTTAAAAAAATCTAATAATACTTTTGAAGCTTTTTCATCATCTGCTTCAGGAACATCCCAGTCAGTAATTTTCATATTTGCTTTAAAAAGTAATTGAATCTCGTTTTGAATTTCATCTTTTCTACTTGTTAACTCTTTTTCTATCATATCCATAATCTAATCCTTGTTTTTATGTAAGTAAGAGACCATAAATAAATTCACAACCAATGAAACAAGAAGCTATAAGATACAAGGCGAAAATTCGCAGGAGCTACTAGTAGCTTCAAGAGTTTTCAACGAAGTAGATTGTAGCTTCTTGTTTCACCCGTAGGGCAACATTTAAAAGGCTTATCTTCTTCGTTGAACTTCACTTAACGATACTTGTATCGCCAAGCAAAGTTCGCCTTGAATATAAACCTTTTAAATGTTGTTGATTGTGAACTTATTTATGGTTTCTTACTTATGTTGTATTATACCAAAGTATTTTAAAGTCTTAAGTTTTACTAATTTAGATATAATTTTAAAAATTTAAAATGGATTATTATAATGTCAAGATTTACAATTACAGATCAAGAAGCACTTGATTATCATCAATTCCCACAATCTGGAAAAATTTCAGTAGAGATAACAAAACCAGTTACAACACAAAGAGATTTATCTTTGGCTTATACACCAGGTGTAGCAATTCCATGTCTTGCTATTGAAAAGAATCCTGAAGATGCCTATAAATATACAGCTAAGTCTAACTTGGTAGCAGTTATATCTAACGGTACAGCAGTTTTAGGTTTAGGTAATATAGGAGCTTTAGCATCTAAGCCTGTAATGGAAGGAAAGGGTGTTCTTTTTAAAGCTTTTTCTGGACTAGATAGTTTTGATATTGAAGTTGATTCTGAAGATATAGATAGATTTTGTTCAGTAGTATCTGCTATATCTCCAACATTTGGTGGGATAAATTTAGAAGATATTAAAGCACCAGAGTGTTTTGAGATAGAAAAAAGGTTAGTAGAAGAGTTAGATATTCCAGTTATGCATGATGACCAACATGGTACGGCAGTTATATCTTCTGCTGGAATTATCAATGCTTGTGAGATTACAAATAAAAAATTAGAAGATATTAAAATTGTAGTTGTTGGTGCTGGAGCTGCTGCTATATCTTGTGCGAGACTTTACCGTTATATGGGTGTAAAAAATATCTATATGTTAGATTCTAAGGGTGTTATTCATGATGGTAGAGATGATTTAAACGAGTATAAAAAAGAGTTTAGTGCTAAGAATCCTATAACTAAGTCAGAGGTTTTTGATGGTGCTGATGTTGTTGTTGGTTTATCTAAACCGGGTAGTTTTTGCATAGATGATGTTAAGCTTATGGCAAAGAATCCTATTATATTTACTTTAGCAAACCCAACTCCTGAAATTTTTCCAGAGGATGTAAAAGAGGCTAGAGAAGACGCAATAGTAGCAACAGGTAGAAGTGACTTTGATAACCAAGTAAACAATGTTTTAGGATTCCCTTTTATTTTTAGAGGGGCAATGGATGTTCGTGCTAAGAAGATAAATATAGAGATGAAAATAGCAGCTGCACAAGCACTTGCTAAACTTACTAGAGATGAAGTTCCTGAGTATCTAAATGAGTTATATGGTAAAAAAATAGTGTTTGGAAAAGAGTACATAATTCCAAAACCATTTGATAAAAGACTTATAGTTGAAATCTCTAGTGCCGTAGCAAAAGCAGCAGTAGATAGTGGTGTTTCTAAAATGAAAGATTTTAATATAGAATCTTACAAAGAAGAACTAGCTAAAATACTTTAGAGAGTCACTTCATCACTCTCTAAAGGTTTAGGGAGTGGTTGACTAAAGTAGTATCCTTGAGCATATTTTACACCAATATCTTTTAAAATTATAGCTATCTCTCTATTTTCTACATATTCGGCAATATTTACCATCTCCATCTCTGTTGTAAATTGATATATAGTTTTTAAAATATGAAGTTTTCTCGTGTTATCAGTTATTTCACTTACAATTGAGCCATCAATTTTTACTATATCTATATCTAATTCTGAAAAATATGAAAAGTTAGAGTATCCACTTCCAAAATCATCTATAAGAATCTTAGAACCATAGCTATGAATTCTTTCTATAAACTCTTGAACTTTATCTGTATCTTCTAAAAACTCAGATTCTAGAAGTTCTATATCTATTCTTGAAACAACTGATAAATTTTTATTGAAACATCTAAATAAGATGGAAATTAGTTTTTCATTAAGTATATCTAACATAGATAAATTTATGGAAAATCTGTATTGAGGGTATTTTATAGCTATCTCAATAACCTTTTCAATCATAATCCTAGTTATTTCATAGTAATGGGAACTTTTTTTAGAAATTTCTAAAAATTTAAAAGGTGATAGGATAGTTCCATCTTTTAATTTTAAACGGACTAATGCTTCATATTTTTCTATTTTAAGAGTTTGTAAATTTACAATAGGTTGAAAATATGGAATAATTCTATCGTTAGATATAGCATCTTTAATAATTTCAACTATTTTCATATTTTCTTCAACACTTTTTTTAAGGTTTAGTTCATCAGTATATCTCATAACTCTTTTTGTTGGATTTTGTTTTAGTAGTTTTAGTGTTAAGTCAGCATTTTCCATTATAGGAAAAATATTGTTTGTTACTATGCTAACAGATATATAAAGTTTTAATTCATTAAAATTAAATTTATGTTTAGATATTTCAATCTCTAAGTTTCTAGCAATATCACAAACATTTTCTTTAGCTATATTATCAAAGACAATACCAAATTCATCTCCACCCAATCTAAATATATCTGCATTATTATAAGTTGAAAATTTTAAAACTAATAATTTAGAAATTTTTATAAGTAAAGAATCTCCTATTTTATTTCCATAAATATCATTTATATTTTTAAAACCATCAATATTTATAAGTAAAATAGTTGGTTTAGATATATGGTTCAATTTATGTTCTAAAGCTTTTCTATTGTATAAATCTGTTAATTGGTCATATGTTAAAGAGTGTTTTAATGACTCAGTTGTAACTTGTAATTTATGATTTTTTTTCATATAGCTATACAATAAAAAAATCATCATACTAAAAGATAATACAAAAATTATAAATAAAATTATAGCGAATCTATCTAGTGCTTTAAAATCTTTTAAAGCTAGTTGTGAAAATTGACTATTCATCTCTATCATAGAATCGTATATATTATTATGTAGTATGGCATCTACTGAATTAAGATAACTAGGATAGTTATTCATAAGAAAATTAGAATGAAGATTGAACTTTTTTATAAATTTCTGAATTTTTTTATCTTTAGAATCTGATTTTAGTAAAAACTCTTTTTTATCTAAATAATCTAAATCTTGGATTTTTTTTGCATTATAAAAATGTTTTAAAATATGATTGGCTTTTATTATAAGATGATTATCTTTTATATCTAAAAATTCACTGTTTTCTATATGTCTAGTTAAAAATAAAAGTGAATTTTTAATTCCCGCATTAAACATAAGATAATTTTCAATATTTTCTAAATTAATATCTACCTTTTTTTTTAAAGATATGAAATCTAAATCTATTTGTTTATATGTTGTATCTTTTAATAAAGTAGACTGACTTAGTGAGTTACATTCAGAAAGTAATTCATCAATTTTATCTTTGATTTTATCTTGATTTTGATAAATATAGATAGAATTTTCTAAAATAAGATAATTTAATTGAGATTGGTCTCGTTGCATATTATTTAGTAAAATTAAAAATTCTCTATGATTTTTAGTAAAATCTCTTTGTATGAGATAAAAATATATTAACGCTAATGAGGAAATAATACCTATTGTAAAAACTAAAAGTATAGAGCGAACTATTTTCATTTAGAATCCAATATTTTAGGTTTTTCACCCTCTAAAGTATTTAAAAATAGTGTCAAATCTTTTACTTCTTCATCTGATAGTTCAATTCCTAAATTATATTTTGCCATGGTTATAATTGCTTCTTTTAATGTTTTTGTGACTCCATCATGAAAATATGGAGCTGTTAAGTTTATATTTCTTAAAGTAGGTACTTTAAAAACATTATTATGAACTTTTTTATGAGTTATAGTTTCTCTATCTGGATATTTTTTTATAGATTTATATTTAAGAAATGTACCCATTCTTTGAAATGAATTTGAACCTATATTTATACCATTATGGCAAGTTATACATCCATATTGTTTAAAAAGTTTATAGCCATTTTTTTCTTTTTTAGTTAGAGTATCTTCACCCCTTAAAAATTTATCAAATTTTGAATTTGGTGTAGTTAAAGCTTTTTCAAATTCTACAATAGCATCAACAATATATCTATATTTAATTTTAGGTTCACCATAAATTTGTAGAAATTTTCTTTTATATTTTTTTAATTTATTGAACTTTTTTTCTAGCATTTTAGCATTCATATTATGCTCTACAGGATTATTTATAGGTCCATCTATTTGTTCATATAAATTATTGGCTCTTCCATTCCAAAATTGTTTAAAATTATATTTGGCATTAAAAACTGTTGGTGATTGTATATTGCCTTCTTTACCATTAAAGCCTATTGACACTCTGTTTGAATCTGCTCCACCATGTGAAACATCATGACAATTAACACAGGCTGTTGTATTGTCTTTAGATAATCTTGTATCAAAAAAAAGGGCTTTTCCAAGTATGGCTTTTTCAAGATTTATATGATTATGTAATGGAATAGGAGATATTGGTTCATTTCCATATAAATTGATAATGATAACTATTTGTAATATTAATTTTAACATTATTGATTTTAACATAATAACAATTAAAAAGCTTTTTTATAAAATAGTTTGAGTCCATTTTTAGCTTTATAGTCTAAATTGTAAGATATATATTTTAAATATTTAAGTATATTTTTATGAGAGATACCTGTTTTTTTAGAAGCATTTTCTAAGATATAGTACGGAATCTTAACATTTGACTTCAAAAATTCTTTTTCAATAGTTTTATATATCTTTTTATCTTTATGGTAGCAAAGTAGAGCGAAAACAAAAGGTAATTTATATTTATTATTCCACTCTTTAGCAAGGTCAATATGTGGTTTTTTTTCAAGAAAATATTTTAAAGCTTTATCTCCAATAAGAACTTCACCATTAAGATTTAAAACATTGGCTAATACATTTGAAGTAGCAGATTCTATATCTTTTAAATTTTTATTATTTGGAATGAGAAGAACACTTAAAACCTCTTTTTTGGCAATAATACCTAGGTTTACATTTTTATATTTTCTAGCACTTATACTTGAAATAAAAGCAGAATCTACTTTTCTTGATATAAATTTATGGTTAATATTTGATGGAACACCTTTATAATAGTTCATACTCATCGCTTGTTGAGAGCTTTTTGTAAATCGTTTCATAAAAATATGAAAGGGAAGTAAATTAAGATATTCTATTTTTCCAAAAATCAAAAACTACTCCAAAATTATTTTTATAATATAATTATACATCACTAATCTTATATTTTTTTAATATTTTCTAAAGATTAGATATAATCACTCTAAGTAAAAAAAAAGGGGTTTGTTTTGGTAAGAATAGAGTTTTTAGGTCCAATACAAAAAGATACTTTAGAATTAGATATAAATAATTTAGCTCAATTAGCTACAAAGTTACAAGATGATAAAGAGATGAGTGAGTGGTTAGAAAATTGTGCTGTTGCTGTAAATGACACATTAGTCAGCTCATTAGATTTTGAATTAAAGGATGGAGATAAAGTATCTTTACTTCCTCCTGTTTGTGGTGGTTGATATGTTGAAAATTTATGATGGAGCTTTACCCGTTTCAGATGTACTAAAAGGGTGGTATGAGGAAGAATTTAAAAGTAATTATGGTGCTTATATCCCTTTTGTTGGAACTGTAAGAAGTGAAGATGGGATTGATGGTCTTAGTTTTGACATATATGAGCCTATTTTAGAATCTTGGTTTAAAGCTTGGCAAGAGAAAGCAAAAGCTAAAGGGGCAATTATAAAAATGGCTCATAGTCGTGGTGATGTTATGCTTCACGAATCCTCATATATCTCAGCAGTTTTTTCACCAAAAAGAAGAGTAGCATTAGAGTTTATAGATGAGTTTGTAGAGGATTTTAAAGCATCTGCTCCTATTTGGAAATATGATTTAAAAGATGGAAAAAGAATCTATGCTCTTGATAGGTCAACTGCTATAAAAGGTCACGGAATCTTAGGAGTTAAAAAATGAAACTACTATCTTATGAAACAAGTCAAAATATGTTAGAGCTTTTAGAGGTTAATAGCTTAAGATATGAGAGAGTTCCACTTAGTGAATCTTTGGGAAGAATCTTGTATGAAGATATTGTAGCTGTTTATAATGACCCACAATTTCCAACTGCTTCTATGGATGGTTATGCTGTTATTTATTCTGATTTAGATTTGGAATCCATTACGATTCTTGGAGATAATCCAGCAGGTAATGATGAGCAAAGGGTAGTAGAATCTGGAGAATGCATAAAAACATTCACAGGTTCAAAAATGCCATCTGGGGCAGATACTTTGATTCAAATAGAGAATGTAACTGTTGATGATAATAAAATTTATATAGATGAAAAAGTACCTTGTGGTTCATCTGTTCGCCCAATAGGTGAGGGTTATAAAAAAGGTGATGTTCTTATAGAAAAAGGTGTTAAGATAGGTTTTGCTGAGATTGGTGTTATGGCAGGATTGAATCAAGTTATGGTTAAGGTAGCCCTTAAACCAAGAGTTGCTGTTGTATCGACTGGAAGTGAGATTCTAGATTTAGGTGTAAATAGTACGAATCCTGCTCAAATAAGAAGCTCAAATAACTACACAATAGAAGCACTTTTCAAACAAGCTGGAGCAGAAGTTATTCAACTTGGAACTGTTGGTGATGATGAGTTTGAGATTATGAAAACTTTTGAAAATGCTCTAAACTCAGCAGATATTGTAATTAGTACAGGTGGTGTTAGTGTTGGTGACTACGATTTCGTTAAAGATATAGTTCCTAGACTTGGTGCTGAGGTTATTTTTAAAGGTGTAGCTATAAAACCAGGTAGACATATAATGGTAGCACAAAAGGGGAGTAAGTTTATACTAGCTCTTCCAGGTTTTGCTTACTCTTCAACTGTTACCTCTATATTGTATGGCTTACCTTTAGTTGCAAAGTTTTTAGGTAGAAAAGAATCTTATAAAAAAGTTGAAGCTAAATTAAGTGAAAATTTTACAAAAAGAAGTAAATTAACAGAGTTTACAGCTTGTAATGTTAAAGTAATTGATGGTGAATATTTTGTTGATTTTAGCGATAAAAAGGTTGGAAGTTCAGCAATTTTAACAAATCTACTTAACTCTTCAGCATTAATGGTTACAGGTGAAGATGATGGTAATCTTGAAAAAGGTACTTTTGTAAATGTTATATTATTGGAGAGTTTTTAGATGAGAGCATTAAGTATAGATGTAGAGAATAAAGAGTTAAAAGAGATAAACATAGAGATTCAAGCAAATAGTGTTTACTCATTTTTTAGTTCTATATCTATTGATGATTTTCAAATTATAAATAAACATATAATTTACAGTGATGCTAACGCTTTAGAACAAAATAAAAAACCATATTTTATAGGTAGTCAGTTGGTTTTAGGTGATTCCCTTATTTTAGGTTATGAAAATATGGTAGATGGTGAGGCTACGATTCCATCTAATGAGTTAGAAACATTAATAAACTATGATGTTAGTGAGTTTTATGTTGATGCTCTTAATTTATTGTCAAAAACTGAAGTAAATATATATAGTATGTTTGAATTAGAACATAATGGTGAAAAGCTAGAGTTAAATTGTGAATGGTTGTTATATACATTTAATATAGCAGATGATAAAACTAAAAAATATTTTTTAGATGAACTTCAAAAAGTTATATCTTCTAAAGATAATGTTGAAGAGTTTATAGAAAAAATTTCAAAATTGGCTTTAAATGCTATCTCATAAGAGATTGGCATTTTAGTTTAGTTCGATTCTTAGTATAGGGATTAATTCCATTTTTATAAGTTTTAATGTTTTTTCAAATGCTGAGAAATTTTTCCCATCAGGGTCTTCATAACTTATATGAATCACTTTTGTATCTTTTGGAAAGATAGGGCAAGATTCTTTAGCATTATCACAAACTGTAATGACTAAGTCAAAATGGTTATCTATAACTTTATCTAATGTTTTAGAGTGGTATTCATCTCTCCAAGAGCCATCATTTTCTAAAACTTTTTTAGCATTTGGATTTACTTTCCCACTAGCTTTTACACCAGAACTCATAGCATCTACACCATCTATATATCTATTTATCACTGCTTCAGCAATTATAGAGCGACAACTATTTCCAGTACATAGTACCAATACTTTTTTTGACAAAATATCTCCTTTTTTAATCAAATAATGTTTTTTCAAGTGCTTTTACTTTGTAACTTCTTCTATGTATTTTACAATAACCATATTTTTTTATCATCTCTATATGTAGTTTTGTTCCATAACCTTTATGTTTTTCAAAATGGTATTCTGGATAAAGTTTAGATTCTTTTAAAATATCTCTATCGTGTGTAACTTTTGCCAAAATAGAAGCAGCACTAACTTCAGCTATTTTACCATCTGCTTTTATCATTGTTTGAATTTTATCAATCCCATAGTTTAAATTACCATCAAATAAATACTCTTTAGAATCAAGATTCTTTAGAATAGATTTTAAACCATTCTTTAAACACCAAGAGATTCCATTGTCATCAATCTCTTTTGGTGTAAATTTAACTATATGGTAAGTAGAATCTTCTATGATTCTTTCATATAATGTTTCTCTTTTTTTAGCAGTAAGTTTTTTAGAATCGTTTAAACCATCTATATCTGAGTTTAAAATACAACCAGCCATAACTAAATCCCCAGCAAGTGGTCCACGACCAGCTTCATCTATACCACATAATATACCCATAAATTAATCTCCTAATGCCCATATATCAAATGGTAACATCTCAACTTTAGATATTGGGTGCGAGATGCTACCCTCTTTATTCATTGTAATAGCAGTAACTTTTTTAATTTGATAACTAAATATAAAAACTTCTATTTGCTCTATTTTTTTAAAAAGTGACCTTTCGTCTGTAAAAGGCATAGCTAAAATTATCTCTTCATTATTTGGAAGATAAAAATCTATACCATCATCATAGTAACATATTTGATTAGATTTTAAAAGCTCTAAAAATATCATATTTTCAAAAAGTCGCCCAAAATGTTTATCTATACTTAGTGCTGGTTTTAACGATATATCACATAAGTAGATTTTTTTTGTTGCTCTTGAGTGGTTTAATTTCTCTATTTGGTGTAAATAGTTTGTATCTATTAAGTATTCAAACGATTTGTAAAGTTTGTCTTTAGATATTTTTCTTATAGTTTTTAATCTTTCATATATGGTAAAAGCAGAAATCTTTTGAGAAATCATCTTTGCACATAAACATAATATATCAAATTCTATTGAACTCAAATTATTTTTAAATGTTTTTTGTATATATAAATTTCTTTCATCAGGATAAATCTTATGTATAGCAGGTAACCCACCAAGTTTTATGAAATGGTTTAAAGCATTAGAATCATATTTATGTTCATAAGCTAAAAACTCCTCATAATCTAAAGGATATAATTGAATAGTTGTTAAATTATCTATTTTGTAGTTGCTTATTGAGGTTATTATAATCTGTTTTATATCTATTAATTTAATAGTATCTATATAATTATCAAAAACTAAAATCTCTATTTTATGAGATATACAAAATCTTTCTAAGTTATTATTTAATTTATCTATATCGATTCTAATATCATTACAATTTATATATAGATAACTATTTTTTCTATTAGATGATAAATAATTTTTAACTAATTTAGTTTTTCCACTTTGTGTAATTCCATTTATTTGATAGTTTTTATTGTCTAAATATATTTTTCTATCATTATATTTTTCAATATATATATCATTTTTGTAAAATTCTTCAAGTAATATTTCCATAATCATCCATTAATTTTATTGTTCATATTTTATCACTTCCTTTCTTAAAGGAACTAAATTCTTAATTAGTTAAAATTAAAATCCCTAAAACCTTGAATCTTAGAGCATTTTAGAGTATAATTATGTTCCCTTAAAATAGTTAGGCAAGACCTAACGAGTTCTTTAGAAGGAAAAACATGGAAAAAATTCGTTTAAAATTGAAAGCTTACGATCATCGTGTATTAGATAGATCAGTAGCATCAATCGTTGAGGCTGTAAAGCGTACAGGTGCCGTAATTCGTGGTCCTATCCCTTTACCTACAAAAATTCGTAAATATACAGTACTTAAATCTGTTCACGTTAACAAAAAAGCTCGTGAGCAATTTGAAATTCGTATGCATGCAAGAATGATAGATATCGTTTCTGCTACACCCGAAACTGTAGATTCATTAATGAAACTAGATTTAGCACCTGAAGTGGACGTTGAAGTTCGCTCTATGGACAAATAGGAGTAATCGTGGAATATATTGTTGAAAAAATCGGTATGAGCCGTACTATCACAGTTCCTAGTAAACCTGTTACTCTTTTAAGAGTTCTAGATGCTAAAGTATGTGAAGTTAATGAAGGTACTGCGATTGTAGCTTACAACAGCGGTAAAAAAATGAATAAAGCAATTGAAGGTCAACAAAAAAAGTATAGCCTTTCTGCTGAATTTAATCGTTTTGTTACTCTTGAAGTTGCGAACACTGAAGCTGGTGATTTAGATATCGCTCCATTAGCAGAAGCTAGTGTAGTTAAATCTACTTTCAACACTAAAGGTCGTGGTTTTGCTGGTGCAATGAAACGCTGGAATTTCGGTGGTGGTCCTGCATCTCATGGTCATAGATTTGGTCGTAGAACAGGTTCAATTGGTAATGCTGAATGGCCAGGTCGTGTAATGAAAGGTAAGAAAATGCCAGGACATTATGGAAATACACAAAATAGTGTAAAAAATGAGATCGTTTCTTACGATGCTGAAAACAAAATCATTGCGGTTTTAGGTTCTGTATCTGGTGCTAACGGTGCTTTAGGT
>Ga0256824_10000468_pt1 | contig 15564 bp, 11 predicted proteins | sample CV67metaG_FD_191570 | JGI IMG/M metagenome (GOLD analysis project Ga0256824, IMG submission 191570) | Hydrothermal vent microbial communities from East Pacific Rise, Pacific Ocean - CV67 | ecosystem: Environmental > Aquatic > Marine > Hydrothermal vents | place: Pacific Ocean: East Pacific Rise...
GTAAATCCTGTGAGTCAAAAAGTACTTGATGAGGGGCTCAATTTCGTTCAAATGAAAGGAAATGAAACCTTTAAACTGGCAGTTAAAACACTTACAAAAGATGTCAAAGAGATACTGGCTAAAAATGAAATAAATTCTGATGATATTCCTCACTTTATTCCTCACCAAGCAAATTATCGTATTATCAAAGCAGTAGGTGATGCATTGAAGATGAAAGAAGAACAAGTCGTACTTACGGTAGGTAAATATGGTAACACTTCAGCAGCTTCAATCCCTATGGCGATTAATGATATTTGGGAGTCTGGTAGACTTCAAAATGGTGAGTTAATGTTGCTTGATACTTTTGGTGGAGGGCTTACTTGGGCTTCTGCCTTACTTCCTTTTGCAGGAAAGAGTAAATAAAACGTGAAAATCGCTTTTATAGGTGACATCGTAGGAAAACCTGGTCGTTTGATGCTCAAACGACATCTTAAAAGACTTCAGCAAGAACACTTCATAGATTTTACCATTGCTAATTATGAAAATGCCTCTCATGGTTTTGGTCTGACAGAAAAAAATTGTATAGAACTTCTTGGTTATGGTGTCGATATGATGACAGGCGGTAATCACTCTTTTGATAAAAAAGAGATACTAGAAATGTTTGAGCATTATCCACTGATACGTCCTATTAATTATCCAAAAGAGACTGCTGGAGAAGGTACATACCAAACGACTCTATTAGGACATGATATAGCCATTATTAACCTTATGGGGCATTACACTATGCCAATGGTAGATAACCCTTTTACGATGATAGTAGAAGAGGTAAAGAAACTTCAAATTGAGAATATAAAACATATTATTATTGACATACATGCAGAAGCGAGTTCAGAAAAGAATGCCTTGCGACAGATACTAAAAAATGATGTATCCGCAATACTTGGTACACATACCCATGTGGCTACAGATGACTTGCAAGTGGTTGATGGCTGTTGTTATGTGACAGACGTAGGGATGACTGGCTGTCGTGATGGCGTGATAGGTATGGATGATGTTGTACCGATGAAACGCTTTTTGACATCACTTGGTGGACATTATGATGTTCCTGATGAATGTAAGGCTATCTTTCAAATGTTAGTATTTGAACTTGATGATGATGGGCGTTGTATTGGAGCTGAAAAGATAAAGATACATGATGATAAGCCTAAGATAGTTACTCAGGCTTGGGTGGAGTAGTTGTTATTTAATAGTTATATTTTTATATTTATTTTTTTACCAATAAGTTTTTTTACATACTTTTTCTTACTGAAAAAAAGATATATAATAGCTGCAAAATCTTTTTTAGTTTTTGCTTCATTATTCTTTTACTCTTGGTGGAATATTAGCTATTTACCACTTATTTTATCTTCTTTGTTATTTAATTATACAATAGGCAATACTTTACATATAAATTCTAAGAAATCAAGTATAAATAAAAAATTCTTACTTATGTTTGGTATTGTAAGTAATGTATTACTTTTGGGATATTTTAAATATACGGACTTTATGATAGAAAATATTAATAATATATTTGAGAGTTCTATACCTTTAGTAAATTTAGCATTACCTTTAGCTATATCATTTTTTACATTCCAACAAATTGCCTATTTAGTTGATTCTTATAGGGGCGAAACAAGTGAATATGACTTTTTAAATTATGCGTTGTTTGTTACTTTTTTCCCGCAACTTATTGCAGGACCAATTGTCCATCATTCTGAAATGATGCCTCAGTTTGCTTCTCCTTGGAATTTATTAAAAAAGTACAAAAATATTTCTTTGGGATTATTTATCTTTTCTATGGGATTATTTAAAAAAGTTGTCATAGCAGATAGTTTCGCATTATGGGCAAGCAAAGGATTTTCTAACCCCGAGATATTGAGTTTTTTTGAAGCTTGGGCAACATCATTATCTTATACATTTCAGATTTATTTTGATTTTTCTGGTTATACAGATATGGCTATTGGTGTAGCATTTCTATTTAATATAAAATTACCTATTAACTTTAATTCTCCATATAAGTCTTTAAGTATACAAGACTTTTGGCGGAGATGGCATATGACATTAAGTCGATTTTTAAAAGAATATATTTATATACCATTAGGAGGTAATCGAAAAGGAACAGTAAATACTTATGGAAATTTATTGGCGACTTTTATTATTGGCGGTATTTGGCATGGGGCAGGTTGGACATTTGTTTTTTGGGGATTTTTACATGGTATAGGTCTTGTTATACATAGAGTATGGCAATTATTCGGTATTAAACTTTGGACATGGTTGGCGTGGCTGATAACATTTAACTTTATTAATGTCTCTTGGGTTTTTTTCAGAGCCGAAAAATGGGATGATGCAGTTGAAATTTTAAAAGCAATGATAGATTATGATAATATTGTCTTTACAAAATCATTTATATATATATATGATACAACTATTAAGAAGTTATCTTTTATTATGCCAAATTTAGAAGCAAGTAGTTCTACAAAGTTTTTATTTGATGCTACAACTTTTATTTGGTTAGGATTTATTTTCATTCTTATAAGATATAAAAATAGTAATATGATGATTTCATCAAAGGATGTGTTTAGTATTGGATATACTGTATATTTTGCATTTTTATTTTTATTTTCAATACTAGCTATCTCATTATCTGAGTACTCAGAATTTATTTATTTTAATTTTTAGGGTTTGTTGTAATGAATTATAAAAAAATAGTATTTATCTATGTAAGTTTAACTATTGTATTACCTATGTTATTTCTAGGAAATATAATATATTATGATCCTTTGAAACTCTTTCATAAACCTTGGCATCATAAAGAATATTTGCATAGTAATATGAGAGTGCAGGCAGCAGGTATGTTAAAATATTTAGACTATGATTCTCTTATTGTTGGTACAAGTATATTACAAAATACATCTGCACGTGAAGCATCAAAACGTTTAGGTGGAAAATTTATTAATATTTCAATTGCTGGTAGTGATTATTTTGAAAGAAGTTATATTTTAGGGCATGCTTTAAAAAATAAGAATATAAAAAAAGTTTTGTATTCACTAGATTATTTAGGTGAGGCTGGGCATGAAAATCGTGTATACAATTATAAAAATTGGGATTATTTATATGATGATAATAAGTTAAATGATATTAAAGTTTATTTAAATAAAAAATACTTAACTTGCTTGTTTTCTTTTGTAAATAAAGATTGGTGCATGGGAATGAAAAGAGATTTTGATAGACCAGGAGCTTGGTATCAAGTAGAAGAACATATAAAAACTTTTGGAGGATTTGAGACTTGGCTTAAAAATAAAAATAGTCCAAATATGAAACATCTTTTTAAAATTATTGATAGGTTACTGCTACAAATGGAAAAAACGAAAACAATTCATAATAAACTTATTGGTTTATTAGGGTTAGCTAAATCTAAAAAATATATAAATAAATATATTCTTACATTGGTTCAACAGTATCCTAAAACAGAATTTATTTTTATAGCACCACCTTATTCTCGATTATCTAATGCTCTTGTTGCACAGACAGATATCACTAAATTTATTGTTTACTTAGAAAGTTTAAAGTATCTGGTAAGATTATCAGAAGTAAATAATAATATAAAAGTGTATGCATGGGGTAATGAAAAATTCCTTGATAATTTAGAAAATTATCGGGATCTTACACACTTTAGTCATAAAATAAATAGTTGGATACTGGAGTCCATAGAAAATAAAAAAGGGTTATTATCTGTTAAAATGATTGATAAATATCTTGAATCGTTTATTCAAAAAGCTATCGAATATGATTTTACGGAGATTAAAATAAAAATAAGAGACTATAATTAAGAATTGCGCTTAATCCTTACTTTCTTTGGGTCAAAAAGAGCGATGGCTTCTTTGACCATGGGTTCTTGTAGTAGGGTTGAGGGATCTTTCTCTTTTGCGGCTTCTGTGTCACCAGCTTCTGGTGCGATACATGAACTTTTCATCTCAATATCTTCTATCATAGAGCTCGTATCAGCATCGGAATGTGCTGGCTTGGTTTCGGCAGGTTCAGTCACTGGATTATTTATAGTACTTGTGGAGTTTTCGGTCACTGAGCTTGTCGAAGTGGTTGAAGTTTCAACTACTTTTTTTTTAGCTACATTGACAATCTTGGTTTCAAAACCAAAGGCATCTTTGACAAACATATTGATGAGTCCCCAGTGGGTAATGAGCATTTTCTTGTCATCTCCCTCTGCATGAGAACCCCATGTAAGTTTGTTTTCTTTAAAACTCTCAAAAGTAATGTTATTTTCAAAACATGACCCTAAGTCATAGTCTCTGTCATATATTTTTTTTACGAGTGTGTCAAATGTTTTTTGATGAGGGTTTACTTTGGGTGTTATCGGTGCAGGAGTAGGTTCTTCCTTAATAGACTCAACAAGTATCTCTTCTACTATAGGTTCAGGAGTTACCTGTACATCTTGAGAAGGAACAGGTTCTTCTATTTTTTCAGGTTGGGGTGTATTCTCTTGAACAGAAACTTCTTCAACGATGGCTTTTCCTACTATAGGCTCTGGTGTATTTGTTGGTATTACAGCTTCTCTTTTTAGTAGAGGTGCAGGAAGTGATGAGTCTATCTCATCTTGGGTGATGGTGATGACTTCAGCAGGGGCAGAGACATCTGGGGTAGGTGAAGTCACCATAATTTCAGATACTTCCACCCCTTTAAGTTCACTTTCAAGCCCACGTATCATGGTATCAATATCTTTTATCTGTAAGGATTCCATCATTTTAAATAGAGCCAAGGAGAGAACAAATTCTCCATCTGAGCCAAGGGCTAGAAGTGCTTTAGATTCTGCGATGACTCTGAAGAAACGTTCTATGATCATAGGACTTAATTTGCCATTACCTCCAAGGAGTAACTCTTTAAGGTATAGGGTAAGTTCATCAAGAATCATCTCCGCTTCATAGTCACGAGCCATAGTGATAAAGCCTAGTAATTTAGGGGTGTCTTTTGCTATGATGTCATTAAGCAATGTTTCTAAATGGCTAGGTTCTATGATACCAAGCATACCTGTAACAGTGGCGACATCTACAAAGTTTTTAGAGTAGACAATAGCTTGATCTGTAAGGGTTAACGAATCACGTAATGAACCAGCTCCAGAACGTGCGATAATGTCTAAGGCTTCTACTTCATAGCCAATATTTTCAAGGTCTAAAATATGTTCTAAGTGTTTGAGCACAAGGTTCTGCGGAATCTTTTTAAATCTAAAGTGTTGGGTACGAGAGAGAATAGTCGCTGGTAGCTTTAATGGGTCAGTCGTTGCCAAAATGAACTTGACAAAATCAGGAGGTTCTTCTAATGTTTTGAGTAGTGCATTAAAGGCTTGGTTTGTCAGCATATGGACTTCATCGATGATGAAGATTTTGTAGCGTGCTGAACTTGGTTTATACTTGGTATGTTCTATCAGGTCTTTAATATCATCGATACCTCGGTTAGATGCGGCATCCATCTCTATGATGTCCATGTGTGAGTTGTCTGCTGCCATCATACAGTGTGTACAAATACCACACGGATGGGAAGTGGCACCTTCTTCACAAAGGAGGGCTTTTGCAAAAATACGTGCTGTAGAAGTTTTACCTGAACCTCTAAGTCCTGAAAAAAGGTAAGCATGAGAGAGTCTATTGCCATCAAGTGCAAGTGATAAAGTTTGTGAAACTGCCTCTTGACCGATAAGGTCATCGAAGGTAGCAGGTCTGTATTTTCTTGCTAAGGCTAAGGACACATGATCTCCTGATTTTTTTAGTATCAATATTGTAGTTAAATTTTACTTTTGGTTGGTATAATTAAAATAATAAATATTTAGGAATAATGAGGAGTTAGTATGCGTATGGATGATGAAAGAGAAAGTAGGAATGTAGACGATAGACGAGCTAGTTCAGGGCGTAGTGGAGGGGGTATGCCTTCTATGGGTACGATGATGATGCTTTGGCCTATAGTCAAACCACTACTTCGCTCTAAGTTTGGAATGTTGATAGTGGGTGTTGGTGCTGCTGCGTATTTTATGGGATACAATCCTTTAGCACTTGTAGGTATGGGTGGAGTATCTTCAGCCCCTGTAGATAAAGTAAAAGATGAAAAACAAGCAGTGTTCATTAAGAAAGTATTAGCAAGTACAGAAGATATTTGGAAGCAAAAATTACGAGGATATAAAGAGCCTATCATGGTACTTTATAGAGGGAGTACACGCTCTGGGTGTGGACATGCTTCTGCACAGATGGGACCTTTTTACTGCCCTGCTGACCAAAAAGTATACCTTGACTTAGGTTTTTTTGATGAATTAGCAAGTAGACATAATGCTCCTGGAGATTTTGCTCAAGCATATGTACTTGCTCATGAGATAGGACATCACATTCAAAATATGCAAGGTACTCTTGCTAAGGTACAAAAAGCAAAACAGAGTTGGGGTGGTAGTAGTACCAAAGCCAATGCTTTGCAAGTAAAAGTTGAACTTCAAGCAGATTGTTATGCGGGAGTGTGGGCGTATTATGCACATAAGCAGTTTGATATTTTAGAACCTGGTGATATAGAAGAAGCACTAAGAGCAGCAAGCTCTATTGGTGATGATACGCTACAAAAACAAGCAGGTGGTGCAGTACGTCCAGATGGCTTTACTCATGGAAGTTCTAAACAACGTGTAGAATGGTTTAGACGTGGAATAAAAAATGGAGATATACGTCAGTGTAATACGTTCCAATAAGCAAGATTGCTTATTGGAACAAGAAGGATTAAAGAATGAGTAATAATGATATTATTATAAAAGTTTCTAAAAATATTAATATCACAGATGCTGTATGTGAAGCGATGAATCCTCACCAAAAAGAGTGTAAACAACAAAATTTACATCAATCAATTAAACCTTCAATAACGCAAGAAAATATGGCATTGAAAAATGGTGAATCTGTTTATACTATTGGTGAATGGAGAAGTCAAATAGCTGTGATGCTTGGCTAGTAAGTTCTACAGACATATCTAACCCCATCTTAGATATAATTCTTTCAATAAAATAATCACAATATAAGCGAGTTTACTATGAGTTACAATCCAAATGAGATTGAAGCCAAATGGCAGAAAAAATGGGATGATGAGAAGGCTTTTGAGCCTGATGATGCACTCACAAGAAAAAAGAAATATATCCTCTCCATGTTCCCTTTCCCTAGTGGACGACTACACATGGGACATGTAAGAAACTATGCCATCGGTGATGCTTTTGCACGTTACTATAGAAAGCAAGACTTTAATGTACTGCATCCCATTGGTTGGGATGCTTTTGGTATGCCTGCTGAAAATGCGGCTATCAAACACGGACGTCATCCTAAAGATTGGACATACGCTAACATTGACTACATGAGAAAAGAGCTTAATACACTCGGGCTTTCGTTCTCTAAAACACGTGAATTTGCTACCTGTGATCCACTCTATACAAAGTGGGAACAAGAGTTCATTATCAAGATGTTTGAAGAAGGTTTGCTTTACCGTGAGAGTACCACTGTAAACTGGTGTGAAGACTGTCATACGGTGCTTGCTAACGAGCAAGTAGAAGAAGGGTGTTGTTGGCGTTGTGACAATCCTGTGGAGCTTAAAGAGATGCCAGGGTATTACCTTGACATCATTAAGTATTCCGATGATTTGTTAGGTGACTTAAAGCAGCTTGAGGGTAAATGGCCAAACCAAGTACTTACGATGCAAGAAAACTGGATAGGTAAATCTCAAGGGCTTGAGTTTGACTTTGAACTATCTGAGACTTCTAAAGCTAAACTTGGTGGGAATTTTGAGAAGTACACTGTGTTTACTACACGTCCAGATACCATTTATGGTGTAACATATTCTGCTCTTGCAGCAGAACATCCAATAACTAAATATTTATTAGATAATAGTTTGTTAGATGCTTATGTAGCAGAAAAGATTGTGACTATTACCAATATGACAGAGATAGAACGTGCCAAAGAGGGTAAAGAAGGGTATGACTTAGGACTCACTGTTATTCATCCACTTACACGAGAAGAGATACCTGTATGGACTGCTAACTTTGTACTTGCTTCTTATGGTGGTGGGGCTGTGATGTCTGTACCTGCACATGATGAGAGAGACTTTGAATTTGCGACTAAGTATGATTTACCTATAAGAAGAGTGATAGCTGGTGGTGATGAATTACCTTATACACTTGAGGGTTCATTAGAAAACTCAGACATGTTCACAGGTATGCCAAATGTAGATGCTAAAAAAGAAATTATCTCTATGTTTGAGGCTAAAGAAGTAGGCAAGGGAACAACCAACTACAAGCTAAGAAATTGGGGAATTTCTCGTCAGCGTTATTGGGGAGCCCCTATACCGTTTGTACATTGTAATGACTGTGGACTTGTGGCTGAGAAGATAGAAAACCTTCCTATTTCTTTGCCTGAAGATGTGGAAATCACAGGTGAGGGTAACCCACTTGAAAACCACCCAACATGGTCAAACTGTGCTTGTCCTAAATGTGGGAAAGATGCCAAACGTGAAACAGATACGCTTGACACCTTTGTGCAATCTAGTTGGTATCAGTTCCGTTATGCGACAAATCCTAAGAAGTGGAACGACATAGGCATAGACAAAGAAGATGCAAACTACTGGCTAGGTGTAGACCAGTACATAGGTGGGATAGAACATGCCATCTTGCATTTACTTTATGCACGTTTCTTTACCAAAGTCCTTCGTGACCTTGGGTACCATGATATAGATGAGCCTTTTGAAAACCTACTTACACAAGGTATGGTACTGATGGATGGCACAAAGATGTCTAAGTCTAAAGGGAACACTGTGGACCCTGATGCTTTAGTAGAAAAATATGGTGCAGACACGGCGAGACTCTTTACGCTTTTTGCTGCACCTCCTGCTAAAGAGTTAGAGTGGAATGACTCAGCTGTTGAGGGTGCGTTTAGGTTCATTAAAAAGCTTTACGATAGAAATAGTAAAGTAAATGCTAAGACGTTACCAAACATAGACCAAAGTACATTGAGTAAAGAGTCTAAGTTAGCACGTGTAAAAGTCTATGAGGCTTTACAAAAGTCATCTGATGTCTATGAAAAAACCTTTGCATTTAACACACTCATCGCAGCATGTATGGAAGCACTCAATGCACTTGATAAACAAGACAATGCTGATGTGTGGACAGAGGGAATGTACATTATGTTGAATCTCTTAGAACCTATTATTCCTCATGTAACAACAGAACTTTCTGAAATGTTATTTGATAGAGAGAACTTAGCTGCAAAACTTGAAGTAAAAGAAGAAGTTTTTGTACAAGACAGTATCTTGTATATGGTGATGATCGGTGGTAAAAAACGTACAGAAGTGGAAGTAAGTCCTTCTGCCTCTCAAGATGAGATACTCTCATCGGCAAAAGAAGCAGGTGCTAAGTGGCTTGAAGGTATGATAATAGTTAAAGAGATAGTTGTACCAAATAAATTGGTAAACTTAGCTGTAAAACCAGCTTAATTAAGGAGTAGTAATGCGAATATTTTTAATGGCTTTAGGGGTTTTGTTATTTACAGCATGTGGATATAAACCTTCATCACATTATATAAAACAGATTTTTTCAGATACTGTGTATGTTGAAGTGAAGGTTGATGCTATTGAACCTGAGAATGCACCTTTTATTAAAGATGAAATGAATCGTCTTGTTTATACAAGATTTAAAGGGAAGGTAGCGTCAAAAGAAGAGGCAGAAAGTGCTATTTATGTAAATTATAGAGGTACTAGCTATACACCGCTTGCTTATGAGAATGGATATGTAACGCGTTATCGTGCAGATGTACGTGTAAATTTTAAAATGGAAACTAAAGAAGGTATTATTAAGAAGAGAATAAGTACTAGGGTTGAATCTGATATTCAGGCATCTTCACTCACATCTTCTACACTTAGAACAGAAGCCATTCGTGTTGGACTTGCAAAAGCACTGGATGAATTTATAGGTTATGTAAGTATAAAGGGATTACTAGTAGAAAAAAAGAAAAGCAGTAAAGGTCAAAAAGTTAACTAAAAATGACACTTAATGTTTTTTTAGATAATAAACCTCTCTACTACAAAGAGATAGACCATAAGCGTGTACATGATGCTTATGGGGTACTCAAGTTACATATAAAACACCCTAAAACAGTTCATATTGTTGGTACCAATGGTAAAGGCTCAACAGGTCGAATATTAGCCCATTTGGCACATGAGTCTGGACTTTTGGTAGGACATTACTCCTCTCCACACATTTTAAAATTTAATGAACGTATTTGGTTAGATGGTGCTGATGCTTCTGATGAGGTACTTGAAGATGCACATCAAAGACTTTTTGCTATTTTAGGTCAAGAAATGTCTGAGACTCTGAGTTACTTTGAGTACACTACACTTTTAGCCTTTGTAGTGTTTGAAAATTGTGATTTGATGGTATTGGAAGCTGGCTTAGGTGGAGAGTTTGATGCCACAAATGTATGTGAAAAAGAGCTTAGTATCATTACTCCTATTGGCATAGACCATCAAGCCTTTTTGGGTGATACGATAGAAGAGATAGCCACTACGAAGATACTAAGTATTCAAAAACAAGTTTTGTTAGCACCACAGCCTTATGATGAAGTGGTGGAAGTAGCAAAGAAAATTGCTGATGAGAAGGGTGCAGCCCTTCGGCAAGCGGAGGAACCAAGTCGCAAGGTGGTTGAGCTTGTCGAAGCCAACGGTTGGGCTAAGTACCTCATGGAAAATACCACAGTGGCAATGCAAGCCTTAGATATTTTAAATATTAAGTATGATGTCAATGATTTAAAAACTTTAGAACTTTTTGGACGTTTTCATGCACTGACTCCCAATATTCGTATAGATGTTGGGCATAACCCATTAGCTGCACGTGCCATAGAAAAAGCCTTAGATAAAAAAGTAGTTCTCATCTATAATTCTTTAGATGATAAAGATTATGAAGAAGTACTGAGAACACTCAAATCTAAAGTAAAACGTGTGGAAATTATTAAAATCCATTCACAACGTGCAACTACACTAGATGAGATAGAAAAAGCCTTAGATAAAGTGGGACTAGTATATAGTTATTTTGAAAATAAAATAGATGACAATGAGGACTATTTGGTTTTTGGCTCATTTTATGTAGTAGAAGAATTTTTAAAGCAAAGAAAAAATACGTAGGGTTGGCTTTAGTCGACCAAAAAGTGAGAAAATGTACCAGAGTAATATATACCAATATTTAGAAGAATTAAAAGAAACTAAGTTACTTATTTGTAACGATGATAAAGAAGCAGTACAGATACGAGATGTAGCAGTACTACTAGGTTATGACACTTTTGTTTTACCAGATCTTCGTGTGGCAGTAGGAGAAGATTTACGTGCGTATGCAGAAGATATACAGTTACTTTTTTTACAACTAGCAAATTTTCATACAAGTACTAAGAAAAAAGTGCTCATTTCTCCATTACGTACCCTGCTTATACCTTTTCCAAAGAGTGAATATTTTGCAAGTCAAACGATTGAATTTGGCGAAACATTGAAACTCCAAGAGCTTAAAGATACGCTCTATCAATGGGGGTATCACTTTACTGACATTGCTGCACAGCGTGGTGAAGTTTCTTTTAGGGGTGACATCATAGATATTTACCCTATAGATGCAGAAAAACCTTATCGTATTTCACTTTTTGATGAAGAGGTGGAGACCATACAACATTACGATGAGGGGACACAAAAACGAGTCAGTGAGGAGCTAGAAGAACTCATTTTTACACCAGCTTTTTTAGCTTTAAATAATACGCAATATGAAGAGCTTAAAAATAAATGTGAACGTAGTACTTATGACACATTTGTTAAAGATATAGATGCTTTAGGACTTTGGCATTTAGAGGACTTAGGGCAGAATGCACTTGAACAATTTTCTGCTATATGGGCATCTAACCTTGATGATGAACTCAAAGAAGTATATGAACTTACAGAACCTCTGGTAGCAAGAAAATCATTTTTACTTCCTGCTATTCCGGAAGGATCAAGATATCGAGACTTAGAAGCAGTAAACCCTAATAAACTTTTAGAATCGCATAAAGATAAAAAGATTACAATCATAGCGAAAAATGAAAGTATCGTGAGAGGTTCAGAGCTTAGTTCTTTTGAAAATATAGAATTCATTTATCAAGAAGGTATTGTCAATCTTTTAGGAAGTGATAAGCTTATACTTTCACTCAATAAACCACTCAAACGAAAAAAGGTTAAAAAAGCGTCTATCATACTTGATGAACTCAAACCGGGTGACTATGTGGTACATGAAAACTATGGTGTGGGTATCTTTAAAGGGATCGAAAAAAGAGAGATACTTGGCTCTTTGTCTGAGTTTGTGGTCATGCATTACCAAAATGAAGATGCATTACTCATCCCTGTGTCAAACTTGGAAGTCATAGACCGTTACGTGGCTGAGGGTGGCTCTTTACCTGTGCTTGACCGTATGGGGAAAGCCAGTTTTAAAAAGCTCAAAGCAAAAGTCAAAGAGAAACTTTTTGCCATTGCTTCACAAATTATAAACCTTTCTGCCCAACGACATCTAAAAAAAGGTATAAAACTTAAAAACAACATGGAAGAACATGCTATCTTTATGTCGGAAGCTGGGTTTGTACATACTGAAGACCAAGAGAAAGCGATTAATGCCATGCTAGAAGATATGGGTTCTGGAAAAATGATGGATAGACTACTCTCCGCTGATGTTGGTTTTGGTAAAACAGAAGTGGCGATGAATGGTATGTTTGTCGCTGTGAAAAATGGCTACCAAGCCATGATGATTGCCCCAACGACCTTACTCTCTTCTCAGCACTTTAAGTCACTTAAAGAACGTTTTTATGAACATGGTATAAAAGTAGGAAAGTTAGACAGATTTTCTACTACCAAAGAACGTAATGGCACACTCGCAGCCCTTGAAGATGGGAGACTAGATGTGGTTGTCGGAACCCATGCACTTCTTAAAGCAAAGTTTAAAAACCTTGCACTTGTCATCATAGATGAAGAGCATAAGTTTGGGGTGAAACAAAAAGAAGCACTTAAAGAGATAGCCATAGATGTGCATTTACTTTCTATGTCTGCTACACCTATTCCTCGTTCATTGAACCTTGCTATGTCTGATGTAAAAAGTTTTTCTGAGATACTTACGCCACCAACAGAACGTCAAGGTGTACGTACATTTGTGAAGTCTTATGACGATAAAGTCATCAAAGAAGCCATATTGCGTGAGATACGTAGAGGGGGACAAGTGTTTTATGTCTTTAATTCTATTGCAGGGATTGAAGCCAAGAAAAAAATATTACTTGAGATTCTCCCTAAACTACGTATAGCTGTACTACACTCTAAAATATCAGCCAAAGAGACAGAAGATGAGATGATGCTCTTTGAAGATGGTGAGTATGATGTACTTCTTTCTACTTCAATCGTTGAATCAGGTATACATATGCCTCATGCCAATACGATGATAGTAGATGGTGCGGATAACTTTGGTATCGCAGACCTGCATCAGTTACGTGGACGTGTAGGACGTGGTGGTAAAGAGGGGTACTGTTACTTTATGGTGACAGATAAAGAACGTTTGACTGAAAATGCCAAGCGCAGATTATTGGCTTTAGAATCCCATTCAGATTTAGGCTCTGGGGCAGTTTTAGCCTTCCATGACTTAGAGATACGTGGTGGAGGAAACATCATAGGAGAAGCGCAGTCTGGACATATTAAACAAATAGGATACTCGCTTTACTTGCGTATGCTTGAAGATGCTATAAAAGAGCTTTCTGGTCAAGATAAAGAAGTAGCACATAATATTGATATGAAACTTTCTATTGATGCATACTTAAATGAAGAACTCATAGAAGAAGATAGATTACGTTTAGAACTTTACAGAAGACTTTCTCTTTGTGAATCTACAGGCGAAGTATATGACATAGAATCTGAAATAGCCGATAGGTTTGGTAAGTTAGACACCATTACCAGACAGTTTATCGATGTTATTGTAATGAAAGTATTAGCACGTGAGAAAGGTATTTCAAAAGTTTCTTCTTATGGTGAGAATGTTTATATCGAGTTTAGAGAAGAAGGCTTAGAACGTATTATCTTAAAATCATCAAGTAAAGATGATGATGATATTATTGCAACCGCTATGGGATATTTGAAAAAGTAAGCATGTACTAATTAAGCAAATAATATACTTATTATAGAAGATTAGGGATTCTATTTTACTACATATATAAGGATAATAGGTGAACTTTTTTGAAGCAGAGATATTAAAAGGTAAATACTTTCCACCAAAAAGCCGTGAACGTCTTCGGGCTACTATGGTAAATCTTTTTATTTTAATTGGTGCATTTATCATTTTACTTTATGCCTATGAAAATTTAGGGCAGGGTTATTATGTTATGTTGGTTGTTGAGTTATTGATTGTCTTGACACTAGTGCTTGCTTATCTTGTTTTTCCCCATTATATCAATATCAATGCCACCTCATATATGATATTAGGAGCACTTACTTTTTTACTTGCCATTTCTTTAGTTGTTCCCGATAAAGACCCAGAACTTTCTCTTTTCTGGTTAGCTGCATTACCCATTTTCGTTTTTTTCTTTTTAGGTGTAGATAAAGGTATTAGGTGGAGTACCAATATGTTCATTGTTTTACTTCTTATACCACTTTTTTCATTTATAACAGGCATTAAATTTGTGTATGAATGGGAATTACTTTCTCAGATTTTATTGGGTTATTTGGTTGTGTCATATATGCTTTATATCATAGAAAGTGAAAGAAGTTCTTATGAAGAACGTTTGGCTGTTGCTCTTTCAGAAAATCAAATGCTCTTTAAGGAGGTACATCATCGTACTAAAAATAATATGCAAGTTATTATGGGACTTCTCGAAACACAATCCTTTAAAATAGACAATCCAAAATATAAAAAAATGTTTGAAACGCATGTAGATAGACTTAAAGCAATGAGTCTTATGCATAAAAATCTTTATTCGAATCATTCATATGAAGCTGTGGATATAGAAGAGTATTTAGAAGAGATTGCTAAAAATTTAAAAACCTATACGGAACATAAAATTATTACAGACATTGATCCTATTAAGGTTGATATGAAGATTGCTATGAATATAGGGCTCATCTTTAATGAAGCAGTAACAAATGCTATTGAACATGCTTTTAAAGAAGGGGAAAAGGGAGAAATAAATGTTGTATTTAAACATATTGGTGAACGGTGTGTTTTTATTATTCATGACAATGGTAAAGGGTTTGATACAGAGAAAACCTATCAATCTTTGGGTATGACACTCATTAAAGATTTGTCATCTACATTACTCAATAGCTCTCTTGTGATTAAGAAGAGTGAAGGTACACTGATTAAGATATATTTTAATTTGGAGGAATACGCCTAATGACTTTACCAAAAAATATTATTATCGTTGAAGATGAAGTCATTACACAGCGCTACCTTCAAGATATTTTTGCGCAATATGATATTCATGTATCAGGTTGTTTTAGTAGTGC
>Ga0256824_10000469_pt1 | contig 15548 bp, 18 predicted proteins | sample CV67metaG_FD_191570 | JGI IMG/M metagenome (GOLD analysis project Ga0256824, IMG submission 191570) | Hydrothermal vent microbial communities from East Pacific Rise, Pacific Ocean - CV67 | ecosystem: Environmental > Aquatic > Marine > Hydrothermal vents | place: Pacific Ocean: East Pacific Rise...
CCCGAGTACTTCTTCTTCAAATATAGCTTTGACAAGGTCAAAAATAGCCAGTGAAAGTGTAAGTAAGATAGTGGCTTTAAACATTTCATTAATATCTATGGACATAAAGTCAAATCCAAAATGAAGAAATGATGTAATCCCTTTAATAAATAATAACAAAGAAACAGCAGCAAGGGCTACAGAAAAGGCTGTATAAGCTATTTTACTCACGGTACCAGCAAGTGAATCTACCGAACTTGGGTGTACCATTCGCAAAATATTTGCTAGTGATATATCTACACAAATGATACATAAAAGATTGTCTTCTTCATCGTAAATAGGAAAAGATGCGGTCACAACCATCGTATTACTGTTTAATGAAGGATAAGGATCAGTCAAAGTACAACGATGTTCCTTAATAGTTTTATAAAAGTAGGCTCTATTACTTCTGTCTTCGCCCTTACCAATACCTTTTAATTTACTACGCTTAGAAATATTATCAATAATTTGTATACCATTTGCATCTAATGAATAAACTGCTTCTGCTTGGGGGATAGCATCTTTGAGTCCTTCAAGTTTTGAGAGTACGCCATGCAAGTCACCATTTTGAATGTTATGAGAGATATTTCTTCCCATTATATAACAAAGGTAGGCTCTCGCCTTTACACGTATTTGGGCATATTCTTGTATCTCTTTAATTTGCATGGAAGACTCCTCTTTAAAGTACTTTACCTAAAACATCTGTAAAACTAACCTTTTGGTTAATTGAAACTTCTGGAAAAATACTACCTTTTTGAGAAAATGTCAAAATAGTAGAACCCATCTCAAACCAACCAAAAAGCTCTCCTCTTTCAAGTGTTAAATTTTCATATGTATAGTGTTTAGGTGCACGTATTTCAGAGTTAGTACGAATATTCTCTTCAAAAGTCACTACCATTTTACCTACATTAAGTGCACCTACCAATACAAGCACTTGGGTTCTACCCTTTTCATCTTCACACTCTATCACCACACGTTCATTTTCTATAAATAGGTCTTGCATGTTGCGCAAGAGAGGAAAATTTACGGGATACAGCTTGCCAGGAATATGTGTAAGACTGAGGATTTTAAGTGTCATAGGCATATGGTAACGGTGATAATCTTTGGGTGAGAGATAAAAGTTTATAAACTCCCCACCCTCTACTTTTTCAGAAAGACCCGAATGAAATTCTCCAAAGAGTCTATCTATATCGTAAGACATCCCTTTTATTTGATATGCTTTACCCTTTTGTATCTCTCCAGCATCTGTAATAAGTGCATCAACCCCCGAAATGAGTGCAGACTTCTCTTCTGGCATAGAAGGAGGCATCTCAAAGGCTCTTGTAAAAAGCTTATTGAGTGTTGGGTAAGCACTTGGTTCTTTAAAAGCTGTCATATCTAAGCCCATAAGCTTTACATAACTTTTATTAATAAAATTTTGAACTGTAGATGAAAATGCTTTAGATGCAAATTTACCAAAAGCATTAGATATAGCAGATGTGTAGTGTTTTTTATTCATAGTCTTTTCCTGTAAAGTGTTTAAGTGCATCTTTCATAAGTGCAATATGATAATTTTCTTGATGGTTTATGAAGTCAAAAAACTTTGCCAATTCTGGACTGTCTTTACCTACAGCTTCAGAAAGTTTTTTACATTCTTCTTTTGCTGCAAGCTCTTCATTTATACCATCTTTGAGAAAGGCTACAACATCATCCACTTGATAAAGCTCTTTCATGACGATGCGAGGTACTGCAAGTATTCCCATTTGAGCACCCATCTCTCCAAAACGTTTTAAATGAAAAAAGCTCTCATCTATGAGTATTTGAAAAATCCTATTCATATAGGCATCATTACTGTGTGCTTTGAGGTAATTATAAATGAGTATAAGTTCATACTCTTTGTAGGTCTCTTCAAACAAAAAAAGTGTTAAAGCATCTGTCGCCTCTTGTGTAAGTGCCATGCCAGGGAATTTACGTTCCATGTTAAATGCACTTATCATCTCATCATTCATATGAGAAAGGACATCAACCATATAGTGAATGTCACTGGCTATTCTTCCAGCAAGCTCTTTATCTGGAGAGCTTAAGAGTTGTAAGTCAATCTCATTAAGCCTCACAATGATTGCCTGTAAAAGATCACTTAATCTTTCTACTCTAATAGGCACGGCATCTCTATCATAACTGTAAGATTCACCTAATTCAATAAGTTCATTTTCTAACCATGTAAAATGTCTAAAAAGAATATCTGAAAAATCAAACAGTACTTGTTTGTTTTTAGTTTTAGACATAAAGCCTGCCATAAGCATCTCTAGCCAAGCTTCATGTGTTTTTATCATTATGGTTTTCATTTTATACTTTTTCCTCTTTGGGTACACAACTATATACTACTTTATAGGTAATCACAGGATAGTCTGACTCATTTTGACGTTTTTTATAGGTATCTACAGCTGCCTTTATAGCCAATGCTACCATTTCAGAACAAGCTGCATCTTCTGGGGGAAGTTTGTCTAAAAAGTGCATAGTTGCGTCTACTAAATCATAGACCCCTTTAAAATGAAGCCCCTTGGCTTCTTCTGTAAGCATAGAACCAGCTACAACCGTTGTGGTACACCCTATGGCTTGAAAACGTATATCATCAACATAAGGTTCGTCTTCATCTTTACCTACTTTAATGGCAACGGCTACCTTTTCTCCATTGTCTGGATTTTTTCCTATCCCTTGAGCATCTGCACCTTCTAGGGGTCCATAGTTTTTTGGGTTCATCATATGTTCTATCAGTTGTGCATCCATAGACATTATTTGTGTGCTCCTAGTTATTTATTAAAAGTATTATATCATTTGTGATTTAGAGTTGTGGTTGTTATGTGAAATTGGGTACTATATTTTTAATAATTAAGAGGAATATACATGGCTAAATATGTACTTTTTGACACAGAGACAACAGGCGCAGGAGAAAATGACCGCATCATACAAATAGGGTGCATGATTGTACACAGTAAAGACAACATAGATGTCTATGATGAACTTTGTTCTACAGAAGTGCCCATCTCTCTTGAAGCTATGGAAATACATAACATTACACCTGATGTTATAGAAAACCAACCACCCTACAATGAACTTGCGTTTTCTAAAAAACTTGAAGCCTATAATCAAGAAGAAAACTATCTCATAGCACACAACATTAACTTCGATTTATCTATGGTAGAAAAAGAAGGCTTTGAAAATGCATACACGCTCATAGACACCTTACGTTGTGCAAAGCATCTACTCCCCGATAGTCCCTATCACAGACTCCAATATCTCCGATATGCTTTAGAGCTATACAAAACAGAAGGTGCAGAAGCCGCAAAGTTAGATGTCACTATTAAAGCCCATGATGCCATAGGAGATGTACTGGTAATGAAACTCCTACTCTCAAAACTTGTTATACTTGCTAAAGATCAGTTTCCTGAAGAGAAAAATCCCATGCAAACCTTAGTAAAACTTACCCAAACACCTGTACTCATGAAAACATTTAAGTTTGGAAAACACAAAGGTAAAGAAGTAGCTGATGTAGCCAAAGAAGATGCTGGTTATCTAAAATGGATGCAAGGCAATATGGAATTGGACGAAGATATGAAATTTACACTAGATTATTATTTGGGTTAAACCATTTTAAGTATAATACACCATTAAAAAATATCCTATATATTTGGAGCTCACTCTATGCTAAGATTTGCACCTTCACCTACAGGTGATATGCACATAGGTAACCTACGTGTTGCCATAGTCAACTACCTTATCTCACAACAACGTAATGCGAGTTTTCTCATTCGTATCAACGATACAGAAAAAGCACGTAACATTGAAGGTAAAGACACAGAAATCATGCAAATTTTAGAAAAATTTGCACTCATCCATGAATCAGTCTTTCACCAAAGTGAACACTTACATATGCATCAAATCATGGCTATTAAACTTTTAGAACAAGACAAAGCTTTTGTCTGTACTTGTACAGAAACAGAGATTGAGGCTGACAAAGAAAAAGCCAAAGCCAATAATATTGCCTATCGCTACTCTGGAAAATGTGAAAATAAAGACAAAGCCCAACATCTTAAGCTCAAAGAGAGTGGCACACCCTTTGTACTACGTCTCAAAAAGCCGTCAGATGACATTTGCTATCATGACCTTATTCAAGGAGATATCTGTACAACACCTGATGTGGTAGATGCCTTTGTTATCTTGCAATCAGATAATACACCTACTGATAATTTTGCCTCTGCCTGTGATGATATGCTCTCAGGCATTAGTATGGTTATACAAGAAGATGACAAATGCTTAGAGACAGCCAGACAGATACATATTAAGGAACAACTAGGCTTTGATGCTGAAGTAGCCTATGCACATATACCTGTCATCCTCAATACCTCTAGTAATGCTATGTCAGAACATGACGATGTGTCTTACGTTAAATGGTTTTTTGAACAAGGATATATACCTGATGCTATCATCAACTATTTACTTTTACTAGGCAACAGCCAAGTACCTCAAGAAATATTTACACTCCCCCAAGCCATAGAGTGGTTTAAACTTGAAGATATTTCTGATGTTGCTGTTACATTTGATATAGACAAAATTCGTTTTATTAATAGAGAGCATCTCAAACGTATGGACGATAAAGTACTCTCCTCTCTCTTTGGGTTTGCAGATACGCAAGTAGGTCAACTGGTTAAACTCTATCTTGAAGAAGCAAGTACCATTAACGAACTAGCCCTCAAAATACGTCCTATCTTTGCACCAAAAGTCTTTGAGGGGAAATGGGAAGAAGAGATGAAAACCATACAAAAAATCATCACAGATGCCCCAATGATCAATGACTTTATCGAATTTAAAAGCTACATTATAAAAGAATCAGGACTTAACGAAGAGAGCCTTATAAAGCCTCTTAGACGCTTACTCACAGGAGCAGAGCATGGACCTGAACTTTCAGATATATACCCACTCATCAAATCATATTTACTGGAGATTGCCTCATGAATGCCCTACTTTATGCCCTCGTACAAACACTACACACAGTGATTAATCTTTATATTTGGATTATCATCATTGCTTCGCTTATTAGCTTTGTTAGACCTGATCCATATAACCCTATTGTTCAAATACTTCACCGTTTGACTGAACCTGTATTAAACTTTATCAGACAGAAAATGCCTTTTGTCATCTTCTCAGGAATAGACCTTTCTCCACTAGTAGTGATTTTAGGACTTCAACTTGCAGATAACTTTATGATGCGTGCGTTGCTTGGATAAGTATGTATATTAAAACATTTCTATTATCACTTCTACTAGCTCTGGCACTCACACAGACAACACTTCAAGCTAAAGCACTCACCTACTGGAAAGTACATAAGATGCCAAAAAGTGTTGAGAAAGACTACTTTATTTGGCGTCTACTTTCACAGTCTAGTACAACAGTGACTGAAGCACGTAATATTATTCAAGAAGCAAATCATCTTAATAAAAAACTAAGAACCGTTTTTAAAAAGAAAACAGGCTTTAATGCTCCTAAAATTAGCACTTCACGAGATGTCACACCTGACCATATTTGGAAAAATCGTTCAAAAGCAAATAAGTATTTTAAAAAAGGTCTCTCTCTTCTTAGAAAAAAACAGCCAAAAGTTGCTGCGAGCTATTTTGATGCAGCACGTAAACATTATAAAAAACGTCATGAGATAGATAAAACACTTTTTTGGCTCTATATGAGTACGAAAGATAAGCTTTATTTGAAGCATTTGCAAGCAAGTCATAGTCCAAATATCTACACACTTTTAGCAGCAGATAGCATACAAGGTAGGTATCCTAAAACCATTACTGAGAAATTTAGAAAAAGACGCACTTTTGGCTTTGATGTAAAAAACCCTATTACTTGGGCAAAAGTCAAACAGAAAATGAGACGTTCTTCTAACTCTCGCATCGATGATTTAGCTGATGATTATGCTTCACAAGAGAGCATCGGTATTTACACGTATTTAAAAGCCAAAGCGAGCAAACACACAAAGTCATACTTTCCTATGCCTTACCGTGATGCCATGAAAGGGATGTCTGCACAGCGTCAAGCCCTCATCTATGCCATAGCACGACAAGAGAGTCGCTTTGTGCCTGCTTCAGTTTCTCGTTCTTTTGCTTTGGGCATGATGCAGTTTATGCCATTTTTAGTAAAGCATATTGCCAAACAAAAAGGTTACAAGATGGATTTAGATGAAATGTTTAACCCTTACAGAGCTATAGAGTTTGCAGATTATCACCTAGACTATTTAAACAAATATCTTTACCATCCACTTTTTGTTGCCTATGCTTACAATGCAGGAATAGGATTCACTAAAAAACATTTACGTAACCGTAATAACTTTAGAAATGGTCCCTATGAGCCTTATATGAGTATGGAAATGATGAAAAATAATGAAGCACGTGAGTATGGTAAAAAAGTATTAGCTAACTATGTCATTTACCTCAATAAACTAGGCATTACTACACGTATGACTTCCCTCGTAAAAACTTTAGCTACACCTTCCAAAACAGATAGATTTAGAAAATAATCCGCTAGTACCCTTTTTTAGTATATACATATTTCGCCACTTTGGCGAAGTATAAACTTCCTCTACCATAGTGCTCACTTAACAAGGTAAGTTTAAATTTTTTTTGAGAGGTATAAGGGAAATGTACCAAATAAAAAGTACTCCATTCAGAGACAAAGGAGATATCTTTAAGTTCTGGGCTACCTTGTTCAAGTCGTTTTATACTTTTAGCTTTCTTACCATGAAGTACTAAGGAAAATCCCTCTTTTGTAAAACTTTGTATATCACTTTCCTCTGCATAAAAACCTACAATGAAAACTTCATCAGATTTCTTCTTTTTAGCATCATATAGATAAGTAGCAGTCAGTAGTACTTTTGTTATACCCTCTTGCTTGAGTTGTATCTTTTCTGTTTTTTGTAGTTGTTTATGATAGATTTTATTTTTTTCATATACTTGTATGAGTGCTTTTTCTTCTTTAGAACTACAGGCATGAAGGAGTATGAATACTAAAACATAGGACAAACTCTTTAGCATATTCACTCCTCATATATTTTGCAAGAGTTTAACATAGTTTCAATAAACATTTAAGTATAATTTCTCCAATTATAGTTAAAGGGTTCACGTGAAGAAAAGAGTTGCTGTAGCATTTACAGGTCCATCAGGTAGTGGGAAAACTTCTCTTGTAGAGAAAGTAGCCACTGTACTTATAAAAGATAGAAAAGTTGCTATCATAAAAAATGACCCAAAAGACAAAGCACAGTTTGATGTGGCAGGAAAAGACAGTCACAAGTTTTTTCAAACAGGTGCAGAAGTGGTTGTCACTTCACCTACGCGTACCACATACTTTTCACAAAGAGAAAAAACACTAGATGACATCGTTAGTATGATACACGATTTTGATATCTTGCTTGTAGAAGGACTCAAAACATTACCCCTCCCACGTATTGCTATTTTTAGAAATAGTATTGATGAGAGTTACTTTGAGTGTTCTGAAGCCATTGCTACAGATGAAAGTATTGATTTAAATGACTATAACATACCCGAACACATTACCCTACTAGATTTAAATAACACTACACAAATTATTGAGTGGATAGACGCTCATGCTAAAACTGTATAAGAAGGACAAAAATGAACACTATATTTGAAACCATTAAAGAAGTTGCATTTAAAATTGATACGGCTATTAAGACAGAAGACCTTGGGTATTCTGACAGTGAAAACTCATCAGGAGAAGATCAACTGAAACTTGATGTACAGTCTGATCTCATCATAGAAGAAGCCTTTGCCTCAGTTGCTGTAGTAAAAAACCTCGTAAGTGAAGAAAAAGAGGGTGTACTTGAACTCAATACTTCTGGTACCTATACCATTTGTTATGACCCTCTCGATGGTTCTAGCTTAGTTGATGTAAACCTTTCAGTAGGCTCAATCTTTGGCATCTATGAAGGTGAATTAAAAGGTGAAAACCTTGTGGCTTCAGCGTATGTGGTTTATGGACCGAGAATTGAACTTGTCATTGCAGAACATGGCAAAAAACCCATGCTTTATCGTGCTATAGGGGAGAATTTTAAATACATAGGTGAAATATCTATGGGTGAAAAAGGTAAACTCAATGCACCAGGAGGCACACAACAAAACTGGTGTGATTACCACAAAACATTTGTAGATGATCTCTTTGCAGAAGGGTATCGCTTGCGTTACTCAGGGGGAATGGTTCCTGACTTGCATCAAATCATGCTCAAGGGTGGAGGACTCTTCTCTTACCCTGGCACTTCAGACAAACCACATGGTAAACTGAGACAACTTTTTGAAGTGATTCCTTTTGCTTTTATGTATGAACAAGCTGGTGGACAAGCCATCAATAATAAAGGAATGAGACTTATGGAACTTATACCTTCTCATCCACATGATACAAGTCCTTGTTTCTTCGGCTCTAACTATGAGATAGAAGCAATGAAAAATGCCTACGGAATCAAAGCCTAATGTCTGAACAAGTGCTTGATGAATGGCAAATAATTCTTAGGCAAAAAAAAGCTGAATTAGAAGCTTGCCAAAAAGAGCAACACGTAAAGAGTTGTATGCAGTGTGATAAACTCTTAGACTGTGTAATACGAGATAGTTACATTAAAGCAGTCTATGACAGTATGAGTAAGGGAAAAGGTGGAGGATTCGAATTCTAATCGTTTTTTTCTTTTATCATTTTTAACTTTTCTTTCCTAGTCATCTTCTTTTTTATTTCATATTCTCTTTTTGAAGCAGTACTTCTATCATCATGTACTTCGCTATATACAAGCTTAACAGGACGTCTTACACGTGTATACTTCGCACCCTTAGCTGAACCATTATGTTCAGCTATACGACGCGTCAACTCTGTAGTAATCCCAGTATATAGCGTGTCATCAGCACACTTTAAAATATAAACATAATACATAGATATATTTTAACTGAAATAAGTATGGATTTAGATTGAGTGAAGTGAGGCTTTATATTTTTTCTAAATCAAACATTTTAAAGTGTTTGTCTATAGTAGGTGCTATAAAAATAATATCTGAAAACTCTATTGATTTAATATAACTTTTAATTTGAATAAGTCCATTAAGTGTGTATTCATAGAGTATGATGGCACTTTGCGTAATTGTAATTTTATGATAATCAGATACTTTCAGGTAGTAAGTTGATTTCTTACCTTTTACTTTATAATAGGTAACATTATCAAAAATATAGCATCTTTTATTATCAATATTCTTTGTAAGAATATTATTTAAATCAACATTACACATATTTCATCTCCTATCTGAGGGGTTAATATTTTAAAGTATATTACACATATCTTACCTAAGAATTAACTCTCTTTAACTTAATTGATTCAATTTTGTAGGGTTTAAAGTAAACACGAAGTGTATCTTCTGAAAGAAAAATATTATTTGTTGTTTTATCAACTTTCAGAAGCGCTCTACTCGTACGCATACCACTAAAAGAATATCGATTAACTTGTATAATAAGTTGAGATGAAGGAAGATCTTTTAAGGTATCTTCAAGTACATAGTAATCACCATTATCACCAACTAATTTATAATACTTTTTGCCATAGATTGCATAGAGTTTTTTATTCTCTAATCTTTCTTTCTCTAATTTTTTTTCTTTTTGATGAAGCTGTCTCTCTTTGTTGAGTTCATTCCATATTTTCTTTTTTTCATAAAGAGCTGCCAACGCTGATTTATAAATATTCTTTCGTACCTTGTGTTGAAATATAGGGTTAATATTTAAAGCTGCAGTCATGGTGTATCCTTTTAATTAATTTCTATCTATTCTTATACTTCGAGTTTATCCATAGACTATTACTTTAGTATTACCTATTCTTTTGTCTAAAAGTAACCCTCCTTACAGCACTATTTAGTTAAAATGCATTTTTATAAATTTACTCTACAAGTAAACCAAAAACTCATTTGTTTAAGGAAACACACGATGTCAAACTCTTGCGAAAAAGCCTATATTACCACACCTATTTACTATGTAAACGACATTGCACATATTGGGCATGCCTATACCACTATCATTGCCGATACACTTGCACGTTACTCTCGCCTCTCTGGACTTGAGACATTTTTCCTCACAGGAACAGATGAACATGGACAGAAAATAGAAGAAGCTGCCAAAAAAAGAGGTGAAAGCTCTCAAGCCTATGCCGACAAAATATCAGCCACTTTTAAAGACCTTTGGGATGACTTTGACATCTCTTATGATAAGTTCATCAGAACCACAGATACTGATCATATGAAAGGTGTACAAAAAGCTTTTACTACGATGCATGCCAATGGAGACATCTATAAAGACACCTATAAGGGGCACTACTGTATCTCTTGTGAGACATTTTTTCCTACGATACAACTGGTAGACGATGAGTTCTGTCCTGAGTGTGGAAAGAGTACTACTATCGTAGAAGAAGAGTCTTATTTCTTTAAACTCTCTGCCTATGAAGACAAACTCCTTGCATGGTATAACGATACACCTGATTGTATTTTGCCAAGAAGCAAAAAAAATGAAGTCATTCGTTTTGTAGAAGGTGGACTTCAAGATTTGTCTATTACAAGAACATCTTTTGACTGGGGTGTAAAGCTTCCAGAGGAGATGAATGACCCTAAACATGTGATGTATGTATGGCTTGATGCCCTTATGAACTACGTAACTGCACTTGGGTATGGAACAGATGATGCAAACATGGATTTTTGGCCTGCGCGTGTTCAGCTTATAGGAAAAGACATTTTACGCTTCCATGCTATCTACTGGCCAGCATTTCTCATGAGTCTTGGACTTCCTTTGCCTAAACACATCGCCGCACACGGTTGGTGGACACGTGATGGTGAGAAGATGTCTAAGTCTAAAGGCAATGTAGTGAACCCTAAAGAGGTAGCTGATGCTTACGGGCTAGACAATTTCCGTTACTTTATGCTTCGCGAAGTACCGTTTGGGGGAGATGGTGACTTTTCTCAAAAGGCACTCATAGACCGTATCAATTCTGATCTTGGAAATGACCTTGGAAACTTACTTAACCGTGTCATCGGTATGAGTGGTAAATATTTTGATGGTAAAGTTGACTCTAGCCATGTAACTAAATACTACCAAGCGGAACTTGATGAAGTACATGCTTCACTAGACAAACTTGAGCCCCTGCTTTTTGAAATGCAAATACACCGTTACTTAGAAGAACTCTGGAGACCACTCACTGTAGCAAACAAAGCTATAGACATGTACCAACCTTGGACACTTATGAAAGAAGGAAAAGAAGAAGAAGCGATGGCACTCAACGGTCTCATTTCTGCTATACTAGCTAAAGTTTCTGTCATGCTCTATCCTGTTATGCCTGCTGTGTGTACAAAGATAGCCAATGCCCTGCACTTTAGCATAGACAATGATTCATGGACCAATCTTGCCAAAGGCACGGAGCTTTTAGCGCCTTTCACACTAGAGAAGATAGATCCTCTTTTCCCTCGTATTGAAGCGCCTCTACTTACACAAATAGAACCTGTAGACAAAAACCTTTCGACAAGCTCAGGGAACGAAAAAAAGAAAAAAGTGTCTGAGACTGTCGAAACCGAAGGCGTTGCACTCATAGGTATAGACCAATTCTTCCAAACTTCACTTAAAGTAGGAACCGTTGTGAAAGCTGAAGAAGTACCAAAGAGTAAAAAACTTCTTTTACTTCAAGTCGATGTGGGCGAAGCAGCACCGAGACAAGTGGTTGCAGGTATTAAAGAATGGTACTCTGCTGAAGATATGCTAAACACACAAGTCTGTGTCGTAGCCAATCTCAAACCAGCAAAACTTATGGGAATGGTCAGTCAAGGTATGCTCCTTGCAGCCAAAGATGAAGATGGACTTTGTATGATACGTCCCGAGAAGCCTAAAACGGCTGGAACACCTATAGGTTAATTCAGTGAAAATAGAAGATATCTTAAACCTCACAGAGGGAACACTCACTAACTCGCCTAAAGTACAGGCTATTGAAGCAGCCACAGTTTTTCAATCAAAAGTAGAACATGGTGACCTTTTCTTCTCATCTAAGCAAGAAGAGATAGACCAAGCCATAGAAAATGGTGCGTATGCCATCATATATGATAATGAAAACATTGAAAAAAAAGATGATGAAATTGCATGGATAAAAGTCTCAGACATCCAACTAGCAGCTTTTAAACTCATACGTTATGTCATCATCAAAAAAGAGGCACAATTCTTTTTAGTGGCAGACCATGAACTTACATTTTTAAAAATGATACTTACGCACAAAACCAACATTGACTTCATCCCCAATGATTGGCGTAAGGCATTTGAACAGATACTCAACACTGATGGGACACTTTATGTAGGTACAGACAAAGAGCTTATGAAACTTATCAAGCCAGACATACAAAAGTTAGAACGTGATGTTGATGGTTATGCAGTATTTGACACCCTATTTAAAACCACATTTAAAGTTGGTGGCTATGTGTATCAAGAAAAGGATCTCATTCCTTTTCACTTAGAGTATCTACTACGCGTCATTCACTTTTGTGATATAAACAATCTACCATACGATATAGAACGTCTACGATATAGTAAACATTTCACTCCAGTATTTATAGATAATCATCTAGAAAGAAAACGCTCTAGCCAAAGTGACCAAGTGGCTATCTTTACCGATAATATAGCCGATATAGTAGAAGCACGAGAGTACATAAAAAGAACCAATACATGGGTCAAAGGTATTGTCCTTACACCACCTAAAACTAAAGTACCTGGCATCGACCGTCCGCACTGGTTTAAAAATGAAGAAGAAGTGAGAGGTATACTTAAAAATACGCTCTTTAACTATGCCTTTATCCTCAATGCAGATAAGAGTATACTCAATACCATTAAAGAAGAATATAGCCTATTTTAACTAGTGCTTTAGACTTTGTACCTCTTTATTTTCTTTTATTTTTTAGCTATGATACACGCATTAAGCTATAAAGTTAGGATAAAATGAAGAGGATTATTAAGTTCAAATATCGTGTGTTGGTTCTTTTTATAGAAACTTCGACACTCATACTTATTGCCTTACTCCTTTATAATTTTCTCTCAACCTCCATAAAAACAACAACATTTTATTTATCTAAATCAAATATAGAAATCCTTTTAAAAACTTTAGACCAAAATGGATATCAGACCAATACACTCGATAGCCTTATCTTAAAGTTTATGCCTCTTCCAAAAAAAGGCTGGTATCATTTAAAAACTACGAACAAAGGCAGATTTTCCTTTTTCTATAGTTTACATTTGCAAAAAGCCAAAACAATGCAAGTAAAGCTTTACGCAGGTGAAACCTCAGTTGAGCTCACTAAGCGCTTGGCTAATGACATGAAACTTGATGTCACAAAGCTTTTAGAAATATATAAAAAGAAATCTGTGTTCAAAGAGGCTGACATATTTTCAGGACGTTACACCCTAGCTAGAGAAGCAGATGAAAATACCACTATGGCATACCTATTTGATATTTCAAATGAAAAATTAAAAGAATTTTCAACAGCATACTGTAACAGAGTACCTAATGTATTGGAGTTGAAAGTACTTCTTATTATGGCTTCTATCATCCAAAAAGAGAGTAACTCAAAAAAAGAGATGCCCTATATATCATCGGTGATTTATAACCGATTAGAAAAAGGAATGAAACTACAAATGGACGGAACATTAAACTATGGGGAGTTTGCACATACCATCGTCACTCCTGAGCGTCTCAAGACTGATGAGAGTTACTACAACACCTATAAACATAAAGGTTTACCCCCTGCTCCACTGAGTACCGTGAGCATAGACGCACTTGAAGCAGCATACCGTCCTAAAGTAAGTAACTATCTCTTTTTTATGCTAAACAAAGATGGCTCTCATAACTTTGCCTCTACCTATGAAAAACATATAGAAAATATACGTGCATTTAAATCTAGACCTAAAGAGACAAACTCAACAAAAAAAATAGATCTAAACGCTACAAAGAAGATTAAATCTTCTGCATAAGAATCATGTTTTTTCCATTATCTTTTATGATACTACATCCAAACTCTTCACAGAGTATCTCAAATGTTTTAGCCCTAAAAAATACTATATGTGTGGCGTCTTGATGGTAATACCACTTTTTAAATCCCTCTTCAGTATTTGGGTGAAATTGTGTTTGCAATGCCAAATATCCACCCTTATTTAACAAAGATACTAAGTGAGAAAAGATCTTTTTTGGCTCATGTAAATGTTCAAATACTTCTGTAGATACAATTAAATCATATTTTTTACTATCATACGTTTTTATAGGCTGATATATGGGGTCATAGTATACTGTAGCTATATTTATATTATTTAATATATTTGTAAGTATTAAACTCTCCCCACAACCAAAGTCTAAGGCTCTTTTAACTTGATTGATATGGGGCAAAATAAAATTAACAAAACGATGATAGTAAGCAATATATCCTTCATCTTCTTCAGAATTAGTGTGTAAGTCATAGCGGTTCTTTTGGCTGTTAAAATCTTGATAATACTCAGGAGACTTAAAAATGTACTCACATGCAGAACAATGGTAATACCTTATCTCTGTTTTTTCATGTACAAATGATTCTGTAGGTTTATCACAAATATGACAGTCCAATACGACTCCTTTAAACTGTGTTATGTTACTATTAACTCTATTAATACAAGGATTACTTTCGTATGAAAAGAAGAGACTTTATCAGCACTACAGCACTAGGAGCTTCCGCTTTGGCACTCAGCGCTTGTCATAGAGCAGAAGAAAAAGAGAAACTAGGCTCTATACATGTAAACAAAGCTAAAAAAGTCACACTCAAACTAGCAACCTCATGGCCCGCACACTTCCCCATCATGGGAACAGGGGTAGATAACTTTGCTAAGCGTTGTTTTGAACTCTCTGGTGGAAGTTTAGAAATAAAAATATACCCTAAAAATATCTTAGTCCCTGCCCTACAGGTTTTTGACAGCTGTTCTGCTGCTCAGATAGATGCTTTTCATTCTGGTGTGTATTACTGGAAAGGTAAGAACCCTGCCTTTTCTATCTTCGGAGGTATGCCCCTAGGGCTTACAAGCGAAGAGATGATTACTTGGATGAAGTTTGGTGGAGGGTATGAGCTTTGGCGTGAAATGTATGGCAAGTTCAATCTCTACCCTCTCATAGGAGGTACTACTGGACCTCAGATGGGTGGTTGGTTTAAAAAAGAGATCAACTCTCTAGCTGACCTTAAAGGGCTTAAAATGCGTATCCCTGGGCTTGGAGGAGAGGTAATGAAGAAACTGGGTGTAAACCCTGTTTTACTGCCCGCAGGAGAAATATATACATCCCTAGAGCGTGGAACCATAGATGCTACTGAGTGGGTAGGACCAGCCCTAGACAGTATGATGGGTTTTGCCAAAGCTGCACCCTATTACTACACAGGCTGGCATGAACCCGGCAGTATCTTAGAGATAACCTTTAACAAAGCACGCTGG
>Ga0256824_10000470_pt1 | contig 15519 bp, 16 predicted proteins | sample CV67metaG_FD_191570 | JGI IMG/M metagenome (GOLD analysis project Ga0256824, IMG submission 191570) | Hydrothermal vent microbial communities from East Pacific Rise, Pacific Ocean - CV67 | ecosystem: Environmental > Aquatic > Marine > Hydrothermal vents | place: Pacific Ocean: East Pacific Rise...
AGAATCGGCTAAAGAGAATACACTTTTTATCGTGCATCATCCACTTATTTTTTCAGGACTTAAAGAGTTAGACTTCTCTGTTTATCCTGCGAATCTTTTAGAGATAATGGTAAAGAAAAATCTTTCACTGATTGCAATGCATACCAACTTTGACAAAACCCATTTGAACGCTTATGTGTTTGAAAAGGTTTTAGGCTTTAAAAAAGAGTTTCAAGATGAGTTTGTTTGTCGAACGACAGGTACATGGTCAAAAGATGAATTGCTTAAACTTTTAAAAGAGAAATTGGGTTTAGAAACTCTTAGAGTAGTATCCCCAAAACATAAAATTACCTCGATTGCTTTGACCACAGGAGCAGGTGCTTCTTTAATGGATGAGGTAAATGCTGACTGTTTTTTGACGGGTGATATTAAATATCATGATGCGATGAAAGCGATGAGTCAAAACTTGATGATGGTCGATATAGGTCATTATGAGAGTGAGAAGTTTTTTGTGGATGTACTAAAAAGAGAGTTGGAAAATTTAGGACTTTTGGGTATAATCACGCAATCACGAAACCCATTTGAAATTATATAGACTATTTTTTACAAATTAGGTACTGCAAAAACACGTTTACACCCCAAAGGATAGAGATTGAACAAACATTTAGAAGAGTTAATAGACCTTTCAAAGTTAGACAAGTCGATTGATGACTTTACGCCACTTATTGAAACAGCACAAAGAAAAGTAGCAAGAAGAGCAGAAAAAAGAGACGATATTTTAAAAAATATTGAAGAGCTTAACGAAATCATTGAAAAAGCAAATTCTGCTGTTATCTCTTATGAAGAACAAATTAAAGCTTTAAATGAGCAATTGATTGCTGGTGAAGCAAAATCAGATTTGGTTAAAACAGAAAAAGAGATGAAAGCTCTTTCTATGGAATCAGAGTTGGCAAAAGAGAAATTGACCCATGCCAATGCTGAGATTGAAAGACAACAAATCATTGTAGAAGCGAAAGCTGAAGAGATTAAAGTTGCTGAGAGTGAACTTGAATTAGCAACGGCAGAGTTTGATAAAATCTCTACAGAAGTAAATGCAAAATTGGCTTCGATAGAGGGTGATAAAGCAAAACTTTTTGGTGAAAGAGAAACAAAAACAATGGCGATAGATATGAAGATTCTTTCTTTTTATGAAAAAATTCGTATTTGGGCTAGAAACACAGCTGTTGTTCCTATTAAGAAACAAGCGTGTTATGGTTGTTACATGAAGTTAAATGAGAGTACTTATGCTTCGATTATTAAGTCTGAAGAGATTATTACTTGTCCCCATTGTGGTCGTATTGTATTCCTTGAACCACAAACAGCAGAGAGTGACGCATAGTCAACTCTTTGTATATTAGGCTTATTTATGGGTAGAGTATTTTTTATCCTTTATAGTTTTGTCATAACCGTTTTATATGTTGTGGCACTCCCTTTTTTATTTATCTTTTCAAAACGAAAGATTAAATATAAAATCTCTATCCCCTCCAGATTTTTTTTAACTTCCAACAAACCTTTGTCTGCTAATGGAGTTTGGTTTCATGTTTGTAGTTTTGGTGAGGCAAGAGCGATTTATCCTTTATTAGATGCTTTACCCAATGAACTGTTACGTTTAACCACAACCACACAAACAGGATATGAAGCAATTGAACAAAAACAGAGCGAAGAGAGCCGTTATTTACCTTTTGAACCTCTACTTTTTTCATGGTTGAGACCACAAAAAGTATTGGTAGTGATGGAAGCAGAGTTTTGGTACTTACTGTTTGCTTTGGCTAAAAAAAGGGGTGCAAAAACTTTGTTAATTAATGCTCGTATGAGTGACCGTTCTTTTCCGAAGTATCAACGGATATCATGGTTGTATAAGATGATTTTTACAAAAGTCGATAAAGTTTATGCACAAAGTCAAATAGATAAAGAGCGTTTGGAGCTTTTGGGTGCAAAAAATGTTCAGGTGATTGGAAACATTAAATTGGCAAAAATTCCATCAGCAACGAAAACATTAACAAAGCCTAAAGCACTTTTGATTTGTGGTGCGAGTACCCATGAAGGGGAAGAGGCATTAATTTTAAAAGCATTTTTAAAATTAAAAGAGGAAGAGCCTACAGCACGTTTGATTTTAGTTCCACGTCACCCTGAACGTTTTCAAAAAGTTTCAGAGATGGTTGAGTCTTGTGCCAATGAGCAACACTATACATGGCACAACTATTCTCAAAATGAAGCATGGAATTCAGACATCATTGTGGTGGATGTTTTGGGTGAATTGGTCAATATTTATACCATTTCAGATATTGTAATATTGGGTGGAGCATTTGCCAAGGTTGGTGGTCATAATGCAGCAGAAGCAGCTCAATTTGGGTGTAAAATTATTTCAGGTGAACACTATTTTAATCAACGAGATATCTTCTCTATGATTGAAGGTATCGCCATCGTAAGCGAAGCCAATTTGGCACGAAGATTACAGCAACATGCACTATTAATACCAACAAAAATTATACAAAGAACCGATATAAAACCTATATTGGAATCTATTAAGAAAGAGTTATAAAATGGAAAAAGCATATAAGTTACTTGCAATGCAAGAGGGTATTTCAAATAAGAAAGCCAAAGATTTAATTGATAGAGGTTTGGTTTATTATCTTGACCGAAAAGTAAAAATTGCAAGAGCAGAGATGCCAAACAGTACATTTTTTCGTGTTGAACAGCTAGATAAAGTAAAAATCATTTATCAAGATGAACATATTATCGCCATTAACAAACCAGCACTTTTGGATACTTATGAGTTAGCCGATGCCTTAGAAGAAGAGGAGACTGAACTGATTCATAGACTAGACAGAGATACCTCAGGTGTTTTACTTTTTGCCAGAAATACAGCATTTTTAGAAGATGCCATTAAAGCATTTAAACAACGTAAAGTAAAAAAGCGTTATGTTGCATGGGTTGAGGGTGTTTTTTATGAAGAGATTAAAATAGATGCACCCATTGCTACCCATAAGCAAGGGGGAAAAGCATTTTCTGAAATCAATGAAGAGCGTGGACGACCTGCCATTACTATTGTAAAGCCTTTGGAGATTCAAGGTAAAAAGTCTAAGGTTGAAATAGAGATTTTAACAGGACGAACCCACCAAATCCGTGTCCATTTATCGTCTATTGGTCATCCTATTGTGGGTGATGAGCGTTATGGTTCAGTTACCCGTTCAAAAAGAATCTTGCTTCATGCCAAAGCGATTTCACTTTTAGGTTACGCTTTTGAAGCAAAAGAGCCTAGAGATATTTTAAAATACAAATAAGGAGTTCTAAATGGAAGGACAATTACCAGCTGATAATATTTATTATTATGTGGCTTATGTTGTAATCTTGGTTGTTTTTTACTTTGTTTTAAAGTCACCAAAGAAGAAAGATGATGATAATTAGGATTTAACCCCTATTTTGTTAAAATCCTGTTAATAAATTAGAAAGAAGCCAGATATGTTTGATACCCTAACCGACAGTTTTAAAGGTGCTATAGATAAAATTCGTTTTTATGACGATGATAAGGCATTAAAAAAAGCACTTGTTGAGCTTAAAAAATCATTGCTTAAAGCAGATGTTCATCATAAAGTTGTAAAAGAACTTTTAGCTAATGTAGAAAAAGAAGTTAAAGGAAATGTTGGTAAAGAGAGTTTCCTTAAAGCTTTACAGAATGACTTAACCCGTATTTTGACAGCAGAGGGAAACCAAGGGTTTGTTTTTGCTTCAAAACCACCAACCGTTGTTTTAATGATAGGTCTTCAAGGTTCAGGTAAAACAACAACTACTGGTAAGTTAGCATACTTCTTAAAAGAGCAAAAAAAGAAAAAAGTACTGATTGCTGCTGCCGATTTACAACGTTTGGCTGCTGTTGAGCAACTTCGCCAAATTTGTGAGCAGATAGAGGTAACTTTGGTTGCCGATGAGAATAAGACACCTGAGCAGATAGTCAAAGAGGCTTTGGCTAAAGGTGAAAAAGAGCTTTATGATGTTGTTTTAATAGATACAGCTGGACGTTTGGCGATAGATGATGAGCTTATGGATGAGTTGGCAAGTATAAAAAAAGTAGCCAATCCTGATGAACTTTTCTATGTGGCAGATGCGATGACAGGGATGGATGCTGTCCGTACAGCTCAAACCTTTAAAGAGAAAATTGGAATCACTGGGGTTGTCCTTTCTAAATATGATGGTGACTCAAAAGGTGGTGTGGCGATGGGGATTGCCCATCAAGTAAAAGTTCCTTTACGTTTCATCGGTGCAGGTGAAAAGATGCCTGACCTTGAACAGTTTATCCCTGACAGAATTGTCTCTCGTCTTATGGGTGCAGGGGATTTAGAGTCTTTGGCTGAAAAAACAGCAAATATTATAGATGAAAAGAAAGCAAAACAGTTAACCAAAAAGATTAAAAAAGGAAAGTTCAACTTTAATGACTTCTTAGACCAAATGGAATCAATGAAAAAGTTGGGTTCTATGAAATCTATTATGGGGATGATTCCAGGGATGGGTGGTATGGCTAAACAACTTGGTGATATGGATTTAGAAAATTCCCAAGAGATTAACCAAATCAAAGCACTCATCAGCTCTATGACCAAAAAAGAGCGTGAGAATCCTGATTTGTTAAACAACACACGTAAAAGAAGACTTGCAAAGGGAGCAGGGCTTTCACAAATGCATGTTAACCGTATTTTAAAGCAGTTTAAAAATGCAGGTAAAATGGCAAAACAGCTTTCAGGTAAAGGTGGGATGAAACAGATGCAAGAGATGATGAAACAAGCACAGGGTGGTGGGATTCCACGGTAAAATATTACTCGTAAATTTGTTCGATGAAATCGAACCTACGGTTAATAATGTTTGAAATTTGTAGGTTCGATTTTATCGAACACAATTTTCAAGCTCTTAATAATAAAAATTTAGATAAAATTCGATTTTAAAGTGTTGATGAGTGTTCTCTCATTAAGAGCAGTTGTCAGTACTTATACATAAGCCATCGTCAGTGGATGGTTTTCACAATGAAAATTGTGTTTTGGACTAGTTACCCAACTACTGAGATTAAAAGAAAACTTCAAGGATTTAACATGACAACAATTAGACTTACAAGAATGGGTAGAAAAAAAATGCCATTTTACAGAATCGTAGTAACAGATAGCAGAAAAAGAAGAGATGGTGGTTGGATTGAATCAATTGGTCATTATAACCCAATGATTAAAGAAAACAATATCACTGTTGATATGGAAAGACTTAACTACTGGACTTCTGTTGGTGCTCAAATGAGTGACAGAGTTAAAAAAATTACAGCTGGTAAATAGTCGTAATGGTTACTCAATTCGTCGCTGAATACGCTAAACTTTTAGTGAGTCATCCTGAAGATATATCGGTTTCGGTTAAAAATCTTGAGGAGAACTATGATGAGATTACCATCGTTGCAAATGCAGACGATGTGGGTAAACTTATTGGTAAAGAGGGACGAATGATTAACTCTATTAAGACGGTAATCTCTGGTTGTAAAGCCAAAGGTGGATCAAATTACCGTGTTAATGTCGAAGCAAAAAAATAGTCTATGAATCAACCTAAACGTTTTTTTATAGCACAAGTGGGTAAAACCCACGGACTTTATGGAGATTTAAAGCTCCATCTTCATACAGACTTTCCCGAACAATTCAAAGCAGGTTACTCTTTTCAAACAAGCTCAGGTGTGTTGGAAATTAAAGAGGTTAATTTGACTCGTGGTATCATCTCTTTTAGAGGTTATGAGGGTATTGATTTTGCAAAAAAGCTTACCAATACTAAAATATATGCGACGATGGAAGAGACCAAAGAGCGATGTGAACTTAAAGATGGTGAACATTTTTGGTTTGAGATAGAGGGTTGTTCTGTAAGTGAAGATGATATGGTGTTAGGTGTGGTGTCTGAGATGCAACGTTTGGCAGATGTAAACTATATGTTTATCGAGACAGATGAAGCTTTGGTAAAAGAGGGTTTTTCTAAAACTTTTTTAGTCCCTTATATAGATAGATATTTGCTTCGAACCGATATAGAGGCTAAAACTGTTTTTACTAAAGATGCAAAAGAAATTTTAGAAGCTTCGTAACTTCTTTTGTCACTTTTTTTTCTTTGTCTCAAAACAAAGAAAAAAAAGTAACCAAAAAAAAGAAAATTTGAATGGCTGTCGCAGTAAAATGACTTGATTTTATAACAATTTTGTTTTTGAAATTAAGATGCCATTTATCCATAGGTGTGACCATGTCACACGTTAACTCAAAGCTTGGAGACCCATCCCATGAAATTTACATTCTTAACCCTTTTTCCAAATATTATTCAAGGTTATTTTTCAGATTCTATTTTGAAACGTGCGATTGAAGATAAATTGATAGAGGTTGATTACTATAGTCCACGTGATTATACGACCAACAAGCATAACAAAGTAGACCAACCGATGATTGGTGGGGGTGCTGGGATGTTAATGACTCCACAACCCCTTTTTGATAGTATAAAGGCGATAAAAGAGTCTTCCCCTGAGGTGTATGTGATTGTGGCAACACCTGTGGGGAAACCTTTTAAACAAAATGATGCAAAACGATTGGCAAAGAAAAAGCATGTTGTTTTTGTTTCAGGGCGTTATGAAGGGATGGATGAACGTTTTATAGAATCCCAAGCAGATGAACTTTTTTCTGTGGGAGATTTTATTTTGACAGGTGGTGAGTTAGCATCTATGGTTATGTGTGATGCCATCGCTAGAAATGTGGGTGAAGTTCTTGGAAACAGTGATTCTTTAACGGTTGAAAGCTTTGAAGCGTCAACTTTAGAAGCACCTTCCTTTTCTAAACCTAAAATATATGATGAAATTGCTGTTCCCTCAGAGTTATTAAAGGGAAATCACGGTAAAATCTCGGACTTAAAAAATGCTATGGCAAAGTGTAAAACGAAATACTTTAGACCAGATATGCATAAACAGCTCTAATAGAGTGACGAAAATTAAAGGTAAAACAATGAGAAACAAGTACATTGAGAGTTTTGAACAAGCACAGTTAGAAAGTAAAAGTGTTCCTGATTTTAGAGCAGGTGATACACTAAGAATCGCTGTGAGTATTAAAGAGGGTGACAAAGTAAGAGTACAGAGCTTTGAAGGTGTATGTATTGCTGTTAGAGGTCAAGGGACTGGACGTACAATGATGATTAGAAGAATCGGTGCTAACTCTGTTGGTGTTGAAAGAATTTTCCCAGTTTACTCTGATTCTATTGAAAGTATTGAAGTGCTTAGAAGAGGTAGAGTTAGAAGAGCTAAATTATTTTACCTTAGAGCACTTAAAGGTAAAAAAGCAAGAATTAAAGAACTTAGAAGAAAATAATCTTTTTATTTTCCGAGATAATTCTCGCACTCTATTAAAGAGGGATTTCTTCCCTCTTATTTTTTCTCCCCATTTATTTATCTAAATTACATTTTATTCGCTATAATTCTTTTATTATTTTTTTAGGATATATCTGTGAACTTTTTAGACAAAATTACCCAACGATTACTGCTTGTGATACAATTTATACTTGTTATTCTTTTTATATTATTTGAAGAGATTATTTGGGAAGGGATTGCCAAACCCATCTATAAACATATCGAGTCTCTACATGTACTTCAAAAGTTAGAAAAAAAGATTCGTGAAGGGAATCGTTATCTTATCTTGGTGGTTTTTACAGTACTCCTTTTAGGTGTTGAAGGGGCAGGTCTTTTAGCTGGAGTTTTCTTTGTTCAAGGACATCTTCTTTTAGGTCTTTTACTTTATATTGCCAAAATACCGATTGCTGCGTTTACCTTTTGGATTTTTAAGGCAGCGAAGACTAAACTGTTGAGTTTTGATTGGTTTAAATGGTTATACAATAAAGTGATGAATGGGCTAGAGTGGTTAAAAGATTTAGATATCTATAAAAGTACCATGGCAACAATGTTGGAATTTAAAAGAAAAATTAAAGTGTTTATCCGTGCTATAAAAGTAAAGTACTTTTCAAAAGAGAGCCGATTTACAACAGAGTTAAAATCGTTTTATACTTATATAAAAAACTTTAAAAATAGAAACAAAGATAAAAAGGACAATAATGATTAAATATGTTTTATTTGATACCGAAACAACAGGAAATAAAGAAGATGATAAAATCATCCAAGTAGGTGCTATGGTAGTAGGCTCAAAGGGTGAAGTGGAGGTTTATGATGAACTTTGTTCTTCGGATGTAGCCATAAAAATAGAAGCGATGGAAGTGCATAATATTACACCCGATGTTATAGAGGGGTTAACCCCTTTTAAATCGACAAAATTTTGGAAAGATTTAGAAAGTTTAAATAATGGAAACAACTATTTAATTGCACATAATATAAAATTTGATTTGGGGATGTTAGAGAAAGAGGGTTTCGTAAACTCTATGAAGCTCATTGATACTTTACGTTGTTCCAAACATCTTTATCCTGATTCTAATTATCATCGTTTACAGTACTTTAGATACTCTCTTGAACTTTATAAAGAGGAGCAGAAAGAGGCAGAAAAGCATAATATAGTTATTAAAGCACATGATGCAATAGGTGATGTGTTGGTTATGAAATTGCTTCTATCTAAATTGGTAGCAAGAGTTAAAGAACAGTATTCAGGAGTTAACCCAATGATTAAATTGGAAGAGCTGACCCGTACACCTGTGATGCTAAAAAGCTTTAAGTTTGGTAAATATAAAGGGGAAGAGATAGCTGATATTGCTCGTTCTGATGCAGGTTATATTAAATGGATGTTAAAATCTTTAGATTTGGATGATGATTTGAAATATACTTTAGAATCTGTTTTGGAGAATGTGTAGGGTGCGATTGCTATCGCACCAATTTAGTATAGGCTTTTATCTTCTATAATGAGCTTTTCTAACAGCCTGTGCTAACTGATGGACAGCCATGGCATAATGGTCTTTTGGATTGTACCTTGCTATGGCATAGAAGTTATCTGTTCCCCACCATAATTCATCTCTAGTGTATCTGCTAAGTTTTATGAGCGATACATTCCCTTTGTAACCATAAAAGCTAGAGCTTGGTCTCATACCCAATGAGTAAAGATGCTTTTGTGAATATTTTGTTTTAAATCCTGTCGCTAGACCGTAAAATCTTGCTTTATTATAGTAGGTTTTCATCGCAACAGGTATTTGGCTATTCCATTTTCCTCGACCTATAAAATAGTTTGCAATACTACCAATAGCATCGGCTGTGCTAAAAAGATTGATATGTCCATCACCATCTAAATCAACAGCATATTCCCTAAATGAGCTTGGCATAAATTGTGAAAGACCAAACGCACCAGCATAAGAACCTTTGATGGCTTGTGGATGAATCTGTTCATCTCTAAGCATTAAAAGATAGTTTTCTAGTTCAGAGGTAAAGAATTTAGAACGTTTTGGAAATTCAAGTGCAATAGAGGTTAACGCATCCAATACAGAATGTTTTCCTGTATAGCCACCAAAATTGGTTTCTACTCCAATAATTCCTATAATATATTCAGGTGCAACCCCATATCTTTGAGAAGCCTTATTGAGATAATATTCATTGTCTCTCCAAAAATTAACACCTTTAGTAATCCGTTCTGTGGTAATAAAGTTTGCACGATATTTATCCCATGAGCCAGTCCTAGAAGCTTTTGCTTTGCTTGGTTTTGAACTTTTAAATGCACCAATTTTTTCCAGTGCAAAACGATCTCGATGAACAGTAGAAAAAATAGAATTTAATTTGTATTTATCATAGTGGTGTTTACTTGCCATCATGTTAATAAATTTTTTAAGTTTATAGTTACTTCTATATGCACCATTGAGATATTTACTTCTTTGTTGAATGTATGTTGGAAAATTCTCTTGGGTATGGCTTATTGGAACAATCATTGGTCTAGGTGTAGACGTTGGGTAGGGTATTACAACAGGATAAGGGGTTGCGATAGGAGCAGGAGGATATGTAATAGGGGGATAGGATGTTGTTACTACTGGATAGGAGGGGATGGTTGTAGTTATAGGGTACGGTGTTGCTACAGGGCTTGGTACATAAATCGCATTGTCAGGTATTTTTGCTGTTTGTGGAGCAGTTTGCTTAACACATCCTACTGAAAGTAAGAGTGCTGGTATTAGTGTGAGTTGTTTAATATACTTCATAATAGAATCCTTTTGAAGACATTTTAACATAAATTTGTGAGGAAAAGTTGTGGAGGTAAAAGGGAAAATAATTTTTTAAAATAGATTAGTCTCTAGTTTAATCTTGCCGATTTCCCAATATATGGTGTAAAAACATGATTTGAGCAAAAAGAGGAGCAAAGATATTTAAAAAAGGGATGTAGTTAAAAAGTGAAGCAATCACTGAGATGATGTTTGATTTTTTACGTTTCTCTTTTAATTCTTCTTTATTATTTATAAATAAACCCCCAACATCATGAACCGTTGGTGACTTAAGTAAAATAGACCACAAGTAAAGCATCAGTGCTTGTCCTAAAATAGGTACAAAAAGTAGAGGGGAAAGGAGAATAAGGAAAAATATAAACGTTAAGGTAGATTGAATCAGTGCAGAGATAGACCCTGAGATTGAAGGTGAGGCTATGGCTGGTTGCTCGGGGTAATGTTTTTTTCCCAAGGCAATAAGTAGATCTTCGCTATACATTGAAGTTAAAGTGGAGATGGTAATCATAATCAGTGTGTAGCCTACAAATGGGGCAGCAATATAAGCAATACTATCTTGCATCCATTCCCATGGAATCCATGTAAGGTAAGAGGTGACAAAACTTTCAAAAGAGTCCCAAAAGTACCATAAAATAGCCACCCAAATAGCGATGCTCCCCAAACCAATTTTTAAAATAAATTTGAAGACCGTTGGGCTTAGAATATCTTGTAGACTTTTTTTAATGGTATTTATCATTTTTTATCCCTTATAATATATTTGGATTGTAGGGACAATGCCTCCGTGCTTGTCCATTGCTCAAAATTAGAAAATAAATGTATAGTTATTTCTGATAATGGACAACCACATGGGGATTGTCCCTACAAATACGTATTTTTAAACTCAACATATCGAGCAGCAGAAGCATAAAGTTCAGCTACCTCTTCATCGGTTAACTCTCTTATCCTTTTTGCAGGGCTACCCATAATAAGACTTCGTGGAGGAAAGACTTTGTTTTTCGTGACCAAAGAACTTGCACCCACAATAGATTCTTTCCCTATCACAGCACCATCTAAAATAGTAGCCGACATTCCGATGAGACAAGCATCTTCTATGGTACAACCATGAAGCATCACTCTGTGACCTACTGTTACATCGTTACCTATAATGGTTGGGTTTCCATCTGACATGTCTGCTTTTTTATGGTGGGTTACATGAACCATAGATAAGTCTTGAATGTTGCTTCTGTCACCTATTTTAATATAATGAACATCTCCACGAACCACACAGCCAAACCACACAGCTGAGTCTTCACCCATCTCTGTTCTCCCTATCACGGTTGAACCTTCTGCTATCCATGCACCTTTTTTTAACTCTGGTGTCCACTCTTTGTATTTAATTATCATTTTAATCCTTTAGTACTTTTTTTGCAAGTTGCGTAACATATTCTGGGGTCTCTTTTTTACTTTTATCATGCATTTTAGTGATATAGTTTTCCAATACCTCATGATTATTAATTAGTTTACCCTCTTGATGCTTTATCTGTTTGTATTCCCCTGAGCTTTTAAGTTTCCAACGGAGAACATTGTCTTGTAGTTGCAACGAAAGTATCTGTTTTATTTTTTCTGCAAGATGAGGTTCTTTGATAGGGGTCAAAATCTCAATACGTCGAATTAAGTTTCTAGGCATTAAGTCAGCCGATGAGATATAACATTCATATTCCTCATGTTTAAAATAGTAAATTCTTGGATGTTCAAGGTACTTACCAATGATAGAATAAACAAAAATATTTTCACTCACTTTTTTAACCCCTGGTTTTAAAGCACAAATACCACGAATAATTAGTTCAATCTTACACCCTTTTATGGAAGCTTTATAGAGTGACTGAATAATATCTGGGTCAACCAAAGAGTTGGCTTTTAAAATAATGTGACCTTTCGTTCCAAATGAAGCTTCATTTTCAATCATTTGAATGAGTTTGGGTTTAATATGATCAGGTGCAAGTGTTAATGTTTTGAGTTTTGAATGGTTAGAAAAACCTGTAATAAAATGAAAAAATTTGGTAACATCGGTATTAAACTCTTGTTTGGTGGTAAAATAACTCATATCGGTATAAATACGTGAAGTAGCAGGATTATAGTTTCCTGTAGCTAAATGGACATAACCTTGCAGTTTTTTCCCTTTTCGTTTGGTGACTTGTGCCACTTTGGCATGAACCTTTAACCCTTTGATTCCATAAATAACATGCGCTCCAGCTTCCTCTAATGCCTTTGCCCAATGTAAGTTATTCTCTTCGTCAAATCGTGCTTTGAGTTCAAGAAGTACGGTCACTTGTTTGCCTGATTTTGCAGCTTTTATTAGTGCTTTAACGATGGGGGAGTTTTTACCCACACGGTAAAGGGTCATACGCATAGAGAGGGTATGTTTGTCTTTTGCAGCCTCCTGGATAAATCGAACCACAGGGTCAAAGCTTTCAAAAGGGTGGTAAAGGAGAACATCTTGTTTCTCTATCGCTTCAAAAATATCACTTCCTTCATCAAAAGGGGGCAACATTTTAGGAGGGTAGGTTTGTAGTGTCAAGTGTGCCAAAGATGGCTCACCCACTATTTGCCACAGTGTCCCAAGATTTAGAGGGATGTTGTTATAATAATAGATATCTAAAGGGTCAAGCTTTAAGTGGGTGGTTAAAAATTTAAGGAGTCTTTTGTCAACCCCTTCTGTGAGTTCTAAACGGATAAGCATCCCTCTGTTTCTAGCACGTAGCCCCTCTTCCATAATCTCTATAAAGTCATCAGCCTCCTCCTCTTCTATCTCTAAGTCAGCATTTCGTGTGACCCTAAAAGGGATAGATGCAATCTTTTTTAGCCCTTGAAAAAGTTCCCCTGAAAAATGGTCAACAATAGACTCTATGGGTATGTAACAGTTGTTGACTTGTAAGAAACGTGGTAAAATTCTAGGGATACGGATGAGACCATGTTTAATATTTCCATTGCTGTCCTCTAGTTGAAGAGCCAAGGCAAAACTCAAATTATTCAAATGGGGGAAAGGGTGTGTCGCATCAATGGCAATGGGCATAATAACAGGATAGATTTGTTCAAAAAATTCATTGGAAACACTCTCTTGTTGCTTTTTTGAAAGCTCTTCAAATGTTTTAACGGTCACATTATGCTCTTTTAATTCACCCATAATATCTTGAAACGAAGATTCAATAACTTTTTGCTCTTTATGGATGGTTTTATGAATCGCTTTTAACTGTTCAGCAGGGGTCAGTTTGTCAATGGCTGTTTCTTGGACACGTGCTTTAAACAGAGCTTTTAATCCTGCCACACGAATCATATAAAATTCATCAAGGTTAGTACCATAAATGGCGATAAATTTCATACGCTCTAAGGGGGGTAAGTTTTTGTTTTTTGCTTGTGCAAGTACACGGGTGTTAAACTTAAGCCATGAGAGTTCACGGTTAAAGTATAGGTCAGGAGAGGTGAGGTCTATGGACATGAATGAACCTTGGAATTTTTTTGGGGTATTATAGCATATTGTTATTTGGATAATGTTCGATAAAATCGAACCTACAACTGTCCAATTTTGGTTTGATTGCCGTAGGTTCGATTTTATCGAACATTTAAATATTACAATTTTTTTATTTTAGCAATCTGGTCACGAATTCTCGCAGCTTCTTCAAATTCTAAACTCTTTGCAGCGACCAACATTTTAGCTTTTAACTCTTTGATTATTTTTTGCCGTTCTCCTTTTGGCATTTTATCCATTTTAGAAGCTTTGTTGTAGAGTTCCCCTGCATCATCTACTTTTAGGTCAGTATCAAGTTCACGTAGGGTTGTTTTTGGAGTAATACCATGAATCTTATTGTAAGCCATTTGGGTTTCACGCCGTTTACTGGTGGTCTCTATGGTCTCTTTCATGGAGTTGGTAATTTTGTTGGCATACATCAGTACACGACCATTTGAGTTTCTCGCAGCTCTTCCCGAGGTCTGTATGAGTGAAGTGGTAGAACGTAAAAAACCCTCTTTATCTGCATCAAGTATGGCTACTAAACTTACCTCTGGTAAGTCAAGTCCTTCTCTGAGTAGGTTAATACCTACCAAAATGTCAAACTCACCTAAACGCAAAGAGCGAATCACTTGGTTACGTTCAATGGCATCGAGGTCAGAGTGCATATAGCGAACGCGTAAACCTAAATCATTATAGTAGGTGGTTAACTCTTCTGCCATTTTTTTTGTAAGTACAGTTACTAGAACTCTTTCACCTTTTTCTATGACAGGTTTCATTCTATCATGTAAGTTTTCCACTTGGTAGGTACTTGGTATCACTTCTATGGGTGGGTCAAGCAGTCCTGTTGGTCGTACAACTTGTTCTGCTATTACAGCTGATAGGTCTATCTCTAGCTCTTTTGGTGTAGCAGAGACAAAAAGAAAGTAGGGTGCTTTGACAATGTACTCGTCAAACATTAAAGGTCGGTTGTCTAAAGCCGAAGGAAGTCTAAACCCATGCTCTACTAAAACCTCTTTACGGCTTCTGTCCCCTGCGTACATCCCTCTAAACTGTGAAAGGGAAACATGTGATTCATCGACAATACATAAAAAGTCATGTCCGTGCATCGCTTCAAAATAATCCATCATAGAAAAAGGGGTTTCCCCTACAGCTTTACCTGTAAGATGGCGTGAGTAGTTTTCTATCCCTTTACACATCCCTGTGGCTTCTATCATCTCTAGGTCAAACTCAACTCGCTGTTTGAGTCGGTTGTACTCTAACATACGGTCTTGCTCTTTATAGTAGTTGAGTCTCTCCCCTAGTTCTGTCTCTATGCTTTTTACTGCAAGGGCAAGTTTCTCTTGTGAAACTATAAATTGATTGGCTGCATAGATGACAGCCTCTTTAAAATGTTCCATCTTCTCACCTGTAAGGGTGTTAAATGTATAAACATCTTCTATCTCATCTCCAAAAAACTCTATACGGTAAGCATACTCCTCGTTGTAAGCAGGAAAAATATCTATCACTTCACCATTGACCCTAAAGTCACCACGGTCAAAAAATTCATCGTTTCTTTTGTAGCCCATCTCGACCAGTTTTAAAAGCAGAGGTTTTTGAGAATATTCTTCACCTACCACAAGCTTTTGGACTATGCTTTTGTAGTCCTCAGGAGAACCTAACCCATAGTTTGCCGAAACAGAAGCGATGACGATGACATCTTTATGTGAAAGTAGAGATGCTGTAGTAGAGAGTCTTAACCGTTCTAACTCTTCGTTTATAGAAGAATCCTTTTCTATAAATAGGTCTTGTCTTGGAATATAGGCTTCAGGTTGGTAGTAGTCATAGTAGCTAATAAAATACTCAAC
>Ga0256824_10000471_pt1 | contig 15498 bp, 7 predicted proteins | sample CV67metaG_FD_191570 | JGI IMG/M metagenome (GOLD analysis project Ga0256824, IMG submission 191570) | Hydrothermal vent microbial communities from East Pacific Rise, Pacific Ocean - CV67 | ecosystem: Environmental > Aquatic > Marine > Hydrothermal vents | place: Pacific Ocean: East Pacific Rise...
CATTTCAAAACTAAAAGAAAAATTCACATTTATCGAACCATTAAAGACTGTAAATGTTAATAACTTAAGATGTATGAGTACATTAATACTGACTAAGTAGTCATATATCAGTATTTTTATGTTATAAAGATAAGCGTACAAAAAAATTCTCTATCTTTATCAAATTATACTATACACAATTACAATGAAACACATATTACTCTTAATTAACATATTTATTTTATCAGTTTCATATTCTCAATGTCCTTCAGGACCAGGTGGTAGTTGTGATGGCGGATCAGCATTAGATTTATATTGGGTTGGAACAAATACTGACAATAGTGGAAATTGGAGTTCTCCATGCTCTTGGAGAGTTGGAAGTTTAGCAGGTGTTGAACCATGCCAAGCGCCAAGATCAAATGATAATGTATTTTTTTTAGGAGGAAGTTTTACAGGAGCTACACCCACAATCACAGTTAGTTCTCAAGCCAGATGTAATAATTTATTTGTTGATCCTACAGTAAACTCTATTGGAGTAACTCCAATTTTCCATTTAGAAAACCCCGGATTCTTAGAAATTTATGGCAGCTTTACTTTACAACCCAATTTAACTTGGACTGTAATAGGAGGTAATAATAGCGGTCCTGAAATATTATTTAAAGCGACTACTGCCAATCAAACTATAACAACCGCTGGCCATACAATGGGAGCTGTACAATTTGATGGGATTGGTGGTGAATGGGCTTTACAAGACGATTACAATGGTGGAAGTCTTAATTTTGCCTTTGGTTATTTAAATACTTCAGACGGTACAAATGACTATGACATGACTTTATTCACCTTTGATTCAGATGTACAACCAGGAGGAAGTTCAGCCAATAGAAGATTAGATTTAAACTCATCAACAATAACAATGACTGTTGCTGGTGGTAGTTTTTATGATAGATACCCATACAATACAACTAACGCTCCTTATACTGTTTGGGAATGTAGAGGAACAACTGCAGGGAGTTTTAATTTTAATGCAGGAACATCAAAGATAATTTTCACCGCAACTTCTCCTTTTTTACGTTTAGGGGGATTATCTTATAATGTTATTAATCACACTGGAAATGGACGTTTTTATGACCATTTTGGTCCACAACCTTGTTTAATTGACACATTTGAAACTAATGGATATTTATACTTTCACCATGAACATACTTTTAATGTGTTAAAAATAAATAGTGTTTCAAAAACACATAATTTTTTTAGAAATCAGGAAATCACAGGCGATTTAATTGTTAGTGGAAATGTTTGTAATCCAACCGTTTTTAAAAGTGAATACACAAAAACGTTAACAATGCCAGCATCTGTAGCTGCAGATCCTATGAATGGCTTTTTAATAAATAATTTAAAATGTAGTGATGGTACCGCTGGTCATATAATAAATGGTACTCAATCTGGAAATACTACTGGTTGGACAATAACGCCTCCTGCGTCAAGGGATTTATATTGGGTTGGTGGTGTTAGCGCAACTGGAAACTGGAGTGACCCTACAAATTGGAGTACATCAAATACAGGTGTTCCATTACTAACGGCTTCCGATTGTCCACCTACACAAACAGATAATGTATTTTTCATTTCAACTTTGGCAGATGGAGATAATATTGTATTAGATGATATTGCCTATTGCAACAACCAAACATGGAACATTACAGTTCCTGCGACTTTAAGTGGGAATAAGATTATGAACATTTTTGGAAACTTAACTTTTGATGTAGATATGGTTTATTCAGCAACAAATAGAATTGATTTTTGGGGTGCGAATGCAAATACAATTTTTTCTGCAGGAAAAACATTTAAATCGACAACCTATTTTTGGGATAATAGTGATTATAAATTACTTGATGATTTAAGTTTTACCTATATCTATTTTTATCAGCATAATAATTTCACATCAAACTCAAAAGATTTAACAGGCCGTAGATTAACATTTAGAGGTACAGGAGCAATTAATTTTTCTAGTTCAACAATCACACTTGACAACTACATACCTTGGAATTTAGCTGGTGGACAAGGTACTATTACTTATGATGCTAACTCACACGTTATCGCTACTCACACAGGTACATACACACATATTTATGGTTGGGGTGGACATCCACACTTCCCTAAATTCACACTTCAATCACCAAATACAACGTTAAGATTTAGAGATCATTTAAAAAGTAAAAACTTAAAATTTGATGGTGATGTAATACTAAATGGTGGTGCACAGTTTAGAGCAAATCATTTAAATGGAACAGCTCATGGACCTCTTTCAAGTATAACTATTAATGGTAATTTAACATTATCACAAGGAAAAAATTATTTATTTAATTCTATTAATCCAATTGTAATTAATGGTGATGTAATAGCAAATGGATCTTGTTCTGAATATATTACAGTGGAAGGCTACAATGGAGTTCAATATAATATGGATGTTACAGGAACAGGGAACTTTGATTATTGTAATATCTCCGATTTAAATGCCATAAATCCTGAAAATGCGACCAATAGTTTAGATTTAGGAAATAATACAAATATAACATTTCCTGCTGGAGCTTCATTAACTTATTATTGGAGAGCTTTAAATGGCTCATGTACTACAACTTGTAATTATGCTGGTAACTGGGCTTCAATAGCTGGTTATTGGACAACTAACGCTGCAAATACAGAAGGAGTTCCTGGATGTATTCCTGGACCATACGACAATGTTGTATTTGACAATATGAGTTTTGACGGAACTAATATATCTTATGTAGTTATTAATAGTACAATAAGTTGTCATGACATTACAGTTACTGCATCTAATGTCGAATTATTAAGTACTGGAAATTTAAAAATTACTGGATCCATAAATTCTGATGGAACACTACTTGCACCAAATTACTCTGGTTCAATTGATTTTGTATCAAATTCATCTGAAACTATTGATTTTGGAGGTATTACTTTAGGTTGTGATGTGAGTTTTGCAAACGCCTTAGGTTCATGGACATTAATTAACAATCCTTTTACAACTAGTAAAGTATTAACATTAGTAAGTGGAACATTAAACACAAATGGACAAACACTAAACATAGATAAATTTTATAGTAACAATACATCTACAAGAGCGCTAAATTTAGGAAACTCAATTTTCAACATTAATGGTTCGGGAAATTTCATTTCAACAACATCTCCTTCAAACAGTTACACTTGGAATACAGACATGATTACAAACTTTACATTTAATGCAGGTACATCAACTGTAAATTTTAACAGTGGAAATGAATTAACAATAAAGTCATCAGGCTTAACCTTTCATCATGTCAACTTTACCAATACAAATAGTATTGTTAGCTCATCTCCTGTTTTACTGATAAAAAACTGGGATACTAAACACATGATTTTTTCAGGAAGTGGTAGAATCTACGGCGACAATAGTTATGATACCTTAGAATTCTCTCCCGGTAAAGTTTATAAAATAGAAAGTAATTCAACTCAAACCTTCAAAAATCCAAATGGTGTTTTAATAGCAACAGGAACAGCAGGAAATGAAATAGCTATTAAATCATCTACTACTGGTACACCATCAACATTTCACAAATTAAACTCATCAAATAATATGTCTTCTTTTTGTTTTGATTACATTTCTGTTGAAGATAATTTTGCAAGCTCTGATGATGGGCTATTTAAGTTTTTTACAGGTTCAAATAGTAATAATATATCAGCTTCAGGTATTTGGGACTTTACAAGGCCTGTATTTATAACACCTTCTATAAAATCATTTAATGATCAAAATAATTGTGGTGGTAATACATTTACAATTGGTTGGGAATTAACTGGCTCTGGTCCATACAAACTAACCTATTCTGATGGTACAACACCAACAACAGTTACAATTGCTGATGGTATAACAAGTTATACTGCAACGGTTAGTGTTGGCAGTAATACCGAATTTACTGTTTCCTCTTTTACAGCTGACAATTGTGGTGTAAATACTTTAGGAACTATCGTAGATAATAACCAATGGGTTTATTTACCAACTCCAACTGTTATTGCTCAAGATAACGATTCTGCTTATTGTGATTTAGTAAATGAAAATAGCTTTATTCATTTCCATGAATCTCCAAGTGTTTCACAAAGACCATTATTATCAATATCTGACAATGTTGCAGGAGTAGGTTTAGGGAATGTGGCCACAAAAATAGAAATTGATGCTACAGTTCAAACCTTTAATATGGTTCCTTATTTACAAAGACGTTTTAGTATTACACCTACAAACAATGAATCTGCAAAAGTAAGACTATACTTTACGCAAGGTGAACTTGATGCCTTATCAACAGAATGGGGTTCAGTATTAGCGTTGTCAGATTTAAGTGTGACTAAATATGATAATTCTACAATGGCATTTACTACACCATCAACTGTTTTACAACCAACTGCTTTTGGAAATATCCCAGGGGGAATTACTACTTCTCTAAATATTTTATATGTAGAAATAGATGTACATTCATTTTCTCATTTTGTAATACACCCTACATCAATAACTCCATTGCCTGTTGAATTGATTGAATTTACTGCGACACAAAATAACAATTTTGTTGACTTGAAATGGATTACTGCTTCCGAAACAAATAACAACTTTTTTACCATTCAAAGATCAATTGACACAGAAAACTGGATAAATATTGAAAATGTAAATGGTGCTGGAAACTCATCACATACTTTAACTTATTTAGAAAAAGATAGACAACCAATTATTGGTATTTCTTATTATAGATTAAAACAAACTGATTTTAATGGTGATTATCAATATTCTAACATTCAAAAAGTAGATTTTAAGTTAGAACAATCAACAGTTTTAGTTTATCCTAACCCAACTGAAGGAAGAATAACATTAAAAGGAAAATCTAAAGAAATACATAACTTTATCCTAGTAAATATGCAAGGACAAATTATTACAAACTTAGTTAAATACCAAATGATTAATAATTCTGAAATTGAAATTGATTTATATAATTTAACAAGTGGTGTTTATTATATTAAAACTCAAACAAATACTATTAAGGTAATTAAACATTAATATATCAACATAAAATATGAAAGTCCTCAAGTAAAACATGAGGACTTTTTTATGACACTATAATTTATAACCAATAGCTATTGAATTATTTAAACCAGCACCAATATTTGTTGCAGCACCTCCTGAAGTTGTTAACCACACAGACCAATTTAAATTAAATTCATAACCAGCCTTTAAAGTAACAGCATAGTATTCTTGTTTAGGATGATAAAGTCCTGTATAATCACTTGCTTGTAGAACGGTCAAAGCATTTGACTTTGAAATATCACTAAAATATGTGTTTGAAGATAAGGCTAGTATTAATAACATCTTTTTATTTTTAAAAAAACGTCTTCCTATTTGAGCGTTTACATTTAACCTACTCAAAAAGTTGTTAGGTGAAATGACTGTTGAAATTTCACCACTTGCAAAAATAACAGAATTACTATACCCACTCAAAATAGCGGCTTCTAAAATAAAAGTATCATAACCCGTACTTAAACCAGTATTATATTGTCTTGATGAAGTATTATATGTTGCATTTAATTTAGCAGATAACACTACTCCATTTTTTGAAAATAAGTTATATAATAAGGCTGTTGATACATTACCTAAAGCTGATAAACTACCTTTATCAAATTTTTTATATGATGGAAAAGAACTATCAAATTTACCTACAGAACAATAATGAAAAGGTAAATTCATGATTGCGGTTAACTTATCTGTAATACCGTATTCATTGTAAGATGAAAACACAATTTCAGTTACTTCTCTTGGTAATTTTCTTATATTAGATTTACCAATATGTAAATTAGAAGACTTTAAATAAGATGTTCCTATTTGAAAATATCCTTTTCCTTTTTTTTGAGTCCATGCTTGTTGGGCTGAAAGATTTAAAAATAGAACAATAAAACAACTAAATAAAAAACATTTCATAGTACTTATTTTTCAAGTACAATACCTATTTCCATTACATGATTTAAGGGGTCAACTGGTGTGTTTTGTTCTAAAATATAAGTGTAATTTCCTACTTCCGTATATGACTTAACAGTTTCAACTAAGTGTTGACTATCCCAAATATCTAATCCTGGATCACCAATATATTCACCATTTTCATCAATAACTTTTAAATCGTATTCAAATACTTCTATCTTTCCTGACGGACTTGTTTCTGTCACTTTTACAAGTACATTTGGATAAGCATATCCTGTAATAAATCTAAAATTTAAAAACATTTTACAAGTCAAATCCACTTCTGTAATTGGCACAACAAATTCTTTTATGTCAGATTTTATCCATTCAACTTCTGGCGACAACTCTTGGTTTTCACTGTATATAATATTTTCATTTTGACAACTAATTACCAAAATACTTACAAGTACTACTACTATAGATTTTATCATTTTTATCATGTTTTTATTTATGTAATTCAAACCAGAATTATAGTAACATTTTATTGATCTAGTTTATTTAAATTCTTGAAAATTATTTTTAAATCCATTGCTGTTGATTGATTTTTAGCATAAATTAAATTCAATCTTGAAATGGCATTATTATCTAATTCTTGTGCATTAAACATAGTTGTAGAATTTAAAATACCTTTTTTAATAGTCGGTAATTTTAAATTTGACGAATGATTTATTTTCGCATACCCCACAAATGACAAACCACCTGTAAATACTTTAAGCATATTCACCACAAATTGCTTTTTACGTTTATAAAACAGCATTAATACAGGTGATAATACAAACATAACAAATCCTAAAAATAAATCAACCATACGCTTATTACGTTTGTTAGCCGCTTTATTAATTTGATTAATATCCATTACATATAAGTCACCTTGGGTATCAATAGAATTTGATCCAATAATGAAAGATGATTCTGGTTGAGAAATTTTAAATTCAATCGCTTTTTTATCTAAAGCTAACATTTGAGATATAGTTTGCTCTGCTGTTATATTTTTAGCACAAAAAATAACTTCATTAATGTTATGAATATCAATCACCTGATCTAATTGATTAAAAGTTCCAGAATAGTCTGTATTGGGCTTTTCATCACTTACCGACACATAGTGTACTTGTAGAGTATTAGAATTTGTATTATTGATAATAGTATGTACACGTTCTGTTTCTACTTCATCACCAACAATAGCAATTATTTTTTGCTTTTTACCACCTAATCTAAAGCTTGATGGCATTAAAAAATGTAAACCTATTCTTGATACTAAATAGTAAGTTAAAACAAACCCTCCACCTAAAAGTATTATTAATCTTGAAAACTGAAAATCTTTTGACAATAATGCATAAATCATTAATATCAATCCTGTCCCTACTAAAGCACCTACTCCATTTTTAAAAAGCTTAGACGGTTTATCATAACCACCAGAAAACACTTGTGTAATTAGCCAAACCAAACTATAAATTGGTAAAGCATAATTTAATAAGGTTTGTGGAATAATTATGTCTTGATGTGATTGATATTCATTTGAGATAACAAACAAACCTATCGTTATCACAACAAAGTCAAATAATGGTAATGCAATTTTTTTAATAAAACGTGTCGCTAAAGCCATTGATGCTCTAAAATATATTGCCATATTAATTAATAGCGAAAATGTTTTAGCATTTTTTTGAGAGAAATGTTTTTTAGCAAAAATAATCATGGCATTATAAAACACAAACACATAGTTTACACTACTCTTTTTGGTACTTTCACCTTTGTAGTGTATTATTCTTGTTTTAGGATAATAATAATTTTTATAACCTCCTAAAGTGATTCTATAACTTAAATCTATATCCTCTCCGTACATAAAAAAGTCTTCATCTAACAAACCTACTTTGTCTAACGTTTTTTTACGCATCATCATAAATGCTCCAGATAAAACTTCTATTTCGTGAATTTCATCATTGTCTAAATAAGATAAATGATATTTTCCAAATCGTTTAGATTTCGGAAATAATTTTGATAAACCAAATATTTTATAAAACGCTACAGATGGTGTTGGCAATCCTCTTTTAGATTCAGGTAAAAAGATACCTTTCCCATCAATCATTTTACAACCTAAACCTCCAGCATCTGGATGTTGGTCCATAAAGTCTACCACTTGCTTAAAAGTATCTTCTTCTACAATAGTATCAGGATTTAGTAATAAGAAGTATTCACCTTTAGCTAGTTTCATAGCTTGATTGTTTGCTACCGAAAATCCTGTATTGTCTTTATTTGCGATTAAATGAGCTTGAGGGAATTTATCCTTCACCATTTCAACAGAACCATCAATAGAATTATTATCCACAACAAATACTTCCCCCGAAACTTGTTCAAGGGCTTTAAATGTTGAATTTAAGCACTGTTCTAAGAAGTACTCAACATTATAATTTACTATGATGACTGATAATTTCAAATTCTTAATATTGACTAACGACAAAGATGCTAATTTATTATTTTATTGAGGTTTGATTTAGAAATTATTATCTTATAATACTAAACTATATTATTAGCCAGGGCATATTTTACTAATTCAATTGATGTCTTCATATTAAGTTTATGTAATATGTTTTTTCTATGAGTTTTTACAGTATGTATTGAAATAAACATGGATTCAGCAATTTCATTATTATTCATACTTTTTACAACATATTGAACAATTTGAAGTTCCCTTTTAGTTAAAATAAGTTCATTTTTATTTTCTGATTTTATTAAAATTGTTTTAATTTCCTCTGAAATATATTGTCTATTGTCATTAATTGCATTAATTGCCTCAATTAATTCATTTGTTGAATTTACCTTACAAACAAAACCATTTATATTTAATTCGAATAAGTTTTGTAACAAAATAGCATTAATATGCATACTTAATACTAATATTTTTTGATTTGGGTTCTCTTGCCTTAGTTTAACTACTAATTCAGACCCACTCATATTAGGCATTTCAATATCAGTAATTATAATATCAAACGAACTTGGCGTATAAATATCTAAAATAGATTGAGCTGAATTAAAAACAGTTACTTCACTTTCTGACACACCTTTTAAAATCAATAGCTCTAGGCTATCGAGAATCAAAGCGTGATCATCAACTAAAGCTATTTTCATAAAACAAACATTATTTACACTTTAAATCTAATATTTTTTTTTAAATTACAACCTATTAATAAACAATATCTTAAAGATAATATGAAAACTGTAATCTTACTTACTTTATTACTCTGTAATACTTCAATAATTAAGGCTTTTCATATAGTTAACTTTAATAAAGGTAACTCTAAAATTCATATAGGTAATAAACTATCGTATTATGCTGACTCTACAAATCAATTAAAAGTTGATAAAATTTTAACACTATATAAAAATAATAGATTTATTCAATCCAAAGTTGAAATTCCTAATTTCAAGCAAAACAAATCTAAGCTATGGTTTTCTTTTAAATTAAAAAATAATACAAAACAAACATTGTATTTATCTATCAATAACCCTCACATTGATTCTTTTAACTTGTATCAAATACAAACTGATAAAATTATACATATCGGTAGTGCAGGAGATAGAATAGATTTAAATAACTGGGACATTATAGATAATCGTATAACTATAAAACTTCCTGTAAATTGTAATGAATTTAACACTTTTATTTTTAGTATCAAAAAAGGAGCTAGTGTAAAAATCCCCATTAGTATCATCTCTACTAAATATCTTATTGAAAATGGAAATACTGAAAAGTTAATTTCTGGGATATATTTTGGTGCTTATATCACCCTACTCTTAATCAGTATTATTGTTTATATAATTACACGGGATAAAATTTATATTTTATACTTTTTTTATATCTTAGTATTTTCTAACTATTTGTTTAATGAATTAGGCTATGGATATTTATATTTTTGGGAAGGGTTAAATCACCTAAAAATATCTGTCCGTGTTATGTTAGGTGTATTTACAACTCCTACTATTATTCTATTTTCTACAGAGTTTTTAAGAATGAAAAAGCATTTCCCTAAGGTTAGAAATATTCTTAACATTGTTTCAGTACTAATTATTATTGAAATTATTATTTCAAATATAGCAGGGGTAATTCCTAATAGTTATTATAATATACAATTAACTATTAACCATATTTTAATAATCATATTACTGGTATCTCTTATTATTATGACACTTAAAAGTTTTAAAGTTCAAAAAACTGAAAGTATTATTATATTTTTCTCTGTTCTAAGTGTTCTCTTAGCTTCTTTAATTTTTATTCTAGCAGAACATAAATTAATCCCAAGTAATCATTTTACTTTATATGCTATAATTTGGTTTTCATTAATTGATATTATAATCATATCAGTTGGTTTATCTATTAGAATAAATAAAATTTTTGTTTCCAAAATGAAGTTAGGTGAACAAATAATTGAACAACAAAAACAATTATTATCTGCCATTATTACAGGTGAAGAAAAAGAAAGAAAAAGATTAGCGAGAGAACTACATGATGGAATTTCAGGCAATTTAGTATCCTTAACTTTAAAAATTAAAGCAGATTCAAAAAAAGAAACAATTGAAAAATTAGCACAAGATACTTTAAGAGAAGTTAGGCATATTAGTCATAAATTAATTCCCCCACAATTTGATAAAAGAACTATTGATGAAATTATATCAGATTACATACGTACAATTGAAAATGAGCATGAATTTAAAATTCAATTTATTACAAAAGGAGATTTTAAATTATTAAGTAACGAATACAAAATAACACTTTATAGAATTATTCAAGAAAGTATTTCAAATACTTCAAAATATGCAAACGCAAAACTTTTAATTATTCAACTTTTTAAAATTGAAAATGAAGTTACAATATCCATTGAAGATGATGGTAATGGTTTTGATATTAACACACATAGTGACGGAATTGGCTTAATCAATATGGAATCAAGAGTAAACGAATTAAAAGGTGAATTCTCCATCAATTCATGTACAGAAAATGGCACCTTAATCACTATTTCGTTTGAACTTTAAACTAATTTAGTTTTTGATAATTTGTTTTGTACAACCTTATATTATACCAAATAAATTATTAGAAATTATTTTTTTTTCGTCTATTGATTAATAAAAGATGGAAAATAAATCAACCCCTATATAGATACTAAAAAAGCAAGTTAAATATTAATTTAACTTGCTTTATATATTTTATTATTAGAATAATAGATTATTTAATAATCATCCAAACTTTTGTTTTTAATAATGGTTCAGCTTGTTTGAATTTACATTCTTTCACTTCTCCCGTTTGCATGTTTCTAATTTTCACTTTATCGTTACGTCCAATTTTGGGTGCAACAACTACTGGTTTTTGTTTTGGTTTTTGCTGTCCACCAGAATTTCGCATAGCTTCTTCATAACCTTGAGAACCTTCAAATTCTGGAGCATCAGTACTATTTACTTCAGCACCTTCATAAGCACTACCAACTTCATCAAAATCAACATCAATTGCTGCTACATTTTTAGGACCTTCTTTTGGCAAGTCTGCTTTGGTTAAAAAACTTACAACTTCTTTACTCATTTTACCTAACATGTCTGTAAATAAAACGTAAGCCTCTTTTTTATAAATTACTAATGGATCTTTTTGTTCAATAGATGCATGTTGAACTGATGTTCTTAAATCATCCATTTTACGTAAATGATCTTTCCATTCATTATCAATAAACCCTAACGAAATCTTTTTCTCTACTTGAGTTTTTAAGATAGCACACTCACTTTTAGATGCTTCTTCTAAATTTAAAACAACATTTAGTGATTTTTCACCATCTGTCATTTCCATTTGCATATTTTTAAATTGATCCCCTTGCGTTTTATACACTTGTTGAATTTGAGGATTTACTTTTACTGCAATTTTATTAGATTTAGTAACATAAGCAGCATTAGCTTTATCATATATTAAATCAATTAAATCTTCAGGCTTTGTACTTTTAAAATTTGCCTCTTCAACTGGAGATTCAATTTTAAAATATTTTAATAATTCGAATTCAAAATTTGAAAAATCTTTTTTTGGATAATTATCATTTACAATGTCTTCTGCCACATCATAGAACATATTAGACACATCTAATGCAATTCTATCACCAAATAAGGCATTTTTACGCTTTTTGTAAATACCATTACGCTGAGCATTCATCACATCATCATACTCTAATAAATTTTTACGTACACCAAAATTATTCTCTTCTACTTTCTTTTGTGCTCTTTCAATAGACTTAGATATTAATTTGGCTTGAATCACTTCACCTTCTTTATACCCCATTCTATCCATAGTTTTAGCTATTCTTTCAGAACCAAACTTACGCATTAAATCATCCTCTAATGATACAAAAAACTGAGAAGAACCAGGATCACCTTGACGACCAGCTCTACCTCTTAATTGTCTGTCTACACGTCTCGAATCATGACGTTCAGTACCAATAATTGCTAAACCACCTGCATTTTTAACAGCATCAGATAACTTAATATCAGTTCCCCTACCTGCCATATTGGTTGCAATGGTTACTTTTCCTGCATTACCTGCTTCTGCAACTATTTCTGCCTCACGTTTATGATGTTTGGCATTTAATACATTGTGATCAATTTTTCGCATTGACAACATTCTACCCAATAATTCAGAAATCTCTACAGTAGTTGTACCTACTAAAACTGGACGACCCTCTTTGACAACTCTTTCAATTTCATCAATTACTGCATTGAATTTTTCACGAGCCGTTTTATATACTAAATCTTGATCATCTTTTCTAACTATTGGTTTATTTGTTGGTATAACAATTACATCTAACTTGTAAATATCCCATAATTCTTGCGCTTCTGTTTCAGCAGTACCTGTCATTCCCGACAACTTATGATACATTCTAAAAAAGTTTTGTAAAGTTACCGTTGCATACGTTTGTGTAGCGGCTTCAATTGTACAATTTTCTTTCGCTTCAAGTGCTTGGTGTAATCCGTCAGAATAACGTCTTCCATCCATAATACGACCTGTTTGCTCATCAACAATCATTACCTTATTATTCATCACAACATACTCTTGCTCTTTTTCGAATAAAGTATATGCTTTTAATAATTGATTAATCGTATGAATACGTTCAGACTTTACAGTAAAATCTTGAATAATTTCTTCTTTTTTGTCTAATTGCTTTTCAGGAGATAATGCTTCTTGTTCAACAGCATGTAAACCAGTTGCTAAATCGGGCATGATGTAATAGTTTGAATCTTCTCCTTGAGATAATAAGTTAATTCCTTTATCCGTTAATTCAATTGTATTTTGCTTTTCATTAATCACAAAGAATAACTCTTTGTCTATCGTTGGCATTTCTCTTTCTCTATCTTGTAAATAGAAATTTTCAGTTTTTTGTAACTGTGCTCTCATTCCACCTTCACTCAAAAACTTAATCAATGCTTTGTTTTTAGGTAAACCTCTATGTGTTCTCAATAAAGCCATTCCACCATCAGTAATCTGCTCTTTTGTAGTTGAACCATCCTCAATTCCTTTTAAATTAGTTTTAGCTAAAATAAGCAATTCGTTTACTAATTTACGCTGAGCAGCAACTAAGCGTTCAACTTTAGGTTTTAATTCAATAAACTCATGTTTATCGCCATTTGCAGTAGGACCTGAAATAATTAAAGGTGTTCTTGCATCATCAATTAAAACAGAATCAACTTCATCAACAATTGTAAAGTGATGCTTATGCTGTACAATAGATTCAGGACTATCTGTCATATTATCTCTCAAATAGTCAAACCCAAACTCATTATTTGTCCCAAAAGTAATATCAGCTTTATATGCTTTTATACGTTCTGGTGAATTTGGTCTTGTATTATCAATACAATCTACTGACAAACCGTGAAACTCATATAATGGTCCCATCCACTCACTATCTCTTTTAGCAAGGTAATTATTTACAGTTACCATGTGCACACCTTTACCTGCTAAAGCATTTAAGTAAACAGGCATTGTAGCCACTAATGTTTTACCTTCACCTGTTTGCATCTCTGCCACATTTCCTTTATGTAAAACTGCTCCACCATAAATTTGAACATCATAATGAACCATATTCCAAGTAACTTCAGCTCCTGCAGCATCCCAAGTCATTTGCCAAACTGCTTTATCGCCATTAATTGAAATATGTCCTTTTCGTTGTGCTAACTCTTTATCAAAATCAGTTGCTGTAACAGTTACTTCATCATTTTCGGCAAAACGTCTTGCAGTTTCTTTTACAACCGCAAAAGCTTCTGGTAATAAGTCTTCTAAAACTTCTTCTAATTGCTCATCAACTGTTTTTTTAAGCTTATCAACTTTAGCAAATGTAGCTTCTTTAGTATGAATATCCATTTCAGGATTATCTTCAACCGTCTTTTCTAAATCAGAAATTTCATCTTCAGTCGCTTTTGTGTACTCAGAAATTCTATTTTTGAATTCAAACGTTTTTGCTCTTAACTCATCATTTGTCAACCCAGACAGCTTTACAAATTCAGTATTAACCTTATCTATATATGGGCTAAAGATTTTAGCATCTTTAGATTCTTTACTACCTATAATTTTTTTTAATAATCCTAACATTCTTATATTATTTTGAACCGATAAAATTAATCAGTTTAATTGATATTTCACTATTTTACATAGACTTTTTCCTAATAATTATACCAAATTAGATTTTATGACAAATTGGCTTGTTTTTTCGTCATAAATAAACATATTTTTCAAGAATTATGGTTGATGTTTTTTAGGCTGTTCCCTATCGGTCAGGCTTTACGTTAAAGTTAATGCATTTCATTTAATAAAAAGGCATTTTTAAAAGCTTCTAAAGTCGCTTTTAAAATCCTCATTTTATAATAAATTCAAAAACATTAAGCTACCACTTCAATCCTTAACAGAGTTTTGTCTTGTTTAAAATCCCTAATATAGAGCAGCCTTATAAGTAACTATACCAAATAAATTTCTAAATGAACTATTAGAAATTAAATTATTTTTTATGCTTATCCGCTACTTTCCTCAATTTGTGACAAAATGCAGTAAAGATGTAAAACCAGTGTTATCCGTGACGATTAATCCGATAGTAATCGGACCCCTCTCGTTCTCCCTTATTTTGATAAACTCAATACAAGTTCAGGGAGAAGGCTGTGGTATGTTTTTGGCTAAACCAAATATTTCTTTGGGGAAACAAACGAATAAGCATATTATTTTTTCGCCTGTTGATGAATAAAATATTTTCATAGCGAGTTATGAAAATAAAAGGTAGGGAAATAAATATATAATTTAGTTCACTTTGATACTTAATTGGTATAATCACCTCATTATTAACAATTTCTTATTAACGATAATATTATTAATATTAACTTCTAAAAAATAGATACCCTTTGGCAAATTCTGAATATCATATAACATTTGATTAGAATCAAACAACTTCACTAAAACCCCTTCAGTATTATATAAC
>Ga0256824_10000472_pt1 | contig 15475 bp, 11 predicted proteins | sample CV67metaG_FD_191570 | JGI IMG/M metagenome (GOLD analysis project Ga0256824, IMG submission 191570) | Hydrothermal vent microbial communities from East Pacific Rise, Pacific Ocean - CV67 | ecosystem: Environmental > Aquatic > Marine > Hydrothermal vents | place: Pacific Ocean: East Pacific Rise...
ACAAAATCAAGTTCTTCAAAAAATGAAGAGAGTTTACTACCCATTGCTTCGCTATTATCTAAAAATAATTTAGAGATATCTTGAATCTCTCCTGTGCTCTGTTTGAGTTGTCCTATGCTTATTTCAACTTCGTTAGTCGCTTTTTGTGTTCTCTCTGCAAGTTTACGAACTTCATCAGCAACAACAGCAAAACCACGACCATGCTCACCTGCACGAGCAGCTTCTATGGCTGCGTTTAGGGCAAGTAGGTTTGTTTGGTCTGATATATCTTTAATAAGGTCAATAATATCACCAATAGACGAAACACTATTTGTAAGTGCATCTGCACCATTTGTAAGATTTTGAGCTTCCGTTGCTATGGTATCTATAGAATCACTGATAAATTGGGAATCTTCTTGGACTGAATCTATTCGTTTTGCTGTTCTCTCATTTAACTCTCCAGCAACATTAAGTTGTTCTTCTGCTGATTCCATGATTTCACGGGTAAAGGTAACACCACTCTTATAAGATTTTAGGAGAAGTTGCACTATCTTATCTTTTGCATCTTCCTTTTGAGAGAGAGATTTTCCTTGCATCTCTCTTTCATTGGATTCTTTTATTTGGTCTTGTAGTTGTTTTATCTCATTTTGAAGTGAACTGTTCGTCTCTTCTAAGCTTTTTATTTTTTCTATATCCTCACGACTTGTTCCAAAAAATCCCATGTCTCATCCTTTAGTATCATAATTTTAAATATAGTATAGCATAAACAGATTTCAATAACTTATGTTATGATAACAATACAAGAAACAAGGCTATATAATGGAAAAATTTTTACAAGAAGCAAAATCTGCTGCAAGAGTTTTAAATGAACTTAGTGGTAGTAAAAAAAATACAATTTTAAAAGAGATGGCAGTAGCTCTAAGAGCGAATACAAGCGACCTACTTAAAGCAAACGCAGACGATATGAGAGATGGAAAAAATAACAACTTAACATCAGCACTAATGGATAGACTCTTTTTAGATGAGTCACGTGTAGACTCTATGGCAGTAGCAATCGAAGAGATTGCTGCACTCAAAGAGCCTGTTGGTCGTGTACTTGATGGTTGGGTGACAGAAGATGGACTTAATATACAAAAAGTAAGTATTCCTATCGGAGTTATAGGTATCATCTATGAGTCCCGTCCAAATGTTACTTCAGACACAGCAGCATTATGTTTTAAAAGCTCAAATGTCTGCGTTTTAAAGGGTGGAAAAGAAGCCGAAAATTCAAATAAGGCAATCGCTAAAGTTCTACAAGATGTACTTAGTAAAAATGATTTACCAACTGCACTTATCTCACTTATACCAGACTCTTCTCGTGAGGGTGTAAACAAGCTAATCAAGATGGATAAGTATGTTGACCTAATCATCCCTCGTGGTGGAGCAGGGCTTATCAACCATGTAAGCCAAAACGCAACAGTGAGTGTTGTTAAGCACGATAAAGGGCAGTGTCATACATATATTGACAAGGATGCAAACATCAAAAATGCTATCGCCATTGCAATAAACGCAAAGGTACAACGTCCAGGCGTATGTAACTCTATGGAGACACTACTTGTAGATGAGGCAATAGCAAAAGAGACACTTCCTCTTTTAAAGGCTGCGTTTGATGAAGCTCATACGAAGTTAAAAGGTTGTGTAAATACTCAAAGTATTATTGATGTTGCAGATGTTACTGAGGAAGATTTTGACACTGAATACTTAGCAAATATCTTAAATATAAAAGTTGTTAAGGGTGTTGATGGTGCTATAGAGCATGTTGTTAAGTTTGGTTCTGGTCATTCAGAGGCAATAATTACAGAAAGTATTACAAGTGCAGAGACTTTTTTAAATGCGATTGATGCAGCCGCAGTATATGTAAATGCAAGTACTCGCTTTACTGATGGTGGTGCATTTGGTTTTGGTGCAGAAGTGGGGATAAGTACAAACAAACTTCATGCTCGTGGACCGATGGGAATAGAAGGACTTACAACTTATAAGTTCAAAATATATGGTAATGGGCAGACAAGATAGATGAAAAATATAGAAGATTTAAGAGCAATACGCTGTTTTAAACATTTAGATGATAAAGAACTTACTTTACTCGCTTCGTTTTCAAATGAGAGACACTTTAAAGAAGGTGAGATTCTATTTTATGAGAAAGATACACCCAAGTCTCTTACACTTTTAAGTGCTGGAGTTCTTAAGGTTTATAAGACAGATTCAAAAAACAATGAGATAGTGCTTAACCGTTTTATTGCAAAGTCTTTAGTTGCTGAAATGGCAGTGTTTGAGGGAGTTGACTACCCAGCATCGGCAGTATTTGATACTGATGGAACTGTTTTAGAGATAGATTTTAATAAGTTTAAAAATAATTTTTTAACAGATCCTGATGTTGCATTTAATATATTTCGATCTTTCTCAATGAAGATAAAAAATCTTGAAGATGTTATAGACTTAAACATAGTTCTTGATGCTACATCTCGGGTTGCTAAATATATCTCTGAACATAACGATGCACTAGAGATGAAAAGTAACCAACTTGCAAAATCTTTGCATATGACACCTGAAACATTGTCGAGAATATTTAAAAAGTTTGTAAAGCTAGGTTTCGTTGAGAAAGATACACATGGCTATAAGATAGTAGACCAAGAAGGATTGACAATTCTTTATGAATAATAGTTATTTCTTGATGTAAGTCAACAACTATTTTGATAATCTTTATTATAATTTAAAATAGATACAGACTAAGGATTATATTATGTCAAACATTCCATCAAACGCAGTGAAAATAGAAGTAAATGGTGCAACAGTAGACTTTTTTAAATTAGAAAAAGATGGACAGAGTTCATACTACTTTGACACTTCATCAGAAGGACCTCCTCATCCAATGGTAAATGCGATGAGTGGACTTAAACTCATCAAAGGCACAAGTGATACTCTTGTTATGATTAATCATAAAGCTCCTGGTGGACTTTTTGCAAAACTGGGTGATGATGTTTCTCATCTTGTTGAAGATTTAGATGGTGGACTTGTTAAAGTTGTTTTCTCAAGTATATCAGGTACTGGTACAGACTCTGACCTTTCTCAAACTTCTTGTGGCGGTTAAGAGTAACTAATGTTTTCAATCTCTCAAGACTTTGCTCCTCCATTTAAACTTATAGCACCATTTTTTATTCTTGGTGCTGCGTTTTACCTACTTTCATCATTACTAGTATTTTCATTTAATGCTGATGATTTGTTTTTTTCAAATCCTAAAGTAATTGCATTTGTTCATATGTTTTTACTCGGTTTTATTATGATGACTATTTTTGGTGCGATGGCACAACTTGTGCCTGTAGTTCTTGAAGTAGGGCACTTTGGAGTTGAACTTTTTTATGCTATTTGGCCACTCTTACTTATAGGTACTCTTCTTATGACAGGGGGCTTTGTTTATTCAAGTCAACTCCTTCCATATGGAGGTCTTATAGTCCTAATCGCAATGATGATTTTTGTAATAGAGATATTTTTGACTATTAAAAAGGTAAAAAAACTTAACATAGTGATGACAAGTGTACTCCTCTCAAACACATTTTTATTTTTTGGAGTTATCTTTGGTCTTACAATGGCACTCACTTATGCAGGGGCTATAAACGCAGACATTACAGCATTATTAAAAGGGCATGTGTTTCTTGTGATAGGTGGGTATCTTAGTATAACACTTATGGGACTTTCAGTTGTACTTATACCGATGTTTGGTCTCTCTCATGGTTTCTCACTTAAGGCATTGAAAATTGCACTATATACTATGAGTATTGGTGTTGTTAGTGTTGTTGTTGGCTCACTTTTTAGTGTGCCTGCGTTAGAGTACCTAGGATTTTCACTAGCGACTGTAGCACTTGTAAGCTACTTTTATCAGGTTTATAGAATCTATAAAACTCGTGCAAGAAAAGAGAATGATATATATGCAATCTCTTTGATGTTTTCATACATCAGTTTGTTAGTCTCCTTAGCATTTGGTATAGCATATCTTCTTAGTTCTTATGAACCCTTGCTTTTAGCGACTGCTTGGCTTCTGTTTTTTGGATTTTTTGGATTTGCTATAACTGGGCATATTTATAAAATAATTCCATTTTTAGTATGGTTTGAGAGATTTTCTCCTCTAGTTGGAAAAGAAAAAGTCCCGATGCTTGTAGATATGGTACCACTTAACTCAACGCAAGCTCAGTTTGTATTTAGCGGAGTTGGAGTTGTTTTAGTGACATTTGCAATACTGTTTGAAAATACACAACTTATAAACGCAGGAGCATCTTTTCTAGTTGTAGGTGCCTTTGCTTTTATAAGAAGTGTGTTCTATATGATAAATTTTAAATAAGGAAAATAATTATGAGTATGTATACAAAAGAAGAACTTTTTTTAGCAATAAGTACAGTGATAGACCCTGAGGTTGGTTTTAACCTTGTTGAAATGGGGCTTATTTATGATGCTGTTAGTGATGATGAAGGAAACGTAAAAGTAACTATGACACTCTCAACAAAAGCCTGTCCTCTTCATCAGATGATAGTTCAATGGGTAAAAGAGTCAGTAGAAAAAATGGCGAACATTCAAGAAGTAGATGTAGAAGTTGTATGGGAACCAGTATGGAACATAACTATGGCTGATGAGAATGTTAAAAGTGCACTAGGAGCTTAAAGCTCTAAGTGTGCTTCTATATCTTGAAGTAGTGCTTCTAGTTGGTGCTGATAAGTGTATATAAGAGTAAGGTAACTCTTCTCCTCTTCATCATTAAGAGCATCTTTTATATAGAGTGCTATTTCCTTGAGTCTATCTGCACCAATATTTGCACTTACCCCTATAACATCAAGAAGAAGTTGATCGGCTTTATGAACATCGTCGCTATGAAGAAAGTTATTTAGCTCTTGGTATGAAGAGGCATATACTTCTACAAACTCTTGAAGAATCTCTTTATAAAACTCCTCATCTCCACCACAAATAGAGAGACCCTTATCTCCATTTAACTCTTTAGTCATGATAACTTCTATGTAGTCTTTGTTTTTTACTTTTTTTGTCTCACCTGTATAAGCATAGAAAACATTGTAAAGTGTTTCCATTCTAAGTGGCTTTTCAAGATGTTCTGCCATACCGGCATCTTTCATCTTTCTAATGTCATCAGGGGCAGTGTCTCCACTAAGTGCTACAACTAAGATATGATCATAGTTTGGATTAGCCCGTATGATACGAGTTGCTTCAAAGCCATCAACTCTAGGCATATGTGCATCCATAAGTATCAGTAAAAAATCTCTATCTTTTTCTAAAATATCGAGTGCTTCTTGACCATCATTTGCAATGATGATTTCTATACCACTACCTGCTAGAAGTCCAGTAAGAACTTTTTGGTTGATAAGGTTGTCTTCTGCAACAAGGATTCTTTTTCCAGAGAACTCACTAAAGTTATTTTTAGTGATTTTTCCATGTTGAATAAGGTCACGTTTTTTGATTATTTTATTTGTACTTTTTGGTGCTGTCTCTTGAACCTGTGTTGGTAGTACTTTTTCTATTTCTTCTAGATTTGTTAATTCTTCTCCAAAGTCACCCTCTTCAGAACCTCTGTTGTCTTCTTCAAAAATATCAAACTCAATAAGATCCTCTTCAACATCGAGAATATCTGTTTGTTTATCATAAGGGTCAACCTCAAGCTCATATCTCTCTTCGTGTAAGTTTATCTCTTGAATCTGTTCTTGAACTGGAGGGGTTTTCTTCTTTAAAATGAAAAAAATTACAATGAGTGTAAAAATTGCAATAGCTGCAATAATCTCATTTTGAAACTCTGATAACATTAAACATCCTATTATTTTTCTTTATAATACACTATTAAAATTTAAATACCAATTATGAGAGCATAATATTATCAAAATTTTAGTATAATTACATCAAATTATTTACTAAGGTTTTTTGTGCAAAATATTCCCCATATTCCAGTTCTTTATCGTGAAGTTATAGCTGCGTTTGACAACATTGAGAGTGGCATTATTATTGACTGTACTATGGGCTATGGAGGACACTCTTCTATGATTTTAGAAGCAAATCCAAATATTAAACTCATAGCTATTGACCAAGACCAAACTGCTATAGATTTTTCAAGTGAGAGATTAGCAAAGTATGGAGATAGAGTTAGCATAAGAAAAGGACGTTTTTCAAATGTCATCAAAGAGATACTTCAAGAGGTAGATGTAGATGAGATTAAAGGTGTTTTAGCAGATATCGGTGTCTCTTCTTTACAGCTTGACCAAAAAGAGAGAGGCTTCTCTTACGAGAGTGAAACACTTGATATGCGTATGGATAAAGGTGCTCCTTTAAACGCAGCTATAGTAGTAAATGAATACTCTCAAAGTGAACTAGAAAAAATCATATTAGAGTATGGTGAGTTAAGAAACTATAAAAAAATAGTAGCAACAATCATAAAAAACAGACCTTTTAGCTCAGCAAAAGAACTGAGTGACACTCTGAAGCCAGATATGCCAAGAGGTAAAAAAATACACCCTGCAACACTCCTTATGCAAGCTATTCGTATAGAAGTAAATGATGAACTCGGTGAGTTGAAGTCTCTTCTAAATAGCCTTAAAAACGCAGAGCTAAGTGCAGCAAAAGTAGCAATAATCTCTTTTCATTCTCTTGAAGACCGTATAGTTAAACAAGAATTTTCTGCATGGGCTAAATCATGTATCTGTCCAGCTGAGGCATTTAGATGTACCTGTGGAAATAATCACAGCAGAGGAAAAATCCTTACAAAAAAACCTATTATGGCAAGTGAAGAAGAGCTCAAAGAAAATGTTCGTAGTAGAAGTGCAAAGATGCGTTTTTTTCAGATGGAAGATAGATGAGTGGTAAAAATGAACTCTTAGAAGAGTTAGAGACACTCACTGAGTCAAAACGCAGACTAGATTTTAACTACTTTTTGTATCTTCTTTTGATTCTTACTTTTATAGTGATGTTTGCGTTTCCTAAGATTTACATTACACAACAGATTTACTATAAAAGTAGAGATATTTCAAAATTAAAAAGAGAGTATGATACGCTTAAAGAAGAAAACCGAATAATAAAGGCTTCAGTGGAGTCTATAAAATTTAAAAACCAGATACTTGATACCCTCTTTTAGGATAAGCTTTGATACGTAACTTTATAACTTTTGCTATAGAAAAACCACTGCTTAACCATATTCTCCTCATATTTATTTTTATGCTCTCCATTTTCGCTTATATAAATATACCCAAAGAGATATTTCCTCCAACACAGATGGATAAAATAAGTATATCTGGTGGTTATATGGGTACTTCGGCTGATGTCTTAGATAAGATGGTTGTTCAAAGTATTGAAAATGATTTACAAAATATTGATGAACTCGAAGAGATAATAACGAGTATAAAAAATGGTTCTTTTAGTATAAGCTCAGATATTAAGTCTGGTGCTGACAACATCAGTGTGCTCAACGATGTTAAAGATGTTATAAGCAGTGTCAAAAAAGATCTCCCTTCAGATATGAGTGAGCCGATAGCCAAGATAAAAACACATGCTTTTCCTCTCGTTCTTATAGCTCTTTCTGGTGATGTTGATAAGTCTGTTTTACTTCAAAAAGCAGAAGCTCTTAAGAGTGATCTTGCAAGGTTTAAAGAACTTAGTGATCTTAGTATCCGTGGAGATGCTGATGAAGAACTAGACATTAGACTTAATAATGAAAAAATAAAAGCCTATGGTCTTAAACCTGCACTCGTTATCACAGCTATCAAAAACATAAGCTCTATCTTTCCTGTTGGAACCATAAAAGAAAAAGCACATCATCTATATATTTCAACTTATAATGGTGAAAAAACTAAAGAAGAGGTTCAGAGCACTATTATTGGAGTAGGGGGATTGAAACTTCGCATAGGTGATATCGCAGATGTCTCTTTTAAGCTGAGTGATGCAGTAGAACTCTCTCACTACAATGGGATAAGAAATGTGTCTCTCAACATTACTAAGAGTAAAAATGGTAATGCAATCGCCCTTGTTAGAGAGATTCGCGAAGTTCTCAAAGAACATAAACGCAACAATCCAGAGCTAGAGTACAGTATCTATACCGATACATCTGTATGGATTAAAAACCGTTTAAACACAGTCTTTTCTAATATTGTCTTTGGTCTAATGCTCGTCTTTTTAGCGATGCTTATTTTCATAAATAGAGGTATCGCTGTTGTTGTAGCAATCGGAATTCCTATGAGTTTTATGATAGGGCTTATCGCAACAGAGTTGATGGGTGATAGTATGAATATGCTCTCACTACTTGGGGCACTTATAGCTCTTGGAATGTTGGTTGATGAGGCTATAGTAGTAGCTGAAAACATCTATAGACACTTAGAAGAAGGAATGGATAGAAAAGAGGCTGTAATCGTTGGTGCAACAGAGATGTTTCCCGCAGTGCTAACAGCAACACTTACGACAGTTTTTGCCTTTTTACCTATGCTTCTTATGACAGGAGATATGGGAATGTTTATCAAAATCATTCCTGTGATGATAACTGTTCTTTTACTCTCCTCTTTGTTTGAAGCTTTTTACTTCTTACCACTTCATGCGTATGACTTTTTAAAGGTATCCAAAAAAGAGAGTTTTACGAAAAGGTTTTGGGCTAAAATGTATGTTCACTATAGTGTGATTTTACACTTTTTATTTAGACGACGTTATATCTCACTTTTAGTGATTGTTGGAACAATTCTCTCTTTAACATTTGTTATGGTTAAAAACTCTAAGTTTCAACTCTTTCCAGATTTTGATACTACTCAGGTTTATGTATATGGGAAAGTAAACATAAATAACGAGCTAAAAGATACTGAAAACATAGTGACTACACTAGAGAACATACTTATGCAAAAGTTAGATAAGGATAATGTCTCTTCTATAACTTCTGTTATAGGGTTTAAAATGGACTCAAAAAACAGAGCTGAACTTGGCGAAAATATGTTTCATATCTTTATAGATTTAAACGAGCATGTTCCTGTCAATGTTTTTAACAAGTATATAAGTCCAGTTTTATCAGTAGAGAGTAGTGTTGAGAACAAGATTCGTAAAGATGATGCTAAAGTAATTGCATCTAAAATAAAAGAGTTGTTGGCAGATATGCATACACTTGAAGATGATAAAGGTGCGCTTGTATTTGAAGAACTTGTAGTTAAAGTACCAGGTGCAGGAGTCGTTGCAAATGATATAGAAGTCTCTTTAAGTAGTAAGAAAAACGCAGATGTAATTCCCTCTTTAGAGTATCTTCAAGAGGAACTAGCAAGTATAGATGGTGTTTTTAATATTTCTGATGATGCAGACTTGGGAGAAAAAGAACTCAAACTGCGAGTTAATAAGTATGGGCAAGAGTTGGGTTTTAATGAAGAACTTGTCTCAGCAGAACTAAGAGCCTACTACTTAAAAGGGGAGTATGGAAAACTCTTTAATTCAAATGGACTTATTCGTATAAAACTCCAAAGTAACATAAACAGAGATATAAGCTCTATAAACACCATCGAACTTCAAGTACCATCTAGTGAACAGTTTGTGATGCTAAAAGATATTTGTGACTTTGTGTATGTTCAGAGTTTTGTGACACTCAAAAAAGAAGATGGAAAACGTATACGTAGTTTCTATGCTTCGCTTGATAAAAACATAATGACATCATCAGAAGTGATGTTAAAGATGCAGGATGCATTTGAAAAGGTAAGAAAAGATGGAATAGACTTAGAGATAAAAGGTGAAGAACAAGAGAACAATAAAAATAAAAGAGAGATGCTTCAGTCTGGAGTCATCGCTATCTTTTTAATCTTTATAACTCTTGTTTGGCTTTTTGACTCTATAAAAAAACCACTTATCGTTATTAGTACTATTCCACTTGTTTTACTTGGAGTCTATGTCGGGCATTGGATTATGGGACTAAATATGACGATGCTTGGAATGATAGGTATAGTAGGACTAGCCGGAGTTGTTGTAAACGATGGACTTATAATGGTAGACTTTATCAAAAAAGCAGAAGATACTGAAGATTTGATGAAAAGAGCAAAAACGAGACTACGTCCTATCTTGCTTACCTCGTTGACAACGGTCTTAGGACTGCTAACACTTATCTTCTTCGCTTCAGGTCAAGCTATGATACTCCAACCAATGGCAGTCTCACTTGGCTTTGGAATAGCATGGGCAACAGTACTAAACCTACTCTATGTACCTCTAATGTACTCAGTAGCATATAAAATCAAACCACCAAAGGAAACAAAACAGTAATGAATTTAGAAATAACATACGCTCAATTTGGAGTAAGACCACCGGTAACTAAACCGATACCAGAGTTTATACTAGAGATAGGAGAAGAAGGGCTTAGAAAGCTTATATCTGACCACTATGACGCGATAAAGCAGAGTGATATATACTTTCTTTTTCCTCAAGATGAAAATGAGTTCGAGATGGCTAAAGTGCACTCAGCAGACTTTTTCATACAGATATGTGGAGGACCAGCTTACTTTAACAAAAATAGAGGAGCACCTCAGATGATAGGTCGTCATGCTCCTTTTGCTATAGATGCAAAGGCAAGACAGAGATGGTTAGAGCTATATAAACCATTTATTTTAGAGCTAAAAGAACAAGGTGTTACTGAGACATCTTTGAACTCATTTTGGGGATATTTGAACATATTTTCAATTTGGATGATAAATACGCAATAAATTTACTTTAGTAAGGTGATTCTAAGCAACTGCTCTGTATAATTTCACCCTACAAAGTGGGTCTTTAGCTCAGTTGGTTAGAGCCCTCCGCTCATAACGGAGTGGTCATGTGTTCGAGTCACATAGGACCCACCACTTGTATATCCCCTACATAACGACATTTCAAAGAATTTTAAAACCTAAATCAAAAACTATTTATTTGATAGGTGTCCACTTGGGTACCCACTTTACTTTATATTTTCCATAACCTCACCAACAATAACACCTTCAATCTCTTTTCTAGCCAATTCTTCATGAGAGTAATTTCCATTAGCATTAAATATAACAGTTTCTGGACTATTAGCAAATCTAGGACTTAATGAAAATAAGAGCTATTGAATATTAAGAAGATAAAAATATGGCTCAAAACTCTCTTGAACTACTTTAGAGATGAGTTTTAAAAATGGTTCATAGTTTTGAGTGGTGTGAGCTACATCAAGAGCCTTATAATACTCAAGTCTATTTTCCACTTTTATTACTGCTGGTGGAAAGCCATGTTTGATAAGCTCTAAATTCATAAGAAGCCGTGATGTTCTTCCGTTACCATCAACAAAAGGATGTATACCTACAAAGTCAACATGTACTCTGGCTGCAAGTTCAACTGGATGGAGATTTATATGCTCTTTTTTATACCAAGTTGTAAACTCTTGCATTTTAAAAGGTACATCAATCGATAATGGTGGTTTATGTTGTGCTCCACTGATGAGAACATTGATTTTTCTATATGCACCTGTATTTTTATCGTCAATATTTTTTAAAATGAGAGAATGAATCGATTTGATATCATACTCGTTTAAAAGTTCACCACTTTGTACTAACTCTTCTACAAATAGAATTGCTTCTTTATGGTTAATAGTCTCAAAATGTTCTCTTAAACTTTTCCCTCCAACTGTAATGCCTTCTAGTGCAACCTTAGTTTCTTTAAGAGTTAAAGTATTTCCTTCTATAGCATTAGAGTTAAAAGTCCATCTTAAAACTAAATCTTCATGAAGGTTCTTGATTATTTCTGGGGAGAATGGTCTATGTTGATCTAATTTATCTTTGAGTTTGTCTAATTTTGAGAAGTCCATATTTATCCAATTAATCTGTTAATGTATTGTACCATTTTAAGTATTTTCATACACTATATAAACTTAGCCAAGCTCATCTAAGTCTCTCATCTTCGCTATTTGCATAGTCCTTATTTAATACTAATATTTTACTTAATAATATCTAATTATTTATTTAATCAAAAATTTAGCTATAAATGTTATTTATGGTTATACAAAATTTTATCTTTATGATACCAAAGTACTATTTACATATTTAACTAAGCATGTTATTATTTAACAATCTAAAGTATTGTAAGGGTAGTAATATGTCTAACTTAAAAGTAATAGCAAAAATACAAGTAGCGATAGGTGGCAAAGAGCTTTCTAAAATAGGAAATGTTGAAATCATAGCTGCTGATGGTTCAGTTAGAAGTGCATCGTATGGTGGTGTTATTTATGAGGGTGAACAGGTTATCAGCAGTGATACAAGTACACTGTGTCAAATCAAATACTTAGCATTAGTTGAACCAGTAGTATATGAAGGTGCATTTACAGTTTTAGCAGACGGTTCTGTTATATCAGAGTCAGATAATGAAATAGATGTAGATAACATGGAAACTGCGGCTGGTGATGATACTTCGGATTCATCATCTACTTTTATTGTAGATGAAATAAAAGCGACTAAAGCTTCATCACAAGTTATTGATAGAGGTGAAGACAATGTATATGGTGAAGGAATTATAGATTTTGGTACACCAGCAGATGCTGCATCTTCATCGTCGACACTAGACAATACTCCTCCTATAATCACTTCAACAAATGTAATAGTATATGATGAAAACTCTACAGATACTGTTCTTCAAATAACTTCAAGTGACGAAAATCAAGTAACATATAAAATAGAGGCAGGGTTAGACAGTGCACTCTTTACTATTGACTCGGTAACAGGTGCAGTTGCGTTTATAGACTCACCAAATTATGAAACTCCTCAAGACTTAGGTGCAGATAATGAGTATAACATTAATGTAACTGCAACTGATACCTTAGGAAACTACACAACACAAGTACTTTCTATCAACATCAACAATATAAATGAAGCTCCAATATCATTTGACGATGTAGCTTCAACAACAGAAAACGCAGAGATTATAATCGATGTACTAGCAAACGATACAGATGTAGATACTCCAGATACTATGACATTAGATTCAGTATCTGTAGCAGATTCTCAAGGGAGTGCATCAATTGTAGATAATAAAGTTGTATTTACACCGGGAACTGATTTTGATTATTTAGCTAATGGGGAAATAACAACAGTAGCACTATCTTACACAATCATTGATGCAGGTGGATTAACATCTTCATCTACTGTTGGTATAACTATTACCGGAACAAATGATGTAGTAGAAGTAAGTGAAGCAGATACAACTGCTTCACTAACTGAAGATACAGAACTTATGAGTGTAACAGGTGCAGTGTATTTTAGCGATGTAGATTTAGCAGATGTACATACAGTAAGTGGAGTTCGTACAGAACAAGAAACAGATTATGCAGTAACAATGGGTGAATTTGTTGCAGTTAAATCATCAGATACAACTGGTGGAGAGAGTGAGGGTGAAGTAAGTTGGACTTATACAATTGATACAGAAGCAGCACAAGAGCTAGCAGCAGGTCAAAAAGTATATGAGACTTACACAATTACAATAGATGATCAAAATGGTGATACTGTTGATCAAGATGTAACAATCGAAATTGTTGGAACAAATGATCAACCAAAAGTTGTTGATATCGATATTAATAATATCACAACACAAACACTTATAGTGGATGCAAGTGAAGAGGTAGACGAAGATGTTTCTAAATTTGCTAGACATACAACAGTAAATGGTGAAGTTTTTCTTGGTGGTGAATTTATAGAGTTAGGTATTCACAATAGTGGTAGTTTTGGAACAGATGGAGGTAAACCGGCTGGTTTTTATGGTGTAAGTAGTAGTCTTGAAATTGGTATGACAGGTGATGCTGATGGTTTTGGACAAGGTAAAGACTTAGCAATTGATTATTTTTTACCAGGATCTCCAGAAGAAGCTTGGAATATTGGTTATAAAGTTGATGGTCACGCAACGATTGCAACAAATTCGGGTCTTAACGGTACATTTGATATTGCAAACTTTACAAATACTGATACAAGTGAAGGAAACACTTTATCATCTCATGGTACAGGTTCACTAAACAATACTCTTCAAACAGATATTGATGTTTCATTTAATGCAACAGATGATTTTTATTTAACAACAGTTACTTTAACAAACCTTAGTGATTCGAATATTGACGATGTAAGATATATGAGATCTTTTGACCCAGATAATACTGTAGATAAAGGTGGTGACTACACTACAATTAATACTATTGAAAACACATTTGAAGCAGGAGATAAAAGTGCTCTGGTTTCAGCAGTTAGTATGCCAGATGCATATAGTGATTTAGCCGGAAAACCAGCTAAAATATTCTTTTATAGTGAAGAAGCAAGTGCTAAAGTAACAACAACAGGTTTTGATTTAAGAGATATATATGATGTTAATGTTTATGATGACACCTTAGAAAAAGGCACTACAGTAACAGATGATATAGCAATATCTATCGCATTTGATGTTGGAACTTTAGCTGCAGGAGAATCAGTAACGATAACTTACTATACAGCTTTAACATCAAGAGATATATCTACGGTTGTAGAAGAGATTAAAATTTCAGGTTTAGATGTGTATGAAGGTTATGAAGCGGTAGAAACAGGTTTATCTCCAGACGATAGTGCGATCTTAGCTACAAATAATTTACTTTCAGGGACTTTATCTATATCTGAAGATGTTGACATTAATGATAAGGGACTGCATACTTTTCATGTAGTCGAAGATGATAGTGGAAGAAATGTTATTACGATTGAAAAGAGTCCTGTAGATTCCGATGGAAATGCTATTATTCTTCCTTCAAATGTAGTTGTAGATATTTCCCAAGATGATATGGGTATTTGGAAATATTCAATTGATGGTGATTTTTCTGCATTAGCATGGGGAGAAGAAGCTATTGTTAGTTTTGAGTATTATGCAGATGATACTAGAGGTTTTGATGGCAGAGATGGTGAGAATGAAAGTTCTATTTCAGAAGCAAAAACCATTACATTTTTAGTAAAAGGTACAAATGATCAACCTGTAGTAGAAGAGATAAATATAGAAGCAGTTGAAGAAACTAATGGCTTACAAACTATTTATACAGGAAATTTAAAAGTTTCAGATACAGATGTAAATGATACACATGAGTTTAGTATATCTACTGGAGTTAGAGTAAGAGTACAGAATGATGCTGATGAGTCAAATATAACTAAAACAGTGCTAATTGATAATTTAACAGTTGAGATTACAGATATCTCTACCGGTGCATATGAGGTAAAAGGAAATTTTGAATACCTTTCTGTAGGTGAAACAGCAACTATCACTTTTGGTTATACAGCAGATGACTTAAGTACTCCCGCTATAGGTGAAGGTGCAATCAGTAATGAAGAGTTTGTTACACTTACCGTTACTGGAACAAACGATCAAGCAACCATAGAACATGTAGATGCAGCGATAGTAGAGTCAGACTTTGTAGATGCAGATAGTAACCTAGTTTATAGTTCAACTACAAACCTAGAATCAACAGATCTAGATACAA
>Ga0256824_10000473_pt1 | contig 15461 bp, 15 predicted proteins | sample CV67metaG_FD_191570 | JGI IMG/M metagenome (GOLD analysis project Ga0256824, IMG submission 191570) | Hydrothermal vent microbial communities from East Pacific Rise, Pacific Ocean - CV67 | ecosystem: Environmental > Aquatic > Marine > Hydrothermal vents | place: Pacific Ocean: East Pacific Rise...
ATGGTCAACCTATAAAACTCATAGAGTTTAATGCTGACACACCTACTGGACTTTTTGAGACTGCTCTTTTACAGTGGGCCCTACTCAAACATAATGGTATGGATGAAGAGAAGCAGTTTAACAATGTCTATGAAGCTATCTCAAATAATTTCAAGAGACTCATAACTCTTTTTGATGAACTTGATGAGTTTGACGGACGTTATGATGGATGGAAAATACTTTTCTCATCTATTGCTAACAATGACGAGGAAGAGAGTACAACAAAACTTCTTCAGCAGATGGCGAATGATGCTGGTTTTGTCACTGCATTTGAGTACTTAGAAAACACTCACTTTGATGAAAATGGAATTTATGATGCAGATGAAAACAGTTATGAGTACTGGTTTAAACTCTACCCTTGGGAAGATATAGCGACAGATGAACCAGAGCTTGCAACCACTCTAGGTAATATTATGAATACTCAAAAAGCTATTATTTTAAATCCTGCATATACCCTGCTCTTTCAATCAAAGGGGATGATGAAGATTCTTTCTGACCTATTTCCAGAGTCACCATACCTACTAAGAACCACGTTTGAACCACAAGAGGGTGTTAAACAGGTAGAAAAAACAGTTTTTGGAAGAGAAGGAGCAAATACTGCTATAGTAGATTCTAATGGCTCTTTAGTAGAAAAAACTGATGGACCTTATGATAACTACAAAAAGATCTACCAAGAGTATGTAGAGTTTCCTCGCGATGTTCACGGGAATAAATACCAAGCTGGTGTTTTCTTCGCCTATGAAGCTTGTGGAATGAGCTTTAGAAAAGGTGGAGAGATTATGGACAACATGAGTAAGTTTGTAGGGCATGTTATAGTTTAACCCTGCTCCTCTCCATGAATCATATAGTGTATACCCTCTTCTACTGTGTAGAGATTTGTAAGTTCTAAACTCTTTTTGGTTACTGAGTTATCTACCTCTAAACTCTCGAAAAGCCGTTTGTAAAAAGATGGCTTAACTCCCTTTAATAGAGTAGCGAAAAGTGGAACTTTTACTAAGTAGAGCTTCTTGTTTAACTCTTTAGCAATAAGTTCTATAAGCCTAGTCGTACTTAAAGGTGAATCATCTGCTGCTAGAAAAATAGCACTCTGTCTCTTCTGAACAACTACATCAAGCATGTGGCAAAGATTTCCGATATATACCATACTACGTCTGTTGCTAATAGATGCAAATGGCAGAAGTATTGTCTTTCTTACTAATGAAATGAGGTTTTTTATATTTGCTTTAACTCCATAACCGTAGACAATTGGTGTCCGAATAACGGAAAATCTAAAATTTTTATCTTCTAGTTTTTGTAATAATATCTCAGCTTTTAACTTGCTCTTCCCATACTCATCTTCTGGATTGCATTGACTATTTTCACTGTAGACACTACTACTCTCTTCGCCACAAGCTTTAATGCTACTCATAAATATAAAATGCTTCACTCCACTCTTTTTAGCTTTATGTGCTAGGTCCAAGGTCTGAGTTATGTTAATTCTCTCATACTCTTCAGTCGTTGCTCCACCCATTTGATGAACAAGAGCAGAGAGATGAATCACTGTATCTACTTGAGCTAGGTCTAACGTAGTCAATGAATCGTTTCTAAATGAAAATATATTTATACTATACTTGTCACTATATTTTTTTAAAAAATAATTACCGATAAAGCCTTTGGCACCAGTTAATAAAAGATTATGCATGATAATTTGTATCCTTTAGCACTGCATCATTTATTATTTTTCTCTCTTTGTCAAAAATCCAACCCCATTTATTAAAATATTTTATGGAACTCTGTATAGAAATCAAAAGTAATTTAAAGTTTTTATGTGAACCTCTCTCGTATTCATGATAAATTTCAACATCTGGATAATACAGTGTTTTATATTGCATATGAATTCTTCTATTTAAGTCTATATCTTCCATATACATAAAAATATTTTCATCAAAAAGCCCTACATTTTTTAAAGCTTCTACTCTAAGAAACATAAAACATCCAGATAAGAATGGAACATTCATTTTAGTTGTATAACCTGTGTATCTTAACTCAAATTTATCCGTAATAGATTGAGTGAGCTTAACAGGTAAAAATCTTCTTAGAAGCCAATCAAGAGGAGTGGGCAATAGTTTTGCTAAATACTGATTATCGCCATTAGGATACAGGATTTTTGGCATTATGTTTCCAATATTATTGTTATCTTCCATATAGTTAAAAATATTTTTTATAATGTCGCTTTTAAAATATAAATCAGGATTTAAGACTATGTGGTACTTGGTACTATTTCTGATTGATTCTCTTATTGCTATATTGTGTCCCGCTCCATAACCAATATTAGCATTATTAAAAATATACTTTATTCTTTTATCATACTCAACATAGTTTTTTAGTTCATCCGTCAAAGAGTTATCTATAAGATAAAGAGTTGCACTCAAGTTTGTGGATAAAAAGCTATCTATTACTTTGTTAAGTTGTTCTCTATTGTTATGGTAAAGAACTATTGAACCATTGACTTCAAACATTTTTCTTCCTATTTATTATATTTTTTCCTATCTTAACAAACTTTTTCTCAATATACTTTTCAGAAAAATAAGATAAAACTAGCACAACCATAAATATACTTATAAATGAAATAATAGGATTTTCAGGATTTACATCAAAATATAGAACAAGCTGTATTATTGGAAAATGTAAGATATAAAAACTATATGAAAAATCAAATTTCATCTTTATAATTTTAGTAAAATAAACCAAATATATAACTATAAAACCTAGTAAAAGTGGATATATAGTAAATCTAAAATAGTTTTCTGAATAGAAAAAAAGTATGAGTACTAAACTTCCTGCACTCAACCAATAGATATTTTTTGTATTTATTCTCTCAAAAAATAGGTATAAAATTATGCCAACTAAAAAGAGTCTTAGCTGTGAAGGAAACTGAACAAGTAAGCTTGGTATATTTATATAATCTACTGCAAACATGTAGCCTACTGCTAGTATATAGAGTACAAATAAAAATATATTTCCAATTTTTTTGTAAAAATAAAAAATTAATGGTACAGACAGGTAAAATACTACTTCATTTTTCAAAGTCCATAAACTCCCATTAATAGCATTAACTTGTAGTTGACTTAAAGTCTCCCCAACAGAATAAGATAAAAAATTTAGAAAAACGATATTAGCAGTAAAATACTTTACTATCCCTCCTATACCTGTATCTGAATAGAAAACAAAAAATATAGTTTGTAAAAGAATTAATATTGCATAAAGTGGGAAAATTCTAAAAAATCGTTTTATGTAGAACTGCTTTTTATTTTGATTATTGTCAAAACTCCAAAATATCAAGAAACCACTTACTATGAAGAACATGTCAACTGCATAACCACTTATATGAAACACTTTATTTGACAAATTCTGTGCTGTTAAAATATTCCAGTGAGCAAAGAAAACAGTAATGGAGAGAACTAATCGTAGGAGATCAAAATTATTAAACATTTAAAAAGTTTTTTACCATTCTCAAAATATGTTTACTCATAGAAAATATCACTAAAAAAGGAGAAATAAATATATATAAATAGTTCAACTTATATAAATCTACATACATTTGTATCTCTCCTAATCTCATTTTAAAATTGTTAGAACTTTGTCCACCAGAAGTAAGTACCGCTCTATTTAGTCCTACAAGCTTCATATCCAAATAATATATTTTAAAATTACTGTGGCAAACTCTTAAAAAAAATTCATGATCCTCCGTATATCTCATCTTTTCATTAAAAAGAGTATTAATCTCTTGTTTAAAAACGATTGAAGGTGTTACTGCAAAATTTTTAAGCAATAATGAACAACAAGCTATTTTTTTCAATTCTATATTTTTAATATTAATGTTAGCAAAACTAATTTCATCTTCAGTCTCAATATAATAATCATGTCCTATTAAGTCTATATTGTTGTTTAATAACAATAACTTACTAATTATTTCTAATTTATTAGGATGAAAGTAATCATCAGAATCAAGCAATGCGACATAAGTTCCTCTAGCTATTTTAATACCTATATTTCGAGCAACAGAAGCCCCCCCATTTACATTTAGTTTTTCAATTATTATGTTATCTATATTATTTTTTACTTTATACTCTTTAATAATTTCAATAGTATCATCGCTACTGCAGTCATCAACTACAATTATTTCAAACTCTTTATATGATTGATTGATACAACTTTCTATACATTTAAGAATTGTGTTTTTTGAATTATATGTAGGGATGACAATACTAAAAATTATTTTATTCATATTTTATTCTTTATTAAAGAGTTTTCGTATATAAAGCTTAGTTAATAATATAAAGGTATTAAAATAGACTGATATAAAATTTACATTATGCTCAAGAAGTAGTTGATGATTTTCTAAATAAGATTTAACTCCTCCACTTGCTCCACCCATTCTAAATACACCAGTAGAAAAATCAAGTCTCTTTCCTTTGAATGAAGTATTTAATAATTTCAATGCAAAATCATAGTCTGCACTCACTGTATACTTAGTATTATAGGTTCCTATTTCATGATACACTTGTTTTTTAATAAGCATTGTTGGGTGTAAGAAAGGCATATGACTAAATACTTTATATTTGTAACTTTCAATTCCTAATGAAATTGCAGTATCAATAAAGTCTCCTTCTTCTGTAATTAAGTCTACTTGTCCATAAGTATAATCAATTTTATTGTCTTCAAATATTTTCACAACTTTCTCTATCGAATCTATATATAGATAATCATCTGCATTAACAATACCAATAATTTCACCATTACATAATGCAATTCCTTTATTCATAGCATCGTAAATACCATTATCTTTTTCACTCACCCAATAACTAATCTTATCCTCATACTTTTTGATTATGTCCACAGTTCCATCATTTGAAGCGCCATCTATAATAATATACTCTATATTTTGATATGTCTGATTCAGGATACTTTTGACTGTCTCCTCTAAATATTTTTCTCCATTATAAACTACTGTAATAATTGATATCTTAGCACTGGAAGTTTGTATTTTTTCATTTAACATTCAATACTTCTTTAACTATATCCACATAATTTTGAGCAAATATTATACTTCTGACTTCTACACTTTCAATTTCTTTTACTTTAGGTATTTTATATGAAACCAATACGTCACTTAATTCTTCTATATCATTTCGTTCAAAAAATGTGGCTTCCGGATATTGTTCTCTATGCACAGATAAATTCGATAAAATCATATTTTTATTTACACTTTTACACTCTTCTACAGTTGAACTCCACCCTTCAAATAGTGATGGATTTATTACCGCACTTGAGAATTTAATTAAGCCAAATACATCTTCATAATCAACTAAACCTAATAACTTAATATTTTCTTCTAATTTATTGGTTTTAATAAAGTTATTAATGTCATTTAGGTAGTCTTTATTTCTATAGTCATCTAAATAGCCTGTACAGACTACACATATATCACTATTTATGCTTACAGACAATTTAATTGATTCAAAAACCAACATATGGTTTTTATGTTTCCAAAATTGATTTGGTAGATAAAAAAAGTTTTTTTGCTTTATATTATATTTATTCAATAATATATCTTTATCATTTTCAGTCAACTTAGCATATCTATCGTCTGGTTGGGATACAAACTGTAGTACCGCTGCTTTGTTTATGTGTTTTGGTGCGAAAATTTTAAAATCTTGTTTTGCATCATAACTACTCAAGACTATTTTATTACTACTTTTTATCAAATTCATAAAATCTTTATTTCTACTTGCTAGTTCTTCTTCAGAAAACATATCAGGCAAATGAAGATGTTGAAAATCAGGTATCCAATTTATAATTTTTACAAAATTTAAATTTGTCACACTTGCATGTGATAAGACTTCTATATTAGATTTTCTTAACAATCTTTCTAAAAAATAATTTGTTTTAAATAATTTATTTTCTAATTTATAACAAAGCCATTTTAAACTTTTTCTATCAAAAATACTATCTTCTATTAAGGTCGCATATTTTTGGAACATAGTTTTGATCTCTGTATCTGTTTTTTTACCAACAAATACAAAAATTTCTAGTTCATTTTTTTCAAGAGTTGAAATTGCATATAAGAGATTTTTAAAATAATTTAATCCTCCCATCCATTCTTTTGAGACTGCCCCAATAAAACCAACTCTAATCATAGTCTTTCTTTATCCAATTTATAGAATCTTTCAAACCTTCTTCAAAACTTATCTTTGTACTTAAACCATACTCTTGTAGTTTTTTTGTATCAGCCCAATAGTAGATAGGATTACCTTCATTAACTTGATTATTAAATTTTATTTCTATCTTTTCATTTACTAAGTCTCTAATCATCTTTAGTACATCATGAATAGTATGCTTAACTCCTGTTCCCCCATTAATAATAATAAATTTATCTTCTTTGCTTATAATATTTTGAATTATTTCAATAACATCATTCACATGTATAAAATCTCGTGTTTCATTTCCAGTACCCCAAAAAGTCACTTCACTATTTGACTGTTTTATCTTATTGTAGGCGTCCCAAAGTAGTTGTTTTCTTAGACCTTGTCCATACACAGAAAAAAGTCGAATAATCGAAATTTTCAAATTATACTTTTCAGAGTAACTTTGACATAGGTCTTCCGCGATTTTCTTATGATACCCATATGGTGAAGCTGGCTTTCCTACATACTGTTCTTCTATAGGTCTATCACTACACTCTCCTTGAACAGCTGGACTTGATGGATAAACAAAGTGTGCTTCAGTATTGTGCAATCTCATGTATTCCAATACTTCCAAAGTTCCATCTACTGTTTTTTTAAAATCTTGATAAGGATTTTCTATGGAGAAGCCAACTGAACCACTACCTCCACAGTGAACTATCACATCAAATGTCTGATTAAATTCCATAATCGAATCTATAGAAATGTCATCTTTTTTCCAATAATCCAACCCTATCTCTTTTGATTCTTCTACTGACAATCCACCATGTCCTATACCATAAGTAGTATACCCTTGTCTCTTAAAGTGTTTACAAACATTACTCCCTAAAAAACCCTTTGCACCTGTTATCAATATCTTATTATTCATTATTTAACCTTTTTATAACAACTACTGGGTTTCCAGCTACCACAGTCCATGCTTCTACATCTTTTCGTACAACACTTCTTGCTCCAACAATTGCCCCTTCACCAATAGTAACACCACTTAGAATAACACTATCAAAACCTATCCAAACATTATCTTTGATAATAATTGGTTTTGATTTTACAACATCCCAATTCTTAGAAGTAATACTATTCACACCATTCATATAATTTTTATTTTGTAATACAATATCTTTTTGTCTTTCACTGTAATCAAGCGAATGGGAATTATGATCATAAAGTGTACAACCCCAAGCTATTGTAACATTATTCCCAACATTTATCATATTTCTGGATATTAAGGATGTCCCACCATTGATAAATGTATTATCTCCTATATTCACTTCTCCTTCATCTGATTCAAAAACTATCGAGCAACCAAGCATTGTACTTTCACCAATAGTTACAGAGTTACTTTTTTGTTTTCCATCAAACCTGAAAGTACAAGACTTTAAAAGAATTGTATTATTTTTTATATGTATATTCGAATATTTTTTTATCCATTTATATGGATTGTAAAAGAGTTTATTTATTATTTGTTTTATCATTTAATTCACCTTTGAGATAAACAGTTTCATCTTTTTCAAAAAATGAACTATATTTTGATTTTTATACAAAAAATTCCATAATATTTTATTTTTTAAAGATATTATATCTCTATACTCTTCCATAAAATTATTTTTTTGTTCCTTCAAAATATTTTTACTCATCACTACTCGAATATACATATTTTTATAAGTATTAAATTCTTTCGTATATTTATATTTCCAATATTCATCAAAATCATCTACACTTCGCATCATTTTATTTACAAATATCATAAATTTATTATTTTTTTGCATGGATTGGCTCCATGAACCTTCACTTTGTACTCTATATACACTCATAATTTCATTTATAAATAAAGCACCATTGGGCATGGAACAAGCTATACGAAGCCATACATCACTTACTGGACTTTTGAATAGTAATTCATAACTCAAATTATTTAAGTAATCTTTTTTTAGCATTATTGTATTAGTTTGTACTAAATGAAAATCTTCTTGAATTATTTCTTGAATTGTATATATTTTATTTGATTCTTTTAAATAAGGATTTTTTAAATTATTATTCTCTAGTCTAGCTGCTAAATGAAAGCTTATTCCTAAATCTTTATTTTTTCTCATTTGACTAATTTGTATCTGTAATTTTTTATCATTTGTCCAATAATCGTCACCTTCACAGATGGCAATATACTCAGCTCTACAATTAGATAATGTTCTTTCAAAGTTTTTTTGAATACCAACATTGCTTTCACTCATTATTAGTTTAATGATATTTGGATATTTTTCTATATATTTTTCTATGATTTTTTTAGTATTATCAGAACTACAATCTTCACCAATTATTATTTCAAAAGAGAAATTTGTTTCTTGCAGTAAAAAACTATCGATAGCGTCACTTATAAATTTTTCATGATTGTAAGTAATCGTACAGATACTTACTAATGGTTTAGTTTTGTCTCCTTTCCAATTTTTCATGATTTCTTGTTCAGTTTTATTAAGCATTTATATTTCCTATTCTTTTTACTTTTTCTAAAATACCTGCTCTTATATTTGGATATACTATAGAATTTAGAACTAGTAAAACACCACCTAGTATTATCAATATCAAAAATATTTCTATTCTATTAAAAAGTTGAAAATTAATGTCTATATATTTTAATATACTTAGATATACCATTGTCATAAAAAGAGAAGGAAATATATCTGAAATCATCCAATTTTTGTGAATTCCTTTCGCAAATTTACTGTGTACAAATGGCGGCCATATCAAGAAAGTCACTAACTGCACTGCAAACCATGTGATAGCCGCTCCAATAGCTCCATAATTACTCACTGAAAAATAAACTATCGGCAGTACTATTATAGGAAAATATGTATTAAACCTTATATGGTATTTTAGGTTTCCATGGGCAAATTGTAGATAGTATTGAAAAGCTAATATAGCTAATATAGCATTCCCTATCGCATACCAAAATAGAATTGGTGCTGCCCAAGTTGCTGCTTCTATATTCCCACTCCATGAATATAATAGTTCATACGAATAAAAAGCAACTATTCCTACTACAGAAAATATTATAATAGATATGTACTGTGTCGCTTTTTTATATAATAACAACATCTCTTTTTCTTTATTATTTGATAAAAGGGATATCATCCGAGGAAGTATTGCTTGACTTAATGGTGCTGAGAACTGCATAATTGCATTTGAAACTGTTACTATAAGTGCAAAGTATCCATATTTTTCAAGTGGAATATAGTGAGATAACAGTAGTTTATCTAGCTGTGTATAAACTATCCATGCACCTGATATATAAGCTAATTTTAAAGCGAATGGTGCAATATATTTAATACTTTTTACAGTAGGTAAAAGGAATTGTGTCGTCGGTAGATTATTATAAATTTTGAAGTTCAATACAATCAACTCTATCACTGCTATGAAAGATTGATATATAAAAAAATGAAAGATATCATCACTTATAAATAAAATCAATCCTAACCCACCTACAAATCTTAGTGTTGCAATAATTATTTTATATACATTGAACCAAACTTGTTGTTCAAGTCCTAAAACTATACCGCTATATAAACTAACATACCATCTTATAGCGATCATAAAGCCCATCAGTTTTATACAGTTCACTACCACTTCAGAGCTTAATTCTTTTACTTGTAACCAATTTATTACTATCCAAGTACTAGAAAAAAACACCCCTATAAATATGACTACAGATAAAATAACAATCATACTTTCTACACTTCTAAGTGTTTCTTTTATCTGTAAAAGCCCATTTAATTTATCTTTTAGTTGAGCAGTTTCTCTTTCAAGGGCACTTGAAAATCCCATATCTAAAAGCATCATGATAGATGTAAGCATAGAAAAAAATCCAACTAAGCCATAAGCTTCTGCACCTAAGTACTTCAAATAAAAGGGAAGCATAAATATACCAATAAACATAGCATAAAACTGCCCTATGTAATTGGCTATAGTATTTCGTTTGAGACTAACTATTTTAGACATAATTTATTTTTCTAATTCAATTGAAACAAAAATCTTGTTACCATTTTCATCAATAAAATAACTATTCTTATATGGTGGGTGTGTCATCGCTCTAAAATAATCTATTGCTTCTTTCATTGTTACTTTTTTATTGAGATCAATTTCACACATTTTTTTATAATCTTGAATAGAATTATAATTTCCTTCAGAATCTGGTTTTATACATTGAAATTCTTTATCAAGTATATCATCTAAAACTTCTATAAGTAACTCTATCTCTTTTTTTTGTACTCTATTATATACTTCCAAAGAATTTTCATTAGAGTTAATCTGAACTTTTTCTTGAATAATAATATCCCCATGATCAATTTCTTCGTCCATAACATGTATTGTTGCACCTGCTGGCAATTTATTTATTATAGAAAACACTTGTGGATACCAACCTCTGTTATATGGATTAAAACCTGGATGAATATTTACACAAAGTACAGAATTAACCAAATTTGCAGGAAATAATTGCTTTGAGTGACAAGATATTCCTAAATCAAAGTTATCAATAAAAAAACTATCATTATTTTTTAAAAATATTGATTTTATAGTATTTGTAGCTATCTCTGCAGAAAAAATATGTTCACTTTTAGGGCTACAGAAATACTCTACATAAACATTTTTTTTAATATCAATATTTTTTTTAAATTCGTTAAATATAAATTTATTATCGGTAACTACAAATATTTTTTTCATTCTACACCTTCATATAATATAATATTTATAATTTTATCTATATCTTCATGCCCCAATTTCCAATAAAGTGGTAAACACAATATTCTTTTAGAAATATCTTCAGAAATAGGCATCGCTGTATATTTAACAACTTTTGTAAAAGTGTTCAAAGATGGGTAGAAATATCTTCTTGGATAAATTTTATACTCATTTAAAGCTTTTTCTACAGCTAAAAGCTCTTCTTCACTCTGAAATATAATTGGAAAATACGAATAATTTAGTTTACCATACTTGACAGATTGAAAATTTAAATCTTGATTTTTAGACAATTTTTCTTTATAGTAAATATATTTCTCTTTTCTATTCTGAAGAACTTCATCATAATATTTTAAATTTGCAATTCCTAGTGCTGCGTGCACCTCAGTCATCTTCCCATTAAATCCATCTTCTACAATATCTTTGTTGTCATCATGTCCAAAGAACCTAATTCTCTTAAGCTTTTCATTAAGCTCTTTGTTTGTAGTAATACAGCCACCACCTTCAGCCGTATTAAGTAACTTAGTACCATGTAGACTAGTCGCTGATATATCACCATAGGAAAGTAAACTTTTTTCCTTGTATGTTGAACCTATTGCATGAGCTGCATCATATATCACTTTTAAATTATGTTTTTTTGCTATAGCTTCTATTGCGTCTATATCACAAGGATTACCAAATACATGGACAGGGATGATAGCTACTGTTTTGTCTGTTATAAGTGCTTCTATGTTAGATGGGTCTATATTTAAAGTTTCTGGGTCAATATCACAAAATATAGGAGTACATCCTTCCCATTTGATTGCACTAATTGTTGCTATCCAACTAAATGGTGTTGTAATAATCTCACCTTGAAGTTCCAATGCTTTAATAGCCATTTGTATAGCAACTGTTCCATTTGTAACTGTTAAAAAGTTTTCTAACTCCAGTTTTTGACAAAGCTCTTTTTCAAGTCTTTGAACTACTGGACCATTATGTGTGAGAATTCCACTTTCCCATACACTTTTCAAAAGTTCTGTATATTCTTCAAAAGGTGGTAATGATGGTTGTGTTACATATATGGGTTTATTATCCATTTGCTTTTTCCTTGAGTTCATTAATTAGTCTTGCCTGATTAATATTCTGATTATATTCATCTTCCATATGTTTTTGTGTAATTATCTGAGTATAAAAATAACGTAACATATTTCGAAAATGGTGGTCAGATGGTAACTTTATATTTTCTTTTCCATCATTTGTTTCGATCAAAATAGTTGGTTCAAATTCTGGTGCAGCTGTAAATATTCGATTAGTAGATATTTTTCCTTTGCTTCCCCACAATTCGATACTATTTTGATAAAAATGGTCAAATCCAAAGGCTATTTGTGAAGTGAGTTTTCCACTTTTTTGTTTAAGATATGCACTACCCCAAATTTCAACTTGTTTTTCTTTTGGTATTTCTAAACTAGCCCCATCTACCAAAATATCATTTCCTAAAAATATTTGAGATATTTTCAAAGGATATGCACCTGCATCAAGTAATGCTCCACCACCAAGCTCTTTTTGATATCTAATGTTATCAGTATCAAAAAATGGTGGGAAACCAAAAGATACTCTAATATTTCTAAGTTCCCCAATTCTCCCACTCTCTACTAAATCTTTTATATATTGAAGTTGTGAATGAAATCTAAATTGAAAATTTTCGATAAGCACAAGATTTTTTTCTTTTGCAAGCTGATTTAATTTCTTAATTTCATCGTAACTGCAGGTCATAGATTTTTCGACTAATACATGAATATTTTTATTTAACGACTTTTTAATCCACTCATAATGCATACTATTTGGAAGGGGAATATAAACTGCCTCAATTTTTTCTAATTGTAATAGCGATTCATAACTATAAAAAGAGTTTATATTAAACTCTAGTGAAAATTGGTCTGCTTTTTCTTTAGTTCTACTAGCGACCCCTACAACATTAAACTCTTCTAATTCTATTAAAGTAGGTAATACAAATCTTTTTGCAATATTTGCACAGCCCAAAATACCAATATTAATTTTTTTCATACTAACCTCACACAAATGAAATGGTAGCTATTAAATTTCTAGCTTGAATGTTCAAATAATTGTTAAATTTTATAAAAACATAAAGTTGATTTAAAGTCATCCAAATAAAATTTTCAGGTAATTCGTCTGAAAGCTCATTCCCAGCAATAATAATCATATTCCTATTTTGTTCTTTATAAAATCTACCACCCTCTTCAGACTGAAGTGTATCAAAATATATTCTTTCTTTGGATGAATTTAATACATAGTCTAAAAATGGTAAAGCATTTTTAGGTGTTTTTTTATAGTCACCTGTTAGTGTTTGAACTGTAGGTGCAAACTCAACGATATCATGATTACCACATTCAAGTTTTGCTTGTACAGCAAAATGAAGTACACCCTTTATCTCTTTACATACAAATGCACAAAGACCTTCTTGTGCTGGTTCAACCATCGGCTGAGACCATTTTACTACTTCACGGTTTCCTATCTCTACATCTACACCAATAATTTTGAAAAATCTTTTATCTTTTCTTTTTATCTCATCTGCAGTAACAATCCAATCCTTCATATCCTGTAAAGGTATTTGTTTGATTATTAAATCATTCATACTTTTTATCTGTGTCATAAATGTAATAATTTCTTCAATACTATGTAGAGCCCTATCTTTTATGAGTGCTGATTTTAAGAATTTCGTTTGATACTTCCCACTTTCATTAAGATGATTAAAAAAATCTATTGTCTCACTTGAAAAACTTCCAAATGGAATACCTGATATTACAGTCCTAGTATCCATATTAACAATATTATCTAACTGCATTAGTGATTTTAATTGACCCAGTGTAAGCCATATAAAGTTACTGTGAACTTCTAAATCTTCATCTACTTTTATAATAATATTTCTATTTCTTTTTCTTAGAAATCTAGCCCCTTGTTCCGATTGAAGTTGATCTAAGAGGATTTGCTCTTTTGTTGCATTTTGAAAATACTCTAAGTATAGAGGTTTTCTACCACCATGTGTTTGCTGATAATTACTTCTTGTAGCTTGAAGTGTCGGAGAAAGTTGTACATAGTTGACATTTCCTGGTTCTATTTTTGCTTGAACTAAAAAATTAAAAATACCATCAATCTCTTTTACAATAAAACCTAAAAAACCTATTTCAGGTTGGTTAATAATAGGTTGCTCCCATTGTTTTGTACTTCCCCACATAGTATTAACACTAATACCATCTATTGAGAAAAACTTACCAGACTCATGTTTTAGACTAAAACTATTTTTGTCAAAAGACCATTTATCAAGATTTTTAAAAGGTACTTTCGTAACTTTGACAGATACGGCTTTATTTTGTTCTTCTATCCACACAACAGTAGAACTTATCTCTTTTTTATCTAAAGCACTTTTTAAAAAATCAAAATTATTATTATTCTTCATCATTTATTTCCTCTCTATATCGTTCTAGATTTCGTAATGCTAGATTATTTTTATCTCTAAATGAAACAATTACTTTATCATTTGGAATTTTCCAATCAATATTCAAGTCTTTATCATCAAAAGCTAAACCTCTCATTGCACTAAGATTAAAATACTCATTTACTTGATAAATAAGAATAGACTCGTCACTTAAAGTTATATAACCGTGAGCAAAGCCTTTTGGTATCAACATACGTTGTTTTAGTACATCATCTAGTTCATATGCTGTATATTTTCCAAAATTTTTGCTATTTACTCTTATATCTACCGCTACACTTAAAACTTTTCCTTTTATAACATGACAACATTTCACCTGTGCATATGGGTATGCCTGATAGTGTAAACCTCTTAATATACCTTTTTTATTATTATACTGCTCATTTTCTTGACAATATAAAAAATCAAATGTTTTATCGTTTAAAAGTTGAATCAAATTTTTCCATTATATTTTACTAAATACCACTCAACAGTAATAACAATTCCGGAATCAAAGTTCTCATCAGCCTTCCAGCCAAGCTCCGTCTCTAGTTTTGTAGCATCTATAGCATATCGTCTATCGTGTCCTGCTCTATCTTCTACGAAAGTTATAAGTTCTTTGTAGCTTTTTTTGTTTATCTGCTTTTGAGCTGATACTTTTTCATCTAGTATAGTACATATTGCATCTACTATCTGAAGGTTAGTTCTCTCATTTCTTCCACCTATGTTATAAACATTTGCTTCTTTACCTGTATGATATACTAAGTCTATACCTTTACAGTGGTCTAAGACATAAAGCCAATCTCTTATATTCTTACCATCACCATATATTGGAATAGATTCACCTGCTAATGCTTTACGGATGATAGTAGGAATAAGTTTTTCATCATGTTGTTTAGGACCATAGTTATTTGAGCAGTTAGTTATAACTGTATTCATACCGTATGTCTCTTGGTAACTTCTTACTATCATATCTGAGCTTGCTTTGCTTGCTGAGTATGGAG
>Ga0256824_10000474_pt1 | contig 15452 bp, 12 predicted proteins | sample CV67metaG_FD_191570 | JGI IMG/M metagenome (GOLD analysis project Ga0256824, IMG submission 191570) | Hydrothermal vent microbial communities from East Pacific Rise, Pacific Ocean - CV67 | ecosystem: Environmental > Aquatic > Marine > Hydrothermal vents | place: Pacific Ocean: East Pacific Rise...
CGCTGGTAAAAGAAAAATTTCACCTTCTTTAATTTCAACTATGCGAATTTTTCCATCTTCAATTATTGGTAAAGTAATGTCACCTTCTACTTGATAAAAAAACTCTTCACCTTCATTATAATGAAAATCTTTTCGAGCATTAGGTCCACCAACAACCATAATAATAAATTCAGTATCTTTGTAAACTACTAAATTTCCAACTGGTGGTTTTAATTTGTCTCTATTTTCGTCAATCCATTTCTGGAAATTAATTGGTCCTAAAATCATAGTTAGTTATTAGTGGTTAAAAGTTATTAGTTAACGATTATTACTAACAACCATTAACTAATAACCTATAACTATTTAAAGTGTCCCTCTTAAGGCTTGTTCTCTTTCAATTGATTCAAAAAGTGCTTTGAAATTTCCTGCACCAAATCCTTTAGCACCCATTCTTTGAATAATTTCAAAAAAGAAAGTTGGTCTATCTTGAATTGGTTTAGTGAAGATTTGTAATAAATACCCTTCTTCATCCGCATCTACTAAAATAGATAGTTTTTGAAGTTCTTTAATATCTTCATTCATCATTTCCATGTGTGTTCCTAATCTTTCAGGAATTTCATCATAATAAGCTTGTGGTGGTGGTGGTAAAAACTCTACACCTTTTTCTTTTAAATACGAAATGGTTTTAATAATGTCATCAGTTGCCATTGCAATATGTTGAACCCCTTCACCTTCATAAAAATCTAAATATTCTTCAATTTGAGACTTTTTAGCTGCTTTTGCTGGTTCATTAATTGGAAATTTAATTCTACCATTTCCATTACTCATTACTTTACTCATTAAAGCAGAGTATTCAGTATGAATTTGTTTGTCATCAAACGACAAGAAGTTTACAAACCCCATTACATCTTCATACCATTTTACCATAGTATCCATTCTACCCCAATCTACATTACCAACCATGTGGTCAATGTATTTTAGTCCAGACGGTTCTGGATTATAATCAGATTTCCATTCCATAAAACCTGGTAAGAAAGTACCTTTGTAGTTTTTACGTTCAATAAACATGTGAATTGTTTCACCGTAAGTATAAATACCAGCTTTAACAATTTCACCATCCTTATCAGACTCAACAGTTGGTTCTAAAAATGATTTAGCACCTCTTTTTGTTGTTTCTTCATACGCTTTTCTAGCATCATCAACCCAAAGCGCTACAATTTTAACACCATCACCATGTTTGGTAACGTGCTTGTTAATTGGTGATTTGCTATTTAAAGCTGACGTTAAAATAATTCTAATTTTGTCTTGCTTCAATACGTAACTTACTGTGTCTTTTGAACCTGTTTCAAGCCCTTTATAAGCACATGATTGGAAACCAAATGCTGTTTTATAATAATGTGCAGATTGTTTTGCATTACCTACGTAAAACTCAACATAATCTGTCCCTAATAATGGTAAGAAGTCTTGTGCGCCTTCAAATATTTTTTCTAAACCGTAGTTTACTGATTCTACTTTTTTTGCCATTTTTTTTATTTTATGACTTACGATTTTTTGTCATACTATTTATGACAAAAGCACTTAAGCCTAATTGATTTTTATGATATTTTAGATTTAAACTTAAATATCATGTTTTGTATTTTATTAATTCTATCTTATAATTCTTCAAACTTTTCACGACTGATATATCTTACAATTTAAACTTTATTTATCTGTAGTCATAAATCAAAAAATCGTTAGTCTTAAAGTCGCTTACTCAGTTATCCAACTTTTATAATAATCATCTACCTCTAAATTTAGAGCTTCTTCTGTAATCATAACCGGATTAAACGGGTCAATCATCACTGCTAATTCTCCTGTTTCTTTTTTACCAACACTTCTTTCAATTGCTCCTGGGTGTGGTCCATGAGGGATTCCACCTGGATGTAATGTTATTTGACCTTTTTCTATGTTATTTCTACTCATAAAGTCACCATCTACATAATATAATAATTCTTCCGAATCAATATTTGAGTGATGATAAGGTGCTGGTATAGATTCAGGATGATAATCATACATTCTTGGAACAAAAGAACATACTACGAAACCTGCCGCTTCCCATTGTTGGTGAATTGGAGGTGGTAAATGAACACGTCCTGTAATTGGTTCAAAATCATGAATAGAAAATGCATAAGGATAGTGAAACCCATCCCAACCAACCACATCAAATGGATGATTTGCGTGTGTATATTCCCACATTACACCTTGCTTTTTAGAAATCACTTTAAATTCCCCTTGCTCATCATGTGTAGTTAAGTCTGTTGGTAATCTAAAATCACGTTCACAAAATGGTGAGTGTTCTAACAATTGACCAAAGTTATTTCTATAACGATTAGGTGTTAAAATTGGACTAAATGATTCTATATATAAAATACGATTATCTTCTGTATCAAAATCAATTTGATACGTTGTTCCTCTAGGTATTATTAAATAATCACCATATTTAAAATCTATGTTTCCGTACATAGTTCTTAATTTTCCAGAACCAATGTGAATAAATAACATTTCATCAGCATCTGAATTTCTATAAAAATAATCTTTAGAAAATTCTTTTGGTGCTGCTAATCCAATATGTAAATCGTTATTAGCGAATAATGTTTTTCTACTTTTTAAGTAATCTTGCTCAGGCTTTAAAGAGAATCCTTTAAAACTTAAAGCTTTCATATTTTTATCAATCGCAATTTTTGGCGACACATCTTCACCTCTTTTAATTTCAGAAACTACTGTTGGTGGATGTAAATGATAAATTAATGATGACATTCCTGCAAAACCTGCTGTTCCAAAAAGTTCTTCTTGATAAAGGCTTCCGTCTGGTTTTTTAAAGGTTGTATGTCTTTTATGTGGGATTTTTCCCAATGAATGATATCTAGGCATCTTTCTATTTTTTAATTCTTAATAATCTTAATTTGGTCTTCGTTTTAAGTCAAATCATTCAGGATTACGAATGATTAAATATTTTAAATGACTTAATAGACCCTGCCAAATTGATTTCATATTTTTTTGGTTTGGTAAAAAACAAATATACTAAAATTTTGTGAGAATTATTACTGATGATTGTCAGTCTAATTCTATTTACAAAAAAATACTACCGTTCATCACATAAAGTAAGACGATAACAAAACCATTAACTTATGTTTACATATACACAAAACACATAACTTATGAAAACACTTTTTTCATTTATGACTTTAATACTACTACCATTTGTTGGATTCAGTCAGAATAACTCGCTTATTATAAACAATAATGCTTTTGTTGTAATGGATGGCGGAGTATATATTGTTATTGATCAAGCTCATCAAGATGGAATAACTACATCTGGCTCTGGAGGACATATTGTGTCGGAAGATGAGACAAATAAAATACGTTGGGTTATTAAAGAAAACTATGGAACTTACACACTACCTTATACAACTACACCTTCAGTTCAAGGTGGTAACGAAACCAAAATCCCTTATAGTTTAGAAATACAAACAGCTGGTGTCGGAGCAAACTCTTATATAGACTTCTCAACTTATGAAACGTCAAACGATATGAATATACCTTGGGCGTCAATGGTAACACAAATGAATGACGCTGACATATCAAATTTTGACAATTCTTTAAACGTAATGGACAGGTTCTGGATTATTGATGCTGATAACTACACAACTAAACCTGACCCATTGATGACCTTTGGATATGATCAAAGTACAAATGAAATCGGTGGTAGTAACACAATATCTGAAGTAGCTCTTGTTGCACAACGTTTTAATGATAACACTAATACTTGGGGTGGTGATTTTAACAATTCCGTTAATTTTTGGGGAAGTTCAAATGTTGTAGCTAATAATGTTAACGGTGTTGATGTTGGAGTTTCTGATTTTTTTTCTGCTTGGGTTTTAGTTAATAAGCTATCTATTTTACCAGTTAAATTGGGTGATTTTAAGGCTGACTGTGATAATAACAAGATTAATATTAAATGGAATTCAACAGAAGAATCAAATAATGACTTTTACACAATAGAGAAAAGTAGTGATGGATTATTTTGGAATATATTAGCTGAAATAAATTCAAACTCTCAAAATAAATATTCTTTTATTGATGAAAATCCAAATTTGATTAATTACTATAAATTATACCAAACAGATTTTGAAGGTAAAAAAAGAGAATTGAAAACAATAACTATTAACGCTTGTCTTGAAGATAATGTCATAATTACTTCAAGTTCTAAAGGTAATTTACTTATTAATTTTGACGCCATACATTCTGATAATTATAATGTTTCTATTTACGACATGAGGGGTAGGCAAATAAGTAATACTTTCTCAATGGAAATTACTGAAGGACAAAATAGTAAAACAATAACAACTAATTTAAGTTTTGGATTATACAGTGTAGTTGTTGAAAGTGAAAATAACCGATTTGTTAAAAAAATTGTACTAAAATAAAAACTATGAAAAAAATACTATTAATATCAAGTGTACTAAGTTGTGTTACTATTAATGCACAAAATGTTGGGATAAATACTGATGGTTCATTACCTACTATGATGTTACACATTAAAACAAGTAATACTAACATACCTAACGGAATTATAATTGATAACAGAGGGGCTGGAAATGGTGATGCTATTATTCAACTACAAAATGCAGGTACAAGTATTTGGACCTTTGGTTTTGATGATAATAATGCTGACCGTTTTATTTTTGATAATGGAGCAGCCTTAACTACAACAAACATAATGACTTTAGAAACAACTGGAGATGTTGGAATAGGAATTAACAACCCTTCAGCTATGCTGACAGTAAATGAAGATGCAATATTTAATGAATCAGGAGGGGCTAATGATTTTAGAATTGAAAGTGACGCACAAGTCAATCAGTTTTTTGTAGATGCAAGTACAAATAGAATAGGAATAAGAACAAATACACCAACCCAAATGTTTCACATGACAAATAACGGTGAAGCTGTTGGAGCTACATCAATGGCATCTTTTATTAACACTGGTGATAATGGGGTTACATTAACAGGAAATAACACAAACACAGCAAACGGATTTAACGGAATTGAAGGTGTTACAAGTGGTACAAATAACGGTACTGAAGGAATAGCCCTAACAACTGGAACAGGAGGTGATGGAATTAGAGGTTCAACTAACGATTGGCAAAGTAACGGAACTGTTGGTTCACGATTTAATTCTGGAGGGGCTAATTCTGGATTAGGTGGACTATTTATAAATGATCTTGGTTATACTGGTTGGTTTGGGAATGTTTCTGATAGAAGATTAAAAAAAGACATAAACCCATTAACGAGTGCTACTGAAATTATTTTACAGCTAAAACCTGTTACATATTTTTACAAACATGACGAGTATAGTTTTTTAAGCTCTTCAACAAAAAAGGAATTTGGGTTCATAGCTCAAGAAGTTAAAGAAATTATTCCAGAAATAGTAAAACTTAAAACACTTGATCTTAATCTAGGTTCCGAATCATACATGAATCAAGAGAAAACAGAAAACAACCAAGATTTTTACATGATGGATTACACAAGATTAATTCCTATTTTAACTAAAGCCATTCAGGAACAACAAGAAACAATAAATAGTTTAAACGAAAGGATTAAAACCTTAGAAAACAAATGAGGAAAATAACTCTAATATTACTATCTTTTGTTACCTTTTTAAGTTTTTCACAAAGATCTAAAACAGCAAATATTAACACTATTACATTATGGAGTAAAATGCCCGAAAAAGTTGTAGTAGATTCTATATTGCAACAGAAACAAAAAGAATATTCAAATTATTACACAGAATTATTAACTAAGTATGAAAATGATGCAAAGCAATTTCAAAATTCAACTAAACAAAATGAATTAATAACTAATCAAAAAAAAGAAGACTTATTAAGACAACAAAAAAGAATTAACGACTATAAAATTAAAGCCGAAAATTTAATATCCCAAGAAAAAGATAAACTTAATGCACCGATAAAAGAAAAAATGCAAAAAGCTATTGATATAGTAGCAACAAAACTTAAATACGATTATGTAATTGATTCAAGTTTTGGGAATATCATCTATATTAAAAATAAAAAAGACAATATCTTAGTGGATGTATTAGACCATTTAGAAATTAAATGATTTAAACAAAATTAAAAAGGGCATTCAAATATGAATACCCTTTTTAATATAATACATTTTTTTATGCTTTTTCTTCAATCGTTACATCTAAATTAAGCTCCTTTAATTGTACTTCATCAATTGGTGCAGGTGAATCAATCATAACATCACGTCCGCTATTGTTTTTAGGAAAAGCAATGTAATCTCTAATCGAATCAGAACCACCCATTGTAGCAACCAATCTATCTAAACCAAATGCTAAACCTCCATGTGGTGGCGCTCCGTATTCAAATGCATCCATTAAAAATCCGAATTGTGCTTGAGCATCTTCATCAGAAAAACCTAACAATTCAAACATTCTAGCTTGTAATTCTTTATTATGAATTCTAATCGAACCACCTCCTAATTCAACACCATTCATAGCCAAATCGTAAGCATTTGCTCTTACTTTACCTGGTTCAGTGTCAATTAAATGCATATCTTCTGGCTTTGGTGACGTAAACGGATGATGCATAGCATGGTAACGGTTAGTATCTTCATCCCATTCTAACAATGGAAAATCTAATACCCATAATGGCGCAAATTTATTAGGATCTCTCAATCCTAATTCGTCTCCCATATGTAAACGTAAATCGTTCATTTGCGAACGCACTTTATCAGTATCTCCACTTAATAATAATACTAAATCACCTGGCTTAGCATTAGTCGCGTCTGCCCATTTAGCTAATTGAGTTTGGTCATAAAATTTATCTACACTCGACTTGAACGAACCGTCCTCATTTACACGCATATAAATCATTCCCATAGCACCAACTTGTGGACGCTTTACCCATTTTATAATATTGTCAATTTGTTTTCTTGTATAAACCGCAGCTTGTTCAGCATTAATAGCTAAAATAGTTTCAGCACTATCAAACACACCAAAGTCTTGACCTTTTACAATGTTTGTTACATCACAAAACTCCATTCCAAATCTAATATCTGGTTTGTCAGAGCCATATTTTTCCATAGCTTCTGCATACGTCATTCTTGGAAAATCACCTTCAAACTTTACATCTCTACATTCGCTAAATAAATGCTTTACTAACCCTTCAAATGTATTTAACACATCTTCTTGGTCAACAAAACTCATTTCGCAATCAATTTGTGTAAATTCTGGTTGACGGTCAGCTCTTAAATCTTCATCTCTAAAACATTTAACAATTTGATAGTATTTGTCATATCCACTCACCATTAATAATTGTTTAAATGTTTGTGGTGATTGTGGTAAAGCATAAAATTCACCGGGGTTCATTCTACTTGGCACTACAAAATCACGTGCTCCTTCTGGTGTAGACTTAATTAAATAAGGTGTTTCCACCTCCATAAAATCTACCGAATCTAAATATTTACGTGTTTCTAAAGACACTTTGTTTCTTAGCTTCAATTTTTCCTTTACAGGATTTCTTCTTAAATCTAAATAACGGTATTGTGCTCTAATTTCTTCTCCACCATCAGTATCATCTTCAATTGTAAAAGGTGGTGTTTTAGATTCGTTTAATACTGTAATTTTATCCGCTTTTAATTCAATGTCACCTGTTGGCATATCAGGGTTTTTTGAATGACGCTCAATAATTTCTCCTTCAATTTGAACAACAAATTCACGACCTAAATTTTTAATCTGAGCCATTACTTCATCACTTACCACTCCAGTTTCAGCAACTACTTGCGTAATTCCATACCTATCCCTCAAGTCAATCCAAGCAATATTCCCTTTATCCCTAATAGTCTGTACCCAAGCAGATAAGATTACTTTTTGACCAACATTTTCTATTCTTAATTCCCCACAGGTGTGCGTTCTGTACATAGTATCTAAATTTGAAAGTGTAAAGATAATTTTTTTAGTTAATAGTTTATCTATTAATAGTTAATAGTTGATGTATTTTGTTTGAATTTATTCATTTAAGACACATTTTGAGTTAATAAATTCAACAATATCAAAACTGATTATTATAGACTTCTATAATTTTTAACCAAATCATATCTGATAATTATCTTAGTAAACCCTTATTTGATTAGTTCATAATCTGCAATCTAAATTATAAAAAAAAATTAATGTAATACCAACCAAAAAATATAACATAACTAAATGAAGTTTGAACAGATCTACATCTTGCATAGAATTAACGCTAAACAAAAACACAATAACAAACATTATCTTCATTGCTATTCTATCATAGGTTTATCTGATATTGTCTTATTAATAAGAATTAAAAAATTCAAAACAAAAAAAACCCGATTTGAATTAACAAATCGGGTTTCAAATTTTATTAAGTCTTTATTACTTAACTAAGTTTTGGAATGCTGCATTTTCAAAGAATTTAATAAATTCTCTATCTTTTAAAGCTTTAGATTTTAAACTTGAATCTTTTGCAATTGCAGAAGTTAAGTTATTAGTTAATAAATCTAAGTTATTTTGTCTTGCACCAATTATTGCTTTTAAGTAGTAACCAATTGCAGTATTGTTGTCAGCAGAAGCATCTAATGTAGATAATGCAGATTCATTATCACCAGCTAATACTTGAGCTAATGCTTTATTGAATGTGTTTTCAGAACCCATATTACCAATTGCTTGCTCATAGTCTCCATTTTGAATATCAATTAATCCTAAGTTATATTTAACTTCAGAACCAGCAGATAATGCAGAATTGAATAATTCAGTAGCTTTTGCTCTGTCTCCAGACTGTCTTGCTACTAAACCTAAGTTATTTAAAGATACAGCATTTTCATTCAAGCTATTTGCTTTTTCAAAATTACCCTTAGCTGAAGCCATATCATTTTGCATATATTGTATTGCACCAACATTGTTTGGCCCTCTCCAATCAGCAGAATATTGTGAAACAACTAAGTTATATAATCTTAACTTTTCGTTTAAATCATCAGATAAAGTAGCTGTAAATAATAATTCCTCAACTGTTAAAGTATCAGGGTTAGAAGTAGACAAACCTTTTAACTCTTCATCAGACCAACCAATTTTGTCATACACAACATTGATTTGAGTTCTTCTTAAAGAAGGTAAGATATCTTTTTCTAATCTTTGGTAAGTTTTAGACATTTTTTTAATATCTTCTTCTCTTTTAACTGGATCTTTAGTCATTTCTAAAACTCTAATGATTAAAGCTTTATCATCTAAATCAGAAGCATTAACTGCTGCTTTAAACCCTGCCCAATCTTCACCTTTAGGCATAGTCTTGATCATTGCATCAGCACCTTCATATTTCATTTTAGCTAAAATTTTAGTCATAGCCTCTTTTGTAGAATTTGCTCTATCGTCAGCTAAAGTACCATTTTTTCCAACTTCTCCTTCAGGAGATGCAAATGAAACTAAGTTAATTGATTTAGGTGCAACTTTAGGATTTACCATTGCTGCAGTCATCCATTCAGTTAACGCTTTTACATCAGCTTGTTTTAATTCTTTACTTGAAATGTTTGATTTTGCTTTAGAAAAATTAATTTGAGATTCTGAATAAACTTCTTCAGTTGTTCTAACAAAAGCATCATTACCAATTAATGACTTATCATCATTTTGAATTAATAATGGGGTAATAATAGTACCATCAGCAATTTTTTCTGAAGGAATTTCTTTTTCTTTTTTACCTTTAGTATAGATACCTGAAACAGTTAAATCAGCAGCTTCTAAATCTGAAGAATAAGCAATAACATCAGTAAATTTAATAACATCACCTGGTTTAAAAGCAATTGTTTTACCATTACCAGTTGCTTTCTCACCTTTAATCTCAATTGGAGAAAAAGCTTTATTACCTAACATAGGTGTAAATACTGCAACACCTTTTTTAGGCATTCCTTTTTCAGGAACTGTTACTTGAATACTAACTCTTACGCTATCTCCGTGCATTTCAACTGGATCTTCTGCTAACTTATAGTTAAGATCACCCATTTTACATCCTGTTAACATTGTTGCTGCTAAAGCAAATGCTGCTAACCCTTTATAACCTTGTTTTTTCATTGGTATACTGATTTTACTTAATTTAATTTTATAATATTATGCAATAATAGGTATTATTTTTGTGTAATACAATGATTAGTACCATTTTTTATAAGGTTGTAAAATTTCGCTTCTACACAACTTTCTCAATCATCACGTCTTCATTGATTAAGTTTAACAATTCCTGAATTGTCCGTTTAGTTATTGGATGTATCCAATTTGGACAAACATCTTTCAATGGATAAAGAACAAAATTTCTTTTAGACACATGTGAATGTGGAATAGTTAATCTTTTAGAATCAATAATTTGGTTATTAAAATCAATAATATCTAAATCTATCAATCTTGAAGAATAACCAATTTTAAAATTTTGTTTTTTACCTAGTACTCTTTCAATACTTTGTAATTTATTCAAAAGTTTTTCAGGATCAAAAAATGTTTTGATTTCAATTACTGAATTATAAAAATACTCATCAGATTCAAAACCCCAAGGTGGTGTTTTGTAAACATGAGATTTACGTACAATTTCTCCAATTTCTGATTGTATTAATTTATAAGCCAACTGAATATTATTCAATTTATCCCCAAGGTTTGTTCCAACACCAACATATACACTATTTAATTTCTTCATTGAATTTGCAAAATTAACAGCTTTTTTTTAATTTTGTGCTAAATAATTAATTCTACCATTTTGAAAAAAATACTTTTAATTGAAGACGAGGACAGTTTATTAGATGTTTTATCTATGAACTTAACATTAGAGGGCTATAAATTAGAGACTGCCAAAACAGGCCTAAAAGCAATCGAATTAATTAAAAATAGTTATGATTTAATTATTCTAGACATCATGCTCCCTGATATTAATGGATTTGACATCTGTGAATTAATTAGAAAAGACAATCAAGTTCCGATTCTCTTTATCTCTGCAAAAGGTACAAGTACTGACAGAATTAAAGGATTAAAAATTGGAGGCAATGATTACTTAGTCAAACCTTTCCATTTAGAAGAATTTTTATTACGAGTTCAAATACTATTAGGTAGACATAACAAAAATGAAAATCAAGATGAAAATTCAATTTTGAATTTTGGTGAAAATTGTTCAATAAACTTTAAAACATTTGAAATTAATTCAAAGCAAGGAAAAAACACTTTTAGTAAAAGAGAAATAGATCTACTAAGACTGCTTACAAACAAGCCTAATGAAGTTGTTTCAAGAGAAGAAATATTAAACAATATTTGGCCTGAAAACGCATCTCCCAATAGTAGAACTATCGATAACTACATACTAAACTTCAGAAAACACTTTGAGTTAAACCCCAAAACACCTCAACATTTCATTAGCTTACGTGGTGTTGGCTATAAATTTGTAAAATAACTATCCATTCAGCCAACCTTTTTATTATTGGTTACGTTTAACTACATAAGAAGTAAATAATTTTACTTTTTGGTTTTAATTTCCTTGCACAAAACCTAAAAAGAAATGGCTATTGAATGACTATCAAGCTTTTCTTTTTAGGTTTTATTCTTTTACAAAAAAAACCAACGAAAAATACTTTCCGTTGGTTTATAATAACTACTCTTATCTTCATTAAAATTTTGAAGATAAAACTTAATTTATTTTATTGAATCTAAAATCGATTGAAACAAATCACGTCCGTCAATATTTGCCAAATTAGAATCAGCTGCTCTTTCTGGGTGAGGCATCATACCAAATACATTCATTTTTTTATTTGTTGTCCCTGCTATATTTTTTAATGCTCCATTTGGATTTGTTTCGTTAGATACATTTCCATCTGAGTCACAATATTGGAATAATATTTGATCATTATCTTCTAATGATTTTATTGTATCATCATCTGCGAAAAATCTACCTTCTCCGTGAGCGATTGGTATTTTATATGACTTATTAAAATCTAACTTAGTTGTGATAGCTGATTTTTTAGAAACAGGCTTTAAATACACGTTTTTACAAATAAATTTTTGAGAATTATTATGTAATAATGCACCGTCTAATAAATTTGTTTCAGTTAATATTTGATAACCATTACACACACCTAAAACATAGCCTCCGCTATTAGCATGATCAATTACTTCTTTCATAATTGGTGAAAAACTTGCTATAGAACCAGACCTTAACGCATCTCCATAAGAAAACCCACCAGGTAACACAACAAAATCAACTCCTTTTAAATCGTGATCCTTATGCCATAATCTTTCAACAGATTGACCTGTCATGGATTCAATGGTATCAACCATGTCTTGGTCACAATTAGACCCAGGGAAAGTAACAACTCCAAATTTCATACTTATTTTTTTTTTGAAAGTACAAAGATAATTAAATCAAATTAACTATCTAAAAAATATTGACACAATATTAATAATCAATGCAATTGTAAGTAAAAGACTAATTAATGAATCATTTTTAATCGACAACGAACCTACTGACAGAACATATACCAAAGGTATTATAACTGAAAAATCTAAGTATCCAAACATTATATAAACTGAAAAAAGCATTAACACACAAATAAAAGCACCTACCATATATACATAAATCTGTTTTTTTGACAGTATCGAGTTATGTTTATTAAACGCAATAGTATTAGTAAGTCCAATAATTAGGATCACAATTAGAATAGAAAATTTAACATAGTCAACTAATTGAATTTGAATATCAGGTACATTTTTAACAGATGGATTAATAAACTCTATGTTTCCAAAGATATACTGTAACGAAAACAAGTATACAAGCGGAATAAGTAAACCGACTACGCTTGCAAAAATCTCTCTTAAATTAATTGACCTAACAGAGAAAATAGATAAAAATAGTAATAAAATAAATATTGAATAATATAATTCAAAACACGAAATAAGTCCAATCAATAAACCACTTTTAAAAGAAACATTAATAGCTGAATCATTTGAATTAATTTTTATTACTTGGTTGTATAAAAATATAAATAAAAAATGAATAATTAAGATCGCTGAAAAATGTAAAGTAGGTAGAAAACTTATAAGAATTAAATAAAGGATAGCTGGTAAATAAGTTGTTTTTGAAAATAATATTGTTTGATTAAAACTTTGAGCGATCAAAATAGAATTTATAATAAGGATAAGTAATGTTAAAAAAAAGTCTAAAACCTTAATTCTATATATAGAATCAAAAACATATGATTGCCAATTTACAGAATAAAAATCTGGTACTTGAGAATTAAACAATACCTGTAAACTAATAACCAAAGCAACGACAGGAATCAAAATCATTCCTATAGATATATTTGATTTATAAAGTTTAAGTATCATATAATCGTTAAAGGTAATTTTTTTTCATTTCTTTTTACACTATTTTTTTAAAAATTGACTATATTTGTTGAAAAATTATAATTATGAATTCTACAGACGTTTTTTATAGCATTGCTGACGGTACATATTGGGTATTTGAAAACACATTAGAGGTAATGGGGGATTATCCTTGGATTTTTGTAATGTTCTTTGGGATGTTCGCATTCGCATTATGGATGAGGTTACAAGCAAAATATAATAAAGCTGCAGAAAACGATCCTAACCAAATAAAATAATTAACTAAATTTATATTTAAAACCATCTTTTAAAATTTAAAAGATGGTTTTTTTGTGTTTTTTAATAAACGATATTTCATCATTAATCCATTTGAAATATTTAATTAAATTATATTTTTGATGAAAATTTGAAGCTGATTTATTCAAATACAAAACTTGAAATTCAAACCGACCTACTTTTCTTTCTCGTATATTCTTTTATTATAATATATTAATCTAAAACAATATACTTCTGGTCAAAAATGATCTATATTTTCCCAAAATTAAAAAAACTTGCATAAAATTTAAAAAAATACTTTTTTTTAAGTTGCAGGTTAAAAAAGTTTAATTATATTTGCACTCGCAATAACTAAATCGGGGTGTAGCGTAGCCCGGTTATCGCGCCTCGTTTGGGACGAGGAGGTCGCAGGTTCGAATCCTGCCACCCCGACAAAAAAACCATCAACCATATTTATGGCAGATGGTTTTTTAAAAAAGGTTAAACTCACCTTAACGAGTTGGAAAGGGCGCGTAGCTCAGCTGGATAGAGCACCTCCCTTCTAAGGAGGCGGTCAAAGGTTCGAATCCTTTCGCGCTCACAACAAAAAGCCTTGAATTCATTAGAATTCAAGGCTTTTTTCTTTAGTAGTGGTTTTCTGTTTGTTTAGTTAGGTAGGCTTGTTGAGTAGAGTTTAGCCAAAGATTTTCATATCTAAACTCTTTGGGATCAAGCACAATTGTTTTGGGTTTTAAAATTATGTAAAAATTTGTTCTATTCTGAAAATAAAATCAGAATCACTTATTTTATAACCCTGTACTATTTATTAAAGCATATCGGTAATATTTCCATTTATAATAATTAATCAATTGTACCTGACTAAAGTAAAACCTTAATATTTTGTCATAAGAATAATTATTTTTTGCCATCCCCATAGCTCCTTCTTGGCACAATCCCACTCCATGACCAAAGCCATGACCTTTTAGAACAATATAATCACCCTCTAAAAACACATCAAACCAAGTTGATCTTAACTTAAATCTTTTTCGTAAGTCTCTTAATGGAATTCCCATTTGAGGTATTTGATAAAAGGCTAAACGTTGATTTTGCTTAAAAGAATAAATTAAAGGACCATAATAAGGATCATGAATAGGGTAACCAAAATGATTAACTAAATATTTGTCCCATTCTGTTTTCTTAATCTTTTTTGTCCATGTAGACTGTCTTGTATGAATACAAAAAGTATCAATAATACTACGACAATATGAAATTGGTTTATTCCATACAAAATCAGACTCAGATGTTTGTCCTCCACAATTTGCAAAGAAAAAACCATCCGCTAAGTTAAAGTTACCATCAATCATAATAATAGATTTTGTTAACCTAACTGCTATTTCTATTTTTGGTGTATAAATTAACATTTTATGATAAGCCTGACAATGTACTCTGTCACACAGGTTAAACCCTTCTTTTTTATGTTTATTACTATTTCTTAACGCATAAGTTCTACTTAACACAGCTTGAACTTTGTAATATTCAATATGCCTACCCCCACCACCTTCACTTTCTATTACACCACCTAAATAATTGGACATTTTAACTTCATTAATAACTTTTATTTGATAAAGAGTTGATTTAGATTTTTGTTCACATACAAGTAACAGATTATTCTTGTATTTTCTCTCCTTGTGCTTAGAAGGTTTTAATATTTGAATTCTAAAACTGTGATTAGGTAATGTTTCAACAATTCTAATTGTGTCAAAAACACCTATACTTGTTACCCCACGAATCAACTCCA
>Ga0256824_10000475_pt1 | contig 15443 bp, 21 predicted proteins | sample CV67metaG_FD_191570 | JGI IMG/M metagenome (GOLD analysis project Ga0256824, IMG submission 191570) | Hydrothermal vent microbial communities from East Pacific Rise, Pacific Ocean - CV67 | ecosystem: Environmental > Aquatic > Marine > Hydrothermal vents | place: Pacific Ocean: East Pacific Rise...
GTTTTCAAAAGAGCCTGAAAGATTCTCTTCGTTAATAATCGGAATTGTCTCTTCATCAACATCAATAATATTTAAAGTAATGGCTTTAGTCGAACGATGTTTAACACTGTCTTCTACCACAGCTACGATACTGTACTTGGATTTGGTTTCAAAATCAGGAGCAATACGAAAGACAACTTCCCCTGTTAAGACATCAACTTGAAACTCATCAAAGTCTGTTCCTGAAATGGCATAAGTTAACAAAGTTTTGTCGGTCGCTTTTATGGTAAATGCTTCTCGTTTATTTTCTAAAACATCAAAACTACTCTTCGCATCAATAACAGGGGCTAAACCCTCTTCTGTAAAAGAAGATTTTTGTCCACCATTAGAACTTCCACAACCTTCTAATAAAATACCTATAAAAAGTATCAACATTATATTTTTTTTCATCTTTTATCCTTTGTTTTAACTCTAATTACAAATTTTTTCTCCCCGTAGAGAGAAATGTTTATAGAGAGTATGAGTTTTGTTAGGGTTCAAAAGTTTCAAAGCATATCTATCTAAGACTGCTCCTCCTTTTGAATGTACAACCACGCTATATTTTACATCTCTAAGTGGCTCAAAAGTAGCCACCAGTATTTTTTGAGGCAATAAACTCCATGTTGCCTTATCATTTTGACCATAAATTGCAGCTCCTGCTTTAAATAATCCAGCAATGAGTTGAGACTTTTTATCCAATACTTCTGAAGCCAAGCTTACAGAAAGTTCTGTAGAAACCAAAGAGAGCATCCCTGGTAATTTTTCTTTAAATTCATTAACTTTAATGGCATTGATATCAGCTAAAAGTCTACTTTTGGCAACAACCTTTCCTTTTTCATTTACAATCTCAATATAATCAACTTTACTTTTAGTCAAAGAAAAAGAGGGTAAGTATGCCATACGTTTTTCACCATTACCCATGTCCAATGCCAGTTTTACTTGTGACTTAAGTGGACTCTCTCCTACGTCAAAAAAGAGTTCCACCGAAGGGTGATGTTCTTTCAGTCTGTATTGTTTTAACTTATCTTTTAAAATCAATGCATCAGGTATTAAAGTAAGGGCTTTACGAATATCAATCATGGCATTAGCATAATCAGAATCTTCTGCATAACTCAAAGCAGAAATATAATAAGCAAAAGGATTTTGATAGGGATTATGCTGAGGATTAACACGATTAAAGAGCGTCTCATAACGTGAAAGTAAATAACTATTTTTATGGTTTTTTTGATGATTTTTAACAAAATTCTTTAACTTTAGATGCTCTTGGGCTTGGACAATATTGGAGTTTCTAGCCTCCACTCTGGCTGACTCTGCATTTCCCAATAACAGGTAGTTAAGTGCTTTATAATTATGTAAAAAAACTTTGTCGTATCCTTCTCCTTCATAACTTTTACTCAAAAAAGTTGAAACATCAAAAAGTGCTTTATTTTCATTCATTCTATAAAGAGAGATTGCTTTAGAGAAGTGACCATTGGATGCTTCATAATGCTTTCTATAGTACTCCCCTAATCCCTCTTCTGAACTTTTAAGCAATGGATTGCTATTTTGTTCTACAACATTTAGAACATCATCAAAACGACATGCTTTTAAATGTTGTGTTGCTTCTGCATAGGCATGTGTTTTAGGATGTATACTCTTTTCCAATAGTTCAGAGGCCATTTGGCAACCAACGAGTAACAGAGAGAGAAAAGATAAAAAGTAAATTTTAAACCCAGACATTAAAAGACAACTTCTATACCAGCATTGACACCATACAGTGTCTCAGCATCCAATGCCAATTCACTACCTTCGGTCAATTGATTGTACTGCATCTCTGCACCAAGAAGAAAGTCCATATTAAAAAACTTGGTTTTATACACATCGGCAAAACGGTAAGATGCCCTAGCACCCACTCGATACATATCAACATCTCTATTAAGACTGGAGTAATTGTCTCCTTTTTGAATAATATCCATCTCGTTGTCAAAACCATAATCCAAATACCCTTCTACTTGATATTTTTCATGCTTTATCCCCAATGTTGTACTGATACCTCGAACATAATAGTTTGCATCAAAAATCAAAGGCTCTTCTCCATTAAGGCTGTCACCAATGAGCGTTGGTTTAGACCACTCCTCATCAAAAACACCTACAGAAAAAAAATCTCCTTTAGTTAAATGCAGTACATCATCAAAACGATAAGAGAGTTTATGACTTGTAAACTTGGTTTTAAATGCCAAATTTGTACCTCTTTCCAAACGAACAAAGTCTTCTCCTGCTACAGCTCCATTTAACTTACCAAACCAATACTTACTGTTTTGAAGTAATGTTGCATCTCCTAAAAAATTTCGTTGATTAAACTCATAATTCACTCCATTAAACCACTCTTTGTCAAAGAGATAATTAACAATTTTCATTACTTGTAAAGTGACACGAAAACCATCAATAGAAGATTCATGTTTTTTATCATCTTTATAAGATACCAACAATTCAGTTTGATTTTCAGACTGTTGAAAAGTAGCATACTTCTCTAAAGTAAAAACATCACTGTCATAAAGTTTAAGCTTTAATTTTCCAAATCCGAGCTGAAGTCCTTCAGTATTATAGTCAATAACATTTCCTGAAATACCAGGTGTCCAAAAATTGGTTTTAGCCCCTACCTCAACAGCAAACTTTACAACATCGTCTTTTCGTGAAGTACTGTTTTTATCATTCATTGTTAGATTTATCTCTTTAGCACTTAAGAAGATTGTTAAAAAAACCCATAAATAGATACTATTTTTAAAAAACATGGAAATTCCTCCAGTGATATAAAAAAACATTATATCATATTATAAAATAAATATATATAAAATTATAATAATAATTAAATTAAGAAGTATAGTTTAATAAATAAAAATTAGTGAAATTTTTTAAAAAATAATATTAAAGAACACTTATATTTAATATATGTTAACTATACTATCAATAAAAAAGGATACTTCATGAAAAAAAATCTCTATTCTAAACTTCTTTTTCTTACTGTATTTAGTTCCCTTATAGTTGGATGTGTTGCAGCAACAGCTGAACCTTCTTCTATCTCAAGAGAACTAAAAGTTAAAAATAAGAAATCTACCCCCACCAAAAATAAATTAACCATTGCTGCAAAACAAAGCTACAGCAAAAATGAGTCTCTTCACTTTTCAATTGATACAGGCAAGGAAAAAGGTTATGTCTATATCATATATATCGATAAAAAAGGTGATACAGCAGTACTCTCCAACAATTCCAACAAAAAGAAAAAAGGTGGAAAACTAAATTTTCCTAAAGACTTTGGAAATAAAAATATTAAAGTTTCAAAAGATTGTAAAAATTGTAAAAAAGAGAAAACCACAGTCTATGTTCTTTTAAGTACTGATCCTATTGAAGACATTAGCAATATGAATAAAAATGACTTATTGAGTCTAAATACAAAACAAACTTTACATAAAAATCGTGCTATCTCTTTAAACAATGAGAACAAACAGCCCGTTAAAATTGCTAAAGTTGAGTTTTTTGTAGAGTAGTTTAAATGATAACAAACACTTTAGGGACACTTGGTTTTATTATTATTCACCATCACAAAACATAAAAGGGGAACGTTATGAAAAAAAATAAAAGCTATCAAATAATAACTTTACTAACAGCTACTTTACTCTCTTCGGGATGTACAGGAACACCAAAAACAGTTTTAAAAACTCAAAAGACAATGCCACAAGCTATGGTAAAACCCTCTATAAAAAAAGCAACAACGGGGGTTAGACTATCGGCTCTGCAAAACTTAGGAAGTATGAATGTTCTCTCTTTTAAAACTAAAAAAGCTTATTCTAAAAATGAGTCTATTAAATTTGTAGTCGATACAGGGGATCAAGAGGGCTACCTCTATATTATTTACCTTGATAACCAAGGAAAAACAGCACTTCTCTACCCCAATGCCAAATCACCATTAACCGAAATGGGTGGTAGTTTTCTTTTTCCAAATGACTTTGGAAATGTAAAAATTAGAGCCACTAAAGATTGTAAAAACTGTTCAGAAGAAACAACGACCATCTATGCACTTTTAAGTAAAACACCTATTCTTGATATTCAAAATATTAACAAAGAGACACTTTTAGGATTATCCTCTCCTACCAATCCATCAAGAGCTTTACAACTAGAGTTAAATGGACAAGAAAACAAGCAGAGTCAACTTCATATTGGAAAAGTTGAATTTCTTGTACAGTAAAACAAATACAATTACAATAAAAAAAGGAAAAAGGTACATAAAATGATTAAAACAATAAACAGATTTTCGATAATAGCACTCTCTGCACTTTTATTTACATCCTGTATTGAGCCTAAAGTTGACATGCCAAACAAAAGTGAAATACACAAAGCCAATACTGACTACAGCAATACACTCGAAAACATTAACAGTATGATTGCAACCTTTCATAACGGAAAACCTATGATTGTTGTGGTTACACCCATTCAAGATAGAACAGCCTCTAAAGGAAAAGTTCCTCAGGATATTACCGATATTGTTAAAACCAGCTTCAATAAAATTGGGAACAGTGTTACCACCCTTTTTAATTACAATGGAAGTAAAGACAAGCGTCAAGTCTATATTATCAATGGAGCAATTACCGAATTTGATGTTATTCAAGCAACAGAAAGTGGTGTAAGTGCAGCCATAGAAGTAGGAAACCGAAACCAAAGAGCTAATGCTGATGGAGGCTTAAAAGATGGTAGTAAAATTACCAAACTTGCCCTTAATTTTAATCCTGCAAATCCAAAAACAGGAGCCTATATTCCAAGAACATCAACCTCAAATAAAATCACAATCTATCAAAAAAAGAGTGCCAATGAGTTTGCTTTTTCAATTTTAGGAAGTGGATTTGGGTTCTCAAATGGTGTTACAAAAACACAAGGATTACACTCTTCCATTACCGTTTTAGCAGAACTTAGCGTTGCAGAAGTTTTAGGTAAGCTTGGTAAATTTCCTTATTGGGTTTTAACCAAAGGAAAAGCTGACCCCGATGTATTCTCTTATCTTTCAAAAACATTTTTACGAGACTCTATTGCCTTGAAAATAAAAAAAGTAAGTTACTTACTCTCTATTCATGGCTATAACATCCAGCCAAGTTCGGTGATGACTCCCTCGCTAAAAGAAGCAATTATTCAATATAAAAGCAAAAAAAGTTTAGAGGTAAATGGTTTTATTACTAAAAAACTCTATCTTTCATTATTGGAAAACTAATCTAATCCAAGCATAGAATTGAACCTCTATGCTTGGTTAAATAGACACTTTATTGACACCAAGATACTTTATACTTATCTCCTATTTAAAACAAAATAAAAAGGATTTAACATGCATATTAAAATGAAAAACATTCCCCTACTACTTTTACTCTCCATCAGCTTAAGCACCGTTCATGCTCAGGACAATATCACAGAGAAAGAACTTAAATATTCTATAAAAAAAGGCATTCCTAGTATTAAAAAATTACTAAAAAAAGTCTCTATATATAAACTCTATCCAGAAGATAAAACACTGTTACACTATGCTGTAGAAGCAGGAAATTATAAAGTCGTCTCCTATTTGGTTCGTCACAATATTTTATTGGATCAAAAGGGGGGAATCCTTTATGGTACAGCATTACATGAAGCCATCTTATACGGTTATCCTCGTATTGCAAATTTTTTAATAGAACATGACATGCCTCTTAATGAACAAGATATAGAGGGGAATACAGCTTTACATCTCGCAGCTGATAGTGGAGACTTAAGCATTGTTGAAAATCTTTTAGCACATGGTGCAAGTAAAGAGATTTCAAATAATCAAGGTGAAACACCTTTTAACTTGGTACAAGATCTAAGTGTTGACGACAGCGATAGACTTAAAGATATGCTTCTAACCACAAACAATGAGAGCAGTTTAAACTATAATGATTTGGACTTTACGGATGGTGTAATAAGCATTCAAAAAGGTAACAATATTATTTTTAAAAAAATCGATACCAAAAGTACTTTTAATAACAGTAACTTAGGTATCAACATTCATTCAAATACCAGAAAGGATTAAAGATGAAAACAAAACTATTACTTAGCCTTCTTGCCTTAGGTTCACTTACACTCCATGCCCAAGAAGATGACCCTTTTCTTATTTTAAATACCAGTGTCAATGAATCTTTTATTAAAGTCATTGCAAAAAACCGTGCTTCATCAGCAGAAAGTGCTTCTAACTTTAGTGAAATCAATACAAAAGAAGAATTTTTAGAAGCCTTAGAAAGCAATCAAAAACCGATTAATCAAAATCGTTTTAAAACCCAATACATCTACACTGAAATTAAAAATGTCAATATTAAAAAAGATGACTTAAAAGAGATTCAAGGAAAAACCTTAAATTTAGGAACAGATGTTAAACGAGGTAGAGTTTCTAAAGTTTTAAACATCAAAAATAGTAAGATCGAAACTGATAAAGATATCAACTTAGCTATCAACTTAGATGCAGAGGAAGAAAATTCAGCCACATCATTTACACAAATTAAAGATAGCCAACTCATTGGTGGTTCAGGTCGATTAGACAACAGCTTAGCAAAGGATTCATTGGTTGAAGAAAGTGACGATTTACTTCCATTAAATATGCCTTCTCATTAAACAAGGGAGAGATTTTATCATCTCTGCTTTTTTGAGCTGAGTTTACAGAAAAAACTTTTTTAAAATTGAACTTATAATAAGATTTTAGCTTTATTGTGTTGTTAAAAAGAGAGAAGAAAAAAAGAGAGTAAAAGGCAAGTTACAACTTTAATGCAACTTGCTAGTTTTTATTGTTCATGATCAACTATATTGATACCTACAGTAGAGTGTTCTAAAAGTGCATCCGTGATGCTTACTGCCATAGTATTTCCATTGGCTTGAACTTCTGAATCATTAGTTTGAACATTAATTCCTACTGTTGACTCATCCAATGTTACATCCTCTAGTGCGATTGCCATAACATTGTTGTTTACTTGAATATTACTTCCATCTGCCATTAAAACAGTTGTTCCTAAAGCGATGATTCCTGCTAGTGTTAAAATTGTATTTTTCATTTTTTGTCCTTTTTATCTATCTTTATTTTGATACATCTATTATAATAAGTCTCGGTGTCACGAAAGTGACTAATCTTTCGATTAGTCTCTATCGTCAACTACAACACCTACGGTTGCTCCATGTTCTACTTCACTATCTGCTATAGCTATAGCCATAACATTTCCTGATGCTGAAACTAATGAATCATTTGTTTGAACATCAATTCCTACTGTTGCCTCTTCTATTTCGCTACCTGCTATGGCTACTGCCATTACATTATCATTGACAACGACTATGCTTCCGTCTGCTATTAAAGCTGTTGTTCCTAGAGCGATGATTCCTGCTAGTGTTAAGATTGTATTTTTCATTTTTTGTCCTTTTTGTTTGTTTTGATAAGTGTATTATAGGAAGCATAGGTGTCTCTAAAGTGTCAAACTCTTTTTTTTATGATTTTCTTTCTAACTAACGATACTTTTTAAAATATATGTTATTATTAACCATTAATTAATGAAAATAAATAGGGTAGCAATGAATCTTAAAAAGATATTTACAAAACATCTTCTTAGTATTACTATCATTTTCCCTCTTCTACTCATTTTCTTCTATGGTCTCTCTGTCTCATTTGCATTAAAGTATAAACATGAAATCTACAGCCAAAAAGAGTTGGCTAAATATGAGAAAGAGTTAAAAGGGAAACACCAAGGCTTCTTACATGAAAAAGCCAAATATATTGACTCTTTTATGAACTTTATTTATACCCAAAACAAAAACAACTCCAAAGTAGTATTGACAAAAGAGATCTTTCGGTTTATTGCTTCTATTAAATATGAAAATGGATTCATCTTCTTTTTTCAAAAAAAAGGAAACTTGGTCAATATTATCCGACACCCCTGTGGAAGAAAGCTTTTTGATTTGGTACAGTCCACTAATAAAGAGAGTATTGTCTCTAAACTGCTGGACTCAAACGATAGCTTTATCAACTATCAAGGTACAGATTGTAAAGAAGATGATTTTGTTAATAAAGTTGCCATTGTTCAACGTTTTAAAACCACCAATTTCTATATTATTATCTCTGAGAACAATGCCTTTTACTCCATACAAGAGAAGAAGAAAGCCCTACAAGAGAAGCTCGACGATGAGCTTGACAGCAATCTAAAACTACTCTTAATCGTCAGTATTGTATCAGTCATCTTCTCCTTACTCTTCTCTAAATTCATGAATACCCTAATTTTGGACTATGAAAGAGAGATAAAAGAGAGCAACAAAGCCATGTTTGCCCAGTCCCGTTTGGCACAAGCAGGAGAGATGTTAAGCATGATTTCCCATCAATGGAGACAGCCCATTAGTAAGATTGCCTCTATTGCTTCAGATTTACGCTTTCAAATGATGATGGACGAAGAGATTAAACCCGAACAACTTGACAAAGAGCTCAATGAGATAGAAGGACATACCGAGTTTCTATCAGAGACCATTGATGACTTTAAAGAGTTTTATAAACCAAAAAGCATTAAAGAGAAGGCATTTATCTTGCCTACCATTGAGAAATCTTTAAGCTTTTTAGAAGCTCAACTGGGTAAAAAACATATTGTCATAGAGAAAAATTTTGATAAAGATGTCAAAGCCTATATCTACCCCAATGAACTGGTACAAGTCATTATCAATATTTTACAAAATGCCATTGAATTTTCTAAAAATAACAGTAAAATCAGCATTAGAACCAAAGCCAAAAATGATGAGTATACCATTTGGATTCAAGATGAAGCAGGAGGGGTAAAAGAAGAGCATATAGAGAAAATTTTTGATGCCCACTTCTCTACAAAAGCTGAAAAAAATGCCACCAACCTTGGTCTGGGTCTCTATGTATGTAAAGTGATTATTGAGAGCCATTTTAATGGAAAACTGGAAGTCCAAAGCGAAGGTCTAAGCACCACATTTATAATAAGGTTAGCACTATGATAAATAAAAAATACGAACTCCTCAAAAGTAAAACCATTCTCTATGTCGAAGATGATTTAGAGATACAAGAGAGAATATTCTCTATTTTAAGTCGATTTTTCGAAAAAGTCTTGGTTGCCTCTGATGGAGATGAAGCCTATGATGTCTATTTAGCAAATCAAAACAGCATTGATATTATCATCACCGATATAAATATGCCAAATACCGATGGAATAGAGCTGTGCAAACATATTCGAGAGTATCAAAAAGGACTTCCTCTTGTTATTATATCTGCCTATACCAATACCGATTATCTTTTAGACTCTATTGATTTAAATATTTTGACCTATATTACCAAACCCTTTACCACACAAAAAACTTTGAAACTCTTGGACAAATTTTTAGACTTCTTTGAGCTAAGTAGCCACAAGGTTTTAAAAAGTGGTATTGAGTTAGACTATGAAAACAGTACGATTGCACTCGAAGGGGAAAGCATTAAACTCACAAGCAGAGAGAACAGCTTTTTAAAACTGCTCGCCGAGAACAAAACCGTTACTTATGACATGATGTATGAGTATATGTGGGACTATGACACAGCTCCTAGTTCCGATGCAGTCAAATCGTTTATCCGAAAACTCAAAAAGAAACTGCCCACAGAGCTTTTTAAAAATCAAAAGGGTGAAGGGTATTACCTATGTTAAGCTACCACCCTATCAAAGAACGCTCATAGACCTTACGAACCTCAACATCATGACTCCAAACAATCATTGCTGTTTTAGCGTTGGTCAAGGTCATGTTAAAGGTAAAAAACATATCTTTGCTTTTACTGTTTTTCTTAAAAATACTCGTAAGCTTTCCTCGAAACAGATAATCTGCCTTAGAGATTTCATTTGTAAAGTGAAACCTTTTACTTAAAATAAGAGCTGTAATAATTTTATTTTTAAGTACCTTTACATCAATTTGGTCATGACTATCATTTCTAATTTCTTCAAAACCATAAATATTTTCTTCTTTTAGGAAAGTGTTATTTGAGTCTAAAATATTTTGTACCATCATCTTACTTAAAGCCTCTAAATCTTCAGCTCCCCAACGAATAGAGTTTAAATGTAAAACATTACTCTCCTGATAAGTTTGAGGTTTTGGATTTTGACAACCAACTAAAAAAAATAGTGACGAAAAGAGTGATGATAAAATTAAAAGAAACTTTTTCATTATTTTTCAATAACCTTTCGTATCTCTTTATCTTCTGTCCAGACCACTTTAGAATTTTTAGCATTGGTCAGTTTAAGACTCAACATATAGAAATTGTCCACGTGGTTATTATTGTCTTTTTTAATAGCATGAATATCTCCACTCAAAACATAATCAATAGCACTCACCTCATCAGCTTTTAAATGCTTGGCATATTCACCATCAATAAAATGCACTTTCGTGGTCTTAATAAGATTGGTTCGAATGCTGTTGGCAATAAGTTTGGTATCCATGTGTTCATCTACCCCCTCCCCTATGCCTATCTCACTCAATGTCAAATAGGGCTTTTGCTTATCAAATAATGATGAAGACAACATTGACTGCATCATACTTTTTATAAAAATATGCAAATCTTCTGCTCCATAATTAGCATCACTGTCTCTCATCTCACTGGGGTCGATTCTTACTACTTTTCCACCATTACTTGAAGTACATCCCATCAATACTACCCATAAAATAACCATACTTAGTTCTCTTTTCATTTTGGATTCCTTATTTAAAATAGAGTTTATAACTACTCGCTGTCGGCATCGGTGCAATCTCTTTTACTTTTTTAGAATCTCTAGCATCAATAAATAGAGGTTGCCAACCTGACATCGTGCCTCCCACCTCAAACCCTTCATTGTTTAACCATTTTACCCTATAGTTCAGGCTCAAGTTTACAACACTTCGATTTTCAACAGCTACAATAAGCTCTATAAGGTTATTACGTGTTCGAGTATGATTTGAAATGCTTATCTTTTTCTCTAAACTAGGAGCAACAATGACTTTTGAACCATAGACATGCTTCTCTTTTTCTCTAGCTGACTTTGTAATGATGGGTTTCTCTTCAACCATCAATTTATCATCAACCTTAGTAACTAATGCAGGGGCATTACTCGGAGGAGTAAAGTAAAATTTTCCATTAATGGTTTGGTCATATATGGCAGGAAACTGTTTGTGATTGGAAGCTTGATAGACCTCTTTTCGTGTCTCTTGAAAAACACCTTGTAAGTCAAGCCCCCGTTTCATGTGTTTAATAAGTGATTTGGTAAAGAGTCCATTCTGCCCCGATGCCCCATCACTTGCCACACTCCCTGCTCCTGTAGAGTAAGAGACAAACATGCCAATGGGTTCAATCTTTGCCAATCCTCCTGTACCAACTCCTCGACTAAAGGGGTCATTACGACAAGCATCTAAAACCACGATATTAAGCCGATTTCCTGCATTTTTCATTCTCTTGGTAATCTTAGCCAATGCAACAGCTTCATACTCTGTATCACTTTTGGCTTCTATCTTGGCATCAGTAGGAATAAGATAATTTTGCCCATCAACTTCTATTCCATGTCCTGAAAAGTAAAACATCCCTACTCCACCTTTTTGGATTTGCCTATAAAACTTATTAAGTCCCTCTTTCATTGACTTCTTACTACTATCTTCAACATAAATGACTTCAAAATTTCGCTCTTGTAAAATATCTCTAATTGCTCGTGCATCATTGATAGGATTGTTTAATTTAGAGAGACGACCTTTGTAGTTATTATTTCCAACAACCAAGGCAATACGTTGTTCAAGCTTTGTCTCTTTAGGGGTTGTTTTTACATTAAGTCCTCTATTTTTTTCTATCTTTAAACCTGGATTACAAGCTATAAACAATAAAAACATGCCTATTAACAACATAATATTTTTCATTTTACTTTTCCTTTTTTAACATTATAAGCACATAGAGTGTCTCTAAGGTGTTTATTTAAATAGGATATCTATCAAATTCTTTAAAATTCATATAATATTCTATTTTATATACAGCATCATAACATAGTTTTAAAGCTCATCAACATCTTTAATATTCTTCCAAACAAATATTATCACACTATTATTTAATATAATTTTAGGCTAATATTTTATTTAAAAATAATTTTTTATGTTATAATATCTTTAAATCACATTAGGAGTGTATCATGTTCAATAATAAAAATTTACTTTTACTAGGTCTAGCTATTCTATTTACTACAGGTTGTAGTCAGAAAGAAAACTCTATAGGTAGCAAGATGATGGAGTCAGCAAATCTTGAGAAAAAAGATTTAAGTACAAAAAAAGAACTTGCTGAAAAATGGGATAAAGGTTCTAAACTTTTAGCTAATGGAAAAGAACAAGTTGAAGATGGTGAAGATTATGTAAAAAAAGGTGAAAACCTCATCAACGAAGGTAAAGACAATATCTCTGAAGGTAAAAATCTTATCGAAGAGAGTGAAAAAGAATTTAAACTAAAATTCCCAGGTATTAAACTTTCAAAATAATACTTAGCAGGTTATAGTCCCGTACTATAACCTAGATAAACTCAACAACAAAGTATTCACCCCACAATACAGCATGACACTTTTAACTCAAAGCCCCGACTCAACCCGACGCATCTTTTTACCATCATCACTATACATATTAATATTTTTAAAAGCATACTCTTCACCCAAACCAGAGGCATGTCGAAGCTTATAATAAGAAGGACGGCTACGCTTTTTACAAAGAGCCATCATCTTCTCAATTTGCTCTTTTGTTGGAGTAAGTTCATTTCCCTCTTGGTCTACAAATATGAGTTTTGAGAGTTTTTCTTCTAGTTGTTTAATTTTCACTATTTATTTCTTAGACTTCATAGAATTCACAATTGCAAAAGCCTCTTCTGTAGAAAAGTCACCCGTAATCTGAAGCTTACCTCCACTGATTTTTTCTACAATTATAGGAGCTGAATATACTTTTGAATTCAAAACAATAGCCACTCTTTTTCTCATATTTTTTTCTGTAAAATTAGAAAATATCTCTGCTCCCTCTTTAGTAAATTGAAGATTTATCAAATTTCCATGACGATATTCATCTATACCTACTTCTGCATTTGCAACCATTGAACTGTCTATAATAGTTTTCGATTTCAAAAGATACTTCTGCTTTTCATTGTACCTGTCTACTAAAATAATATCACCAACTGCCTCTGCATCTTTTTGGCTCATAGCTTCTACATTCATGGCTCGTGCTTCGTCTACAGCTAAGAGGTCAAAGGTATAGATTTTTGTAGTTACACTTTTCTCTATTGTACTTTTAGTAGTAGTACAACCCATTATCAATAGTGTTAGGACAATGGTGCTTATTGTTCGTAAGTTCATTTGGTAAATACTTGTTCTAATAGCTCTGGAGATTTATCTCCTAGTGGAGCTATTTTGTAAAGGCTAGATAGTTCATTCCAATTTATAGTTTTAATATTATCTACCCATTTAAAATTATCTATAATCATCTCCCCACAACCACAAAATGACTATCAGCAATCAACTCAATCTCACCATTCATCTCTGCCTCTTTAAACATCGCTTCATAAAACTCCTCTTTTAGCAAAGCATAGTCTTCAGAGCTTAATTCCATAAGCATCCCTTTAAATCCTGTGTTGTTAAAAAGTTCCCACCACTCATCTACGCTCATGCCATAGCGAATCTCTTTAACCAATATACGAACCGTCTCAATACCTGCCATAGAACATAAACGCTCAATGTCCTCTTTGCGTCGTAAATTTTCCCATTTATCACCATCATACTCTTTTGCAGAAGTCGAGCCATACTTCTCTAAAAGTGTTAGTAAAATCTCACTTGACGGTAAAAAAGTATCTCTTGTAAATGAGGTAAATATAACCATACCCTCCTCTTTTAATAAGGTGACTAAAGTTTTTAATACCTCATGGGCATCAGGCAAAAAGAAGAGAGCATAAGAGCAAGTAATTACATCATACTGCTTCTCTAACTCTAATTTAGTAATATCTTGTAGTTTAAAACTTATGTTTTTTAAACCTATTAGTTTCGCATTCTCTTTAGCTTTTGCCAACATTCCTTCCGAAATATCAACAGCATCAAAAGAGGCATGACCCATACAGGAAGCACACTCCAACACCACGTTACCTGTACCACAAGCAACATCTAAAATCTCTAATGTCTCTTCTTTTTTTTGCTCTCTAATCAGCTCAACCACGTATTCTGCTGATATTTTAAAAAATGGTATTTCATCATATTTATGAGCAACCTCATTAAAGGTAGACTTTGCGTACTCTTGTTCTTTGTTTGACATAATTTATTCCTTTCTCATAAATACTAAATTTTCTAACTCTTTTGTAAATCCAAAATCTTCATAAAACCCAACCATTTCAGGCAAACAATAAAGCTCAAAATGTTTGACCACTTCTAACGCTGAATGATTTTGAACCAAAGACATAAGTTCTTTTCCTAAACCTTGACCTCGATATTTTTCACTCACTATCACATCAAAAATAAGTGCTTTAAAAACATAGTCTGTCAAGACTCGTGCAAAAGCTTGTAACTCATTGTTTTCATCTAACATAGCAATGACTATTTGAGAGTTTTCTACAACTTTTTGAGTCTCTTCTAACGTTCTTTTATCTGTCCACCACTCTTTTTGGTAGAGTTTATGGAGTTGGGCTATATGTTCTTGCTCTAGTCTATAAAATATCTTCATTTTCTTTCTTGTAAACTTCTTTCCATAACATTAGTATTAAGCCCATCCAAGGTCTCAACATTTTTTTCAGCCCAATAAACCTTCATACCCTCGCGACCTTTTTTCTCTGCCCATTTCTCTAACTTATTTCGCTCTCCAATGTACTTGTATTGAGGAACACCAAACCCACAAGAAGTCAAAACCAACTCTACTTTTAACTCAAAAAACTGTCTAGCACCTATGTACTCCACAAAATAAGAACTCAGCTCTTCCCAACGTTCATCTGCATCATGTATGACGGTTGCTTTTCCATAGAGCTTTAAAATCATGGGTGCTTTGTCAAAAGAGTTAAACATAATGGTCATGCGTCCATTCTCTTGAACGTGAGCTGAGGTTTCATTTCCTGAACCTGTATGGTTCATCCAAACTACGGTATTTTCATCTATGATTTTAAAAGAGTCCATCCCCTTAGGCGATACATTTATGAAGCCATCTGCTCCTGCCGAACCTATGACAAACATCTTCTGTTTCTCTATGAATTCTTTATGTGCTTTGTTTATGCTTTCAAATTTTACTGCCATTTTTTATTCCTTTTTTTGTAATTATAATCCCATCTCACTAAGCCCTGAGAAATCATCAGGACGAACAGCCCCGTCCCAAGTCAGCTTTCGGTCACCCTCTTCAATCGCCAAATCATTAATACTAGAAAAACGAACTTTCATCAGTCC
>Ga0256824_10000476_pt1 | contig 15437 bp, 15 predicted proteins | sample CV67metaG_FD_191570 | JGI IMG/M metagenome (GOLD analysis project Ga0256824, IMG submission 191570) | Hydrothermal vent microbial communities from East Pacific Rise, Pacific Ocean - CV67 | ecosystem: Environmental > Aquatic > Marine > Hydrothermal vents | place: Pacific Ocean: East Pacific Rise...
ACCAGCTTTTTTAAGTTGATGCTGTAGTATCTGAGCAGCATAGGGGCGAATAGAACTAGAGTTGGAGGTTACAATTTCAAAGGTAAAAGGGTTCATTTCATTGTACCCTGCCGCGTTTAGTAGCTCTTTTGCTCTTTTGATATTATGTTCTGGTGCTTTTACCTCTGGATTATAGGCCTTAGTTGCTGGTAGGAATGGTCCTGTACAGACTCTAGCATGCTCAAAAAAGAGTATTTTAACAAGCTCCTCTCTATCGATTGCCAAAGATAAAGCCTCTCTTACTCTTGGGTCTTGAAACTTCTTAAGTCGAAGATTAAACCCTAAGTAAGAGTATGAATGCGAGATATCTTCATAAATATTAAACTTCTCAAAAAACTCTGGACTCAACTGTCTCTCATAAGCCATAGGTTCAACACTTCCAAGATCAAGAGCTGATGATTTTAACATCAAAAACCGTGTTACGGGATCAGCAATAACATGAAAAGAGATTTTATCTATTTTGGGTCTATGCTCAAAGTAGTTCTCATTTGCCACTAAAATAATATTTTTGGAGTGTTCTAGTTGAAAAAGTTTATAGGGACCGGTTCCTATTGGCTCCGTGTTAAAAGAAGCATTCATAAGATTCTCTTCATCTTTTAAAATATGCTCTGGAATAATCCCCATCATCCAAGTCTCAAGTGCTTTAAAATATGGTTTTTTATAGACTACTTTTATGGTGTATTCATCTATCATTTGTACGGTCTCTACAAACCTAAAACCAGCACTATAGGGTGAGACTACCTTTGGAGAGATTAAAGATTTGTAGGTGAAAAGCACATCTTTTGCACTGAACTTTGCACCATCATGCCATGTGACATTTTTTCTTAGTTTAAAAATAAGTGTAGTCTCATTTTCATAGTAAAAATCTTCTGCTAACTCACCTATAATTGTTGAAGAGTCCTTGTCATACTTTACAAGTCCATTAAAAATATAGCCTGATATTTCACCCGAAGCGGAATCTGTTGCTAAAATAGGGTTTAAACGCGAAGGGTTTGCTGATGTTGCTAGATGCAGAGTCGATGAGTACAGAGTAATACTCACCAGTAAGCTAAGGATATATTTTAACATTTAGTTTTGAAGAGCCTTACCGTTAACTCTTAACTCTCCATCTATAAATGTTATCTCAAACACTAAAGATGAACCTTCATCTTTAGCATAAGATCTGCTCATTCCAACCATTGGACTAAGTTCTAAGAGTTTTTGATATATTTTTTTAGAAATTTTTAGTTTTATATTTGTATTGATACTTTGAGCTAAAGCTATAGGCATATAGTCTACTTTCTTTGCAAAATTTCTGTCCTCTTTAAGTTCAAAGTTTGCGCGAAGTGAGAAGCCCTCTAGAGTGTTGTTTTTATCAAGCACTAGCTCTTTTGCTGAAAAATCTGCGATATCAACTACCACTCCATGGGATAAAAGCCTATAGAGAGCTTTTGTAATTTTTTCTTCTAACTCTGAGCTATGGTCTGTTTTACTTTTTAAAACCAAAATACGAAACTCTTCTAAGGAGTCTTTATCAATACCTGTTACCGATATATCGTTATTGAACTCTTTTAAATCAAAACTCAACTCTTTTGAACTTACATTTAAATTTTTAAAAGAAGTCTTTGAGAACATTTCTGCTTTTAGTCCCTGTGTATTTGAGGAAATATTTATTTTTATATCTGAAGTTTTAAAATTCACTTTATCACTTACACCTTCTACTAAAAGATCAAATTTTTCAAGTGCTGCACTACTAATATATGTACTTTGAGATTCAAAGTTTGAAGAGGTGCTCACCTTTTGCAAGTTAAAATCTAAATGAACATCATCTTGTATAAGTTTTAAAGAGATAGCCTCTATACTTGACACTAGAAGTTTTGGAGCTATAAGCTCACCATTACCATGGTAGATTGCATTTTTAAGTCTTAGTGACATCACAGTAGAGTCTTTAAGTGTGTAACTCTCATCAATATCTTTTAAATAGCCATCAAAATCTTGAGAGACTATGTTGTAGTTTACATGATAAAGAACTCCCTTTGAGTGCAAAAATTTATCTATATAGTTATAGAAATCTAAGTCACTGCTTTTAAGCTCACTTTTCATAGAATTTGAGAGAGTTAATGGATAGATATTAACCGAAATTGCTTTAGAAAATGGAAAGTTACTATATTCTAAATCAGCACCCACGACAACACCATCTATCATCGCGTTTACATAAGGTGGTATCTGTTCATCAGAGTAGCTACTTAAAAAATTAAAAAATTTATCTGTATCTTTTAAGAAAAATTCATAATGTCTTAAAGAAGAGAGATAGGAGTTTTCACTATTTTTCTCGCTTACCTCAACACCATTTTCTTGTAGAGTTTGAATTCTTGAATCGAGTTCTTTGTTTATAACTGAGTTCCCAATGATAGGAAGTGCAGCTGCGACCAAAATAATGAGCAGTAAAAATATAATGATTTTTTTAAGACTCGGCATTTAGTGCCTCACTGTACTGAAATTTATTTCTTGTCATGAAAAGCCTATGAGTTAAGATGGCTTATTATATATAAAAAAAGTTAAGAGATAGTTTTGTAGGGAAAAAGAGATTTTACCAATGCAAAAGCATCGGTAAAAAAGACGATAATCGAATGATTAACGTTTAGAGAACTGACGAGAACGACGAGCTTTACGCTTACCTGGTTTCTTACGTTCAACAACACGTGAATCACGAGTCATCATACCCTCTGGTTTGAGGATAGCTTTGATTTCTGGGTTGAAAGCTACAAGTGCACGAGAAATACCGTGACGAAGTGCATCAGCTTGACCACCAAAACCACCACCTAAAGTGCTAGCTACGATATCAACTGAAGTGTCTTGTTTAGAAAGTACAAGTGGTTGTTTAACACGAAGTTTTTTCGCTTCAAGTCCACCTAACCATGCGTCTAAAGAAAGACCATTGATTGTTATTTTACCTGTACCTGGAGTTAACCATACTTTTGCGATTGACGCTTTACGACGTCCTGTTGCATAAATTGTTTTTGCCATCTGGTAATCCTTACTTAGCTAATTGTGCAGTGTGAGGGTGTTGAGCACCTGCATAAATTTTTAATTTTTTAAGCATCTTAGCACCAAGCTTAGTTTTAGGAAGCATACCACGAGCAGATAACTTATAAAGTTTCTCTGGGTTTTTTTCTAAAAGCTCAGTCATTTTAACACTCTTAGTAGAACCGAAGTAACCAGAATGAGAGAAATACTCTTTATTGTTAATTTTACCAAGACCATTAAATTTAGCCTTAGAAGCGTTAATGATAACTACATAGTCACCACAGTCAATATTTGGAGTCCAGCAAACTTTTCTCTTACCACGAAGAAGTGTTGCAACTTCTGTCATCATACGACCAAATGTTTTACCTTCAGCATCAATCAAAATCCATTTTTGATCAATTTGTTCAGTAGTTGCAATTTTAGTAAATTTCATCTTGAACCTTTTTAAGTAATTTATTAACAAACATAAATGCTTGTTTTGTTGGCGAAAGTATAGCTGAGAAAGCTTATATTTTACTTAAATTTAGGTTTTTTTAAGGTTTTGTTTTATCGATTATTTTACTCTCTTGTTTCTCTCGATTTTCTTGGTTCTCTTGATGTTACAGTTCTATTATCTCTAATTTTTCGAACTTCTCTAACCTTTAGTGTTCTCTCTTGTACTTTTCTAACTTGTGGCACTTCGACACTTCGACTTTCAACTTTTCTAACCGCTGGAATACTTACTGTTCTGTGTTCTACTTTTCTAACTTCTCTAATCTTTCTAGTTTCAATATTTTCTTTAGCATTTACACTGCTTATTAGCAATGAAGCCAATGTTAGAATCAATATAATTCTCTTCATTCTTCGTACCCCTTAATATAATAATTTATTATATCAAACTTTTACTATTTTTATCTCATTTTCTAAAAGATAGCAGATATATCCACTAACACTTTTGTTTGTAATCTCTCTTACCGCGTTTACGTAGTATCGAACTTGCTTAAGATGGTGGCTTGAATAGGCATAAGAACTTTTGTAATCAATGATGTTGTATTTATCTTCTAAAGAGCTTTTTACAAGTAGGTCTATGTAGCGCAGATTATTATTGTGCCGTATAGCTTTTTCACTGTAACAGATACCTTCAGTTAGATTTTGAAATTCTTTGTCACGCAGAAGCATTGTAACTCTTTGAATAATATCTTCTATCTCTCTTGCTTGAAGAGTGGCACCATACTTATTTATCATCATATTCTTAGCATTTAGAATATTTTTCTCCTCAAACTCACCGAGCATCTCTAAACAGTAATGCATTGCAAGACCAAAGTTGATGGCTTGTAAATCTTCCTCTTTGCTCTCTTCCATGGCAAGTATGTCACTTTGAGTTCCATAATAGAGTGCTTGATACTCTAAGGGCTCAAAACTACTTTTTGTCTCATTTCTACTCTTACTCCTACAGAGTAACTCTCCTTTTGAGTAAGGCATAAGGTCTAAAATATCAAAGATAGAGTCTTTACTCTTTTTAATGATAAACAGATTCTCTCTTGCTCTCGTAAACGCGACATAAAGAGCATTTAAACTATCTTCTTGGACAAGCTCTTTCTCTTTAGCTAAGGCATTCGCATAGTTACTATCAAGAGCATCTCTTCCCTTAATACGAAGGTATATATTTTGTAGAGTGATTCCGTCATATTCATATATAATTGCATCTCTTGAGGCTGGAGTGCGTTTGAGTCTATCCATCACAATGACATGCTCATACTCTAAGCCCTTTGACTTATGAACTGTTAGCACCCTAACACCACTTAAGTCTGATGCTGCAGCAGCAATATCAAGTCTCTCATACTCAAAGAGAAGTGCTTCTATATCGCTATATCTACTCACCGCGTTTAAAAAACGCATAAGATGAAAATCATTTTGAAAAAGTCCATACTCAGCTATGGCTTTGCTAACAATCTCTTCTAGTTTACTAGAGTTTAAATCTACTTTTTTTATTGGTGTTACATCTTGGTTTATAAGGGCAAAAAAGTTTTGTCTGTAAATCTCTTCTTGAAAATAGAGATACTTTAAATACTCTAAAATTGCTTTTACACTTTTTTGATTTATAAGTTTAGTCGTTGTCTCGGTCACTACATCTATCTCTTTTTCTACAAGAGCCTCTTTAATAGCCTCACCATCTCCATTTGTTGCACATAAAACAGCTATATCGTTTAAGTCGGCTCCAAGTTCTATAAGCCTCTGAATTTGAATAAGAGTCTCTTCTAAGAGCTCATCACTCTCAATAACTGCGACATAACCTCCTGTCGCATCTTCGCGAACTAATTGTGCTGCATAATCTTTTATTTTTCCATTAAACGCGGTATTGACAAACTCTATAACCTCTTGAAGTGAGCGGTAGTTTGTAAGAAGCTGCTCGGTAGTTGTCTTACACTCTTTTTTAACCGCTCCAAAAAGTGCTGAAACACCTCCACGAAATCTATAAATAGACTGCTTCACATCTCCAACAAAGAAAAAACTGCCATCATCAAAAATACCATTTCCGGAGACTATCTCTTCAATAAGTGGTTTTAAAATCTCATACTGAAGTATGCTTGTATCTTGAAACTCATCAAGAAGCATATGCTCTATTTGAGAATCGAGTCTAAAGTATAAAAATTCGCTATCAACTCTCTCTTTAAGGAGATAATGAACTAAAAGTGTCACATCTGAAAAACTGAGCTCGCTGTCGTCCATGTAGAGTGCTTTTTTAGACTTTTCATAAATTTCTACAAGGGAAGTAAGTGCATAAAAAAAGTTCTGCTCTTTTGCATTGTGGTGATTTTTAACCGCATTTTTAATTGTGTGCAGATGTATATCCATCTCTGGAGTAAAACATTTGGAAAAAGTTCTATAATCAAGTGTATCTCTCTCTAACCATTTCTTAGAGCTTAGCTCCTCAAAATTCTCCGCAATAACTGCTTTTTTTACAGTCGAAGATGCTGCCTTACAGTTACTCACTATGCTATTTAATGCTCCAAGTGCATCTATAGCCTCTTTTTCAAAACTCCATTTCTCCTGTTTTTCAAACTTTATATGAGAGAGCTCTTCTCTTTTCTCATAAAAGGCATCAAGCAGTTCAAAGAGAGTTTGGAGTCTCTTGTTTGACTCCAATGAGAGGGAGATAAGAGTCTGGGTTTTATTTGCAGCATCTACCTCTTTTAAAAAACGCGATAGAAGTTTCAGTTCATGTTGTGAAGAAAAAGTTGAAAAATCAGGCATTAGTGAAGCATAGAGTGAAAATTTTCTAAGAATTTGTGTGAAGAAACTATCTATGGTCATAATTTTTGTATTTGCATTGAGAAATTTATTTAAGATGCTAAGACGATTTTCTAAAATATACTCTTTAGAGAGTTCTGTAACACTCATAATCTCATCAAGTTCACCGCGTTTATCTAACTCTTCTAGGGTTAAAACTATTCGCTCACTCATCTCATTTGCTGCTTTATTTGTAAAGGTAAGTGCTAGTATTTTAGCGGGGTCCCCACCCTTAAAAAGAAGTGATAAATAACGAACAACAAGCATAAAAGTTTTACCACTTCCAGCACTTGCTTCATAGGCTAAATTGTTGTTAAACACTTTTTACTCTTCTTCTAAAAAAAGTTTTATAGATTTTTTTCGACTACTTAAAATTGTTTGTAACTCTTTATATTCTCTATCTTGTGGATATATCTTTCTATTATCATTTTCACTAAATGGCTCATAGATATTATAATAAGTTTTGTACTGAGCTTCATCAAAATAACTCATTGGAACAACGATTACAGAAAAACCCTCAGTTGAGTTGTCATGAAGAAGATAGATTGAAGATTTGCTAAGAGTGAAACTCTCTAACTCCAAAAACAGTTCACTTTTATACTCTAACATTTTAACTAGACAGCCATCTTTTCCACAAAATAAAAAACTATTTTTAAACTTTACAAAAATATATGTTTTACTTTGTGTATGCACATACTCGATATCGTAGTGAGAGCCTTGAAGAAGTGTTTCTTCTATATCTTTAGCATAGAGTCCATTGAGATAGCTATTTACTCTTTGGTTTAGCGCATCTATATTATCTATTTTTAATATAATCACTTCTGGTTTTTTAACTTCTTTAACTTGCTCTTTTTTAGGCTTTGGAGTCTCTTTATGGCTACAACCTTGAAATACTAATATAAGTAGACCTAAGATTAAAATCATATTTTTTTTCATTTTCTTATCCTCTCTCACACATAGTTTTAAACTCACAAAAGAGACAGTTTTTACTATCTTCACACATCTCAAAATTTACCTCTTCTATGAGGAGTAAATCTTTTATATGTGATTTTAATATCTCTAACTTCTCTCTTAAAAAAGCCTCTGGCACAATTTTGGACTCTTTTAAATCATAATAGCCACAATACTCTACATTTCCAAATCCTGAGGCTAGAAGATAGTAAAACTCTAACTGAAAATCAGTGGCATCTGTAAAGTTATTTTTGTTATAAAGCGGGTAAGAACCTGTTTTATAATCGAGCACTTCTATCTCATGTCCGCGTTTATCTACTCTGTCTATATTTCCCATGATTGTCATGCCTGAAAACTCTACACTCAGACTCTCTTCACAACACTGAACACTCCATCCATCAGCGAATCTTTGAATCTCATTTTCACAAAAACTATCCATTCTTCTTTTTTGCAGTTTAATGAGGTACTTATCAAGTTCACTGCTTCCCTGTGCCGCGTTTAACTCTCTATGGAGATCTCTTTTTAAATCCTCCGCGTTTGAGTAGGTGTTCTGTTTTGTGTAAAGCTCTTTAAGTGCACTGTGTACCGCGTTTCCAATCTCATACTCTTTGGGCATATCTTTTGGAATTTCATGGGAATTGATATACTCTATATATTTATAGTAGTATTTTCTTTTACAGGTGAGAAAAGTTTTGAGCCTTGTTGAAGAGAGTTTTACATCTTTGAAACTGTACTCTTTAACAATAGCTTCTTTCTCTTTTTGGACTCTGTGTTTATGCTCAAAAAGTATGTTTGCTAAATCAAGTTCTGTACTTGATTCACTCTCTTTTATACCTAGCTGTTTTAAAAACCTTGAGGGTTTAGAATCATCAGATGAGACAAAAGATATAGCTACCTCTTTAGAAGAGTCTATAAGCATCTGATAGTAGTGTTTTTGTAGGTTCTCTCTATCACTCATAGTTGGGAGATTTGCTTGTTCTCTTATGGCTGTATTTAAGAACATATCTTTATCGCTACGTTTGGGAACATTAGAGTCATTGAAATCTACAATAATCACTCCATCAAACTCCACACCCCTAGTCTCTAAAACACCCATAACAGTAATTTTTCCGCCTCGAATATCATCAAGTGTTCTCTGAGAGAGTCTTTGTAAAAAAAGAGACAACACGGACTTTAAACTCATATCTTTCATATGCTCTAAGAGAGCCTTAAAACTGTAGACCTCTTCTTCAAAAACTTTTAACTCTCTTTTGGAACTAAAAAGCTCTTTGTACTCATTTAAAAAAGAGATAAAATCTACCTCTGATGATGTTTTTTTATAGATGCTTTGTAGCTTGAGATAGAGCTCATCTCCGACTCGATGAAGTCTATGTAAATTCTCTTTTGAGTCTTGGTCTAAATACATCATAGTAGCTTTGAGTTTCTGATATATTTTTGTTTTACTATAGGGTTCCCCCATTGCAAAGTTAAGATTTGATTTTTCATCAAAAGTTTTTAAAATACCCGCCATCTGCTCATTTGGTAGAACCAGTGCTATATTGTTGGCATCATAGCCTTGCTTTACAAAATCATATATTTTCTTTTTTATAAAAGCCACTTGCAAAATTGATTCACTAAAAGATTCACAGAGTATATTTTTACTTTTTTGTATCTCTTTTTTATCTATGATTTTTTTCTCATTAAACGATATTTTATACTCATAATCTTTCTCTAACTCTATACCTAAGTCCAAAAATCTGCTCTGCATTTTCTCGTTGAACTCTGAAGTTTTAATACTTACATTAAGTATTGTATATTTACAAACCTTTTCTAAAAGCTCAAATTCAAAGTTTGTTAGATGTCCGGCAATATAAAGTTCTACCTCTTGATGACTCTTCGCATAGCTTACATTAAACTCATACTCAGAGGGTAAAAATATTCTATCTAGCAGTTTTCTCTCTATACATAAAGCTCTGTATCTTTTATAGAGTTCTTGAAGTATCTCTATATGTTCCTCATACTCAGCATATATATCAGAAATATTGAGCTCATTTATATCATAGAGCTCCGCTGATAGCTCTTCAAAAAATTTAAATATATAAGAGGAGTTTTTTGTGAATGTAAAAAAATTTCTCTCTATCTCAAGTGAGGAGAACTCTTTAAAATCAGATGCTTCTAGGAGTAATAAAACTCTCGTGTCATCATCTATAGTTTTAAATCCATCTACAATACAAAGCTTAGAGATAAACTCACCCATTGTGACATAGTTAGGCAGAAATAGTGTTGAAGCTTCTATGAGGAGTTGCTCGTGACGAATTGCACGAGCAGAGGGTAATACTATAGTTAAATCATTTTGCACTATCTAGTACTCTAAAGCTTCTTTAACTCTTGTATCAGCCTTGACATTATAAAATCTTTGATTTTCACCAATCTCTATTTTTGCCATTACATCCCATCTACCTTCTAATGGTAATGAAACACTAGAAAAAGTGTAAACACCATTTTCTACAGTTGGGTTGAGAAGCTCTTGATCATTTTTATGATTATTTGGTCGAGTGATAATTGCTTTTATTGTAGCATCGTTAATAGGATTGTTATTTACATCTTTAACTTTATACTTTAAAACAGTACTCTGTGAACTCAAACTATCTGTAATATACTCTATAGTGTATTTTTTATTAAATGCAATTCTTGATTTTATGATTTCATCAGCTCTTTCATTTGCTTCTTGGTATCCCATCATATATGTATCGCTCTTCTCAACTGGAAGTTTTATCGCAACCATTACAGTTGCAACACAGGCACCAAATACTAAAATAATTGCTGTACTGATTGCATAGGGCCATACTCTTCCGCTACTTTTGCTCATTTTTTTGCCTTCTTAAATATAGTTTTCTTTTTATGTACATGAATATACCATAAAATATAAAACCATAGAATACAATTTTGACTACAAAGATTGTATTCCTGTTTGAATTTCCAGCGGCATTAACAAGTTCAACACCTTTTGCACTTGCTATCTGCTCAGCAATGTCTGCATAACCGTTAAACATTGAACCAGAATACTTTCCTAAGGTATTACCCTTTTTAGCCTTACCTGCTAGTAAAGGAATGATTGTACCACCATGAGAACTAGCTATCTGTTTAAAGCTCTCAAAACTATCACTATAAAAAAGTGCCATTATAAATGCTTGAACAGGTGAAGCCACTAAGCTTAACACCTGCGATCTATCAAAATACTCATATAAAGATCTATCTGTTACAGCAATATCTACTTGCATATCAAACTCTGCAAATATCAAAACTACAGTAGGTTCACTGAAGCTACTTGTCAACTCTTTTTCATACTCTAACATATTTTGAGAATTTGGTAACTCTTTAAGCATTACAAGCTTAAGTGCGACACCCGTTTTCTCATAGAGTTCTGAACCAAGTTGTTCAACTTCGTGAGTAAAATCTGGATTAAAGATAACTTCATCTTTATATAAATACTCTGCTACTAATTGTGATTGGATAAAAAATGTGAGGATGAGGGCATAAAGCCCTCTGTTAAAAAATCTCAATAAAAATTTCCTAACCGATGAAAAGGTGGTTTGGAGTAACTACCGCGAAAAGTGTATATGCAGCCATTAATACTAGACCAATTGCAATTATTTTTTCCATTATTTACTCCTCTACTTTACATCAACTAAATGTTTAACGTTATCAACGCTATTCATTTTGATTGAAGTTTCATCTTTAATATCATAATAGTTACTTGCATTAGCTTGTTGTACTCCAAGACCCAATACTGTTAAAACAGCAAGGATAGAAAGAAGTAAAACAGTTGCAATTAACATACCTGTTACACCGTCAAGAGCAAATACGCTTCTATTTTCATTCATACCTGACTCCTTATTTACTTAAGCTAGTGATGTATGCACCAACAGCTTCTTTTTGCTTAGCATTTAGTCTTTCAAATGCTGGCATAGTACCGATAACACCTTTTTTACCATGGTTAAGAACATTAGTAACAAGTGTTGTATTAAATGCAGCTACACTTGGTGCTACATATTCCATACCCATTCCATCTTCACCGTGACAAGAAGCACAAGTTCCAGCAAATACATCAGCACCTGAACCACTCATACCATTAGCAACATATGCAGAAACTGCATCTATCTCAGCATCAGTGATTAAAGCACCTGTTGTAGCATTGAAAAGACCGTTACGATCTGGCATTGGCATTTCAGAACCTAGTAAGTGGTTGTTTGAACCATTTGTCACTACATCTTTAACAGTTTTAGCTTCAAGTCTCTGGTTAAGATTTGCAGCTTTACCATCGATACCATCAGCAGATAAACCGTGACATACTTTACACTCTGCTAAGAAAACTGATTCACCCATCTCTACTAGTCTATCACCAGTAATAGATGCATATTGTGCTTCAAATTTTGCATTATGTGTAGCAACATCTTCATTATACTCACCAATTTGTGAGTAAGCATTTACAGGGTAACCTACTAAAAAGTACCACATACCCCATACCATTGTACCTAAGAACATAATAGCCCAGCCCATTGGAACTGGATTCTTATACTCACCGATATTATCCCATGACTCATCTGCTAACTCACCGCCAGCAGTGTCAGTTTGCATTTGACGAACGTACTTGATTACAACAAAAACTGTAATAACAACTAGTGCTACCGCGGCTGCGATTGTAAGCATATTGACGATATCACCATTAAGACCACCCTCTGACATACCTACAGATGCGTAAGTTGCCGCGAGCATTACTACTGTAATGATAATTCCCCAAAGATAAAGCTTATTCATATATCTCTCCTATTTCTCTTTATCGTCAGATACAGCATTTACCGGAGTATCTGCTATATCATCGTTAAGTGCCATATTGCTATACGTCTCATAATCAACACCATCGACATCTTTTCTATTTTTATATAAATGATATATATAAGCATAAAGTCCCATCACCAAAAATGTGATAAGTCCAAAGTATCCATAAGCTTGTAAGTTTGCAATATCCACTATAAACCTTTACTACTTAAGACTATTCATATATGCAATAATAGCTACGATTTCTGGAATATTTCCAGCAGCTACTGCATCTTTGATATCTTGATCTTTCATATCTGCTGCGATTACCTTAGCTTCAGCTAATGCTAGAGCTTTTGCATCTGCAAGATCTGAACCCATTTTAACAGTCTTTGAAGAACCATCTTTCATAGGAACAGGCTTGTTATAAGGAACTGCAAAGAATTGAGCAACAGTAAGTTGTTCAGCATAAGCAGTATCTATATCAGCAAGATTTTTGTACATCCATGTATACTTAGGCATGATAGAACCAGGCACAACTGCTTGTGGATCTTTCATGTGATTTTCGTGCCAGTCAGTAGTACGGTAGTTACCTACACGCATTAAATCTGGACCAGTTCTTTTAGAACCCCATAGGAATGGACGATCATAAGCATACTCACCACTTAAAGAGTAGTGACCATAACGGTCAGTCTCTGATTTAAATGGACGTACTAGCTGTGAATGACAAGCATTACAACTGTTTTTAATATAAACATGACGACCCGCTAACTCAAGAGTTGAGTATGGAGTTGTACCGATTACAGGACGAGATGCTTGTGCAAAGTTAGGTACTATTTCAACTAAACCAGCAAAAGCAATTGTTAAGAACACCGCTACCGCAAAAAAGAACGGATGTTTTTCTAACCAATGAAACATAATTATAATCCTTTTCTATTAAGCGCCCATAGGCGATGCAGATTGAAGCTCAGACTCTTCTACTTTACGACCAGAAGTCATAGTTTTGTAGATGTTGTAAGCAAACATTAGGAAACCAACTAGATATAATAATCCACCAGTACCACGAATAGCATAGTAAGGGTGAAGAACAGTAACTGTATCAATGAATGAGTAAGCTAAGTTACCAAATTCATCGTGAGCTCTCCACATCATACCTTGAGTAATACCAGCGATCCACATAGAAGTGAAGTATAAAACAACACCTAAAGTTTGGATCCAAAATTGTGTAGCCATTAGAGATTTAGAATAAATCTCACGCTTGAATACACGTGGTGCCATGTGATAAAGTGCAGCCATAATCATAAAGCCAACCCAACCAAGAACACCATCGTGAACGTGACCAACAATCCAGTCAGTAAAGTGAGCAATCGCATTAACAGATTTGATAGCTTGAATAGGACCTTCTAATGTTGAGAACATATAGAATGTAGAACCAAGAACCATAAACTTAATTAATGGAGATGCTGCAACTTGTTGCCACTCACCTTTCATTGTAAGAAGCATATTAATAGCTGAACCCCATGAAGGAAGAATTAATACAATAGAGAAAATTGAACCCATAGTCTGAACCCAATCAGGAACAGTTGAGAACAGTAAGTGGTGACCACCAGCCCATAAGTAAACAAACATTAATCCCCAAAAAGATAGTAATGACAGTTTATATGAGTAGATAGCTTGACCAGACTCTTTTGGTAAGAAATAATAAATCATAGCAACAATAGGAACTGTAAAACCAAATGCAACTGCATTGTGACCATACCACCATTGAACTAGTGCATCATTTGTACCAGCATACATAGAAACAGAGTGCCACCAGTTACCAAAACCAGCTTCACCAATTCCGTTTGTACCAAGAATTGTAGGAATTTCCATGTTATTAAATAGATAAAGCATAGCTATACCTAAGAAAGTAGCAATGTAATACCAAACTGAGATATATAGTGATTTTTCACGGCGAATACCGATTAAACCAAATACACTAACACCCCATAATACCCAAACGATAACGATAGCGATATCTATAGGCCATTCAAATTCAGCATACTCTTTAGATGTAGTAACACCCGCAAGTAATGAGAAAATAACAGCAGCAACACCGATAACATAAAGTACAAAATGAACATAACCAATTGTCATTAAGAACTTAGATTCTGCCATCGATACTTTAAGTACACGCTGACCAACATAATACCAAGTAGCAAAAACACCACTTAATGTAAAACCAAAAATTACTGCATCTGTATGCAGTGGACGAAGACGACTAAAGTTAGTGTATTCAGCTAGACCTGACCCAAGTATTGTATTAATACTAGGAAAAGCAAGCTCAAACGCTAGAATTACACCGACGAGCATACCAACAATACCTGTAGCGATAGTAGTTAGCATGAACAACTTTGCAATCGTGTAGTCGTACTCTAATGGACGATTCTCCATATATAGCCTCCTTAAGATTCAAAGCAATTATGTATAATAAAATTAAAATAAATTTATTAAACTAATTAACATGATATATTAGCAATAGAAACGTTTAAATAATCTTAATTTATTACTATTTTTGATAATTTATTATCTTTTTGTTTACTTTTGTAATTTTATAATAATTTAAGCTATTGATTTGAGGAGAAAAGGGTTGATTATTGGAAAAACAGTGCTTTAAAGCACTATTTTTTATCTTTTAATAAGTGAAAGAAATTCGTTAAATATATATCTGCTCTCTTTTGGTCCGGGAGAAGATTCTGGGTGATGTTGTACTGAGAAAATTGGAGAGTCATTATATTTTAGACCTTCAATAGTATTGTCAAAAAGATTAGTGTGTGTTACTGATGCAATTTCAGTAATATTGTCAGGAACATTATAGTTATGGTTTTGTGCAGTAATCTCTACTAAACCAGTTTGAGCATTTTTAACTGGATGATTTCCACCATGATGACCAAATTTTAGTTTATAAGTATCGTATCCATGAGAGATAGAAAGAAGTTGGTGCCCTAAACAGATACCAAACATTGGAATTTTTGCATCAATAAGCTTTTTAATCTGCTCTTGTTCTTTCTTCAACACAAGAGGGTCACCAGGACCATTTGAAAGAAAAACACCGTCAATAGTTTTAGCACGATATTGAGAGATTAAATCTTCTGCTTTAAAGTCATTTGGGATAACTTCAACACCGATACCAGCAGATACAATCTCATTTAAGATATTTCGCTTAACACCAAAGTCAATAACTGCGATTTTTGCTTGCTGCTCAGGAGCTTCTTCATAAACAAAGCCAGCTTTATCGTTGTAAGTTGAAGATGTATGTGCATAGGCTTTTTTTGTACTTACTTGCTCTATGTAATTTATATCTTCAATACGAGGGGAGTCACTTAGAAGTTTTT
>Ga0256824_10000477_pt1 | contig 15425 bp, 9 predicted proteins | sample CV67metaG_FD_191570 | JGI IMG/M metagenome (GOLD analysis project Ga0256824, IMG submission 191570) | Hydrothermal vent microbial communities from East Pacific Rise, Pacific Ocean - CV67 | ecosystem: Environmental > Aquatic > Marine > Hydrothermal vents | place: Pacific Ocean: East Pacific Rise...
TACTTCAGGCTTTTCGTCCTGAACCTTAATATCTTTTAAAGATACTGACTCTCTTGCTGAAGTCGTTCTATTTGCTGATGCCTTTTTAGATTTTAATTTTGCTGATTTATCATCAGCATATTCAACTTCTAAAGCATCTAACATTGCACCTTCGATTTTGGTGGTTGGTTTTGAATCAATTTCAAAACCCTTTTTACCTAAAAAGTCTACGATAGTAGTAATACTAACGTTATACTCTTTAGCTGCTTTGTTTAATCTTTTTGCTTTACCTGCCATACTATTTGTTAAGCCCTATTATTTAATGTATCAAAATTTAACCTTTTCGGTTTACTTTGATATTTGTTTTATTACGCCATTCTGTGAAAAAAGTTATGAACTTCTAACGGTTTCACTTCTGATGAAGAGTTGATTAGTATTTACTAATTATTCTGCTTCAAATTCGGCTTTCAAGATGTTTACAACATCCTCTACTGTTTCAATTTCTAAATCAGTACGTTTTACTAAATCTTCAACTTCCATTTCAAGAACAGATTTTGCAGAATCTAACCCTATAGAGTTTAATTCTTTAATAACCCATGCTTCAATTTCATCTGAGAACTCAGATAAGTTAACATCATCAATATCTTCAGCACCTTCTCTGTATACATCCAATTCGTATCCAGTTAACTTACCAGCTAATCTAATGTTAAATCCACCTTTACCAATTGCTAATGATACTTGGTCTGGTTTTAAATATACATCTGCTCTACCTTCGTCTTCATGTAACTCAATTGAAGATACTTTAGCTGGAGATAATGCTCTTGTGATAAATAATTTTTCGTTTGATGTATAGTTAATAACATCAATATTTTCGTTTTTCAATTCACGAACAATACCATGAATTCTTGCACCTTTCATTCCTACACATGCTCCTACTGGATCAATTCTGTCATCATAAGATTCAACAGCTACTTTTGCTCTGTCTCCTGGTTCACGAACAATTTTCTTAATAGTAATTAAACCATCAAATACTTCTGGAACTTCTAATTCGAATAAACGTTCTAAAAATTCTGGAGCAGTTCTAGATAAAATAATTACTGGGCTATTATTTCTTAAATCAACTTTAGAAACAACGGCTCTAATTGAATCACCTTTTTTATAGTAATCAGAAGGGATTTGTTCAGTTTTAGGTAAGATTAATTCATTATCTTCATCATCTAACACTAAAATTTCACGTTTCCAAACTTGGTAAACTTCACCTGTAATGATGTCACCAATTCTTTCTTTATATAATTTATAAATGTGATCTTTTTCTAACTCCATGATTCTAGAAATTAAGTTTTGTCTTAAAGACAATACATTTCTTCTTCCAAAATCATCTAGTTTTAATTCTTCAGCTACATCTTCACCAACCTCAAAATCAGGCTCAATTTTTACAGCTTCTGTAATTGAAATTTCTAAATTAGGATCTTCAACTTCTCCATCATAAACAATTTCTCTGTTTACCCAAATTTCTAAATCACCTTTATCAGGGTTAATAATAATATCAATATGGTCGTCAGTACCATATTTTTTCTTCAACATAGAACGAAAAACATCCTCAAGGATACTCATCATTGTTTCTCTATCAACGTTCTTTAAATCTTTAAAGTCCGAAAACGATTCTATTAGTTCTAACGCATTCATATTAAAATGTAATTATAATTTTTGTTTCTTTTATCTCATTCATTTTGAAGGTGTGGTCTTCCTCCACCCATTCTTTCTTTTTTCGTCCTTCAACTCGCTTTTTTTCACGAGTAGTAATAACAATTTGATCTTCTGTTACACTTTTAAGGATTCCTTCAATTTTCCCGCTTTTATAATCGTCAGCAGTTAAGGGTTTAACCTCTACCGTTTTTCCAATGTTTTTAATGTATTGCTTTAATACTTTAAATGGTTTTGAAATATCAGCTGAAGCTACTTCAAGCGAAAAATCTTGTTCTTCTCTATCTAAATTGTGTTCAATATTTTTACTAATAGCTATGCAATCTTCTATAGATACACTTCCATCAACAGAATCAAGTTCTACTATGATTTGATAAGATGGTCCAATATTAATATCAACAACATATACGTTAAGTTCCTTTTCCGTAATACGCTCATTGGCTAACTGCTCAACTATTTGTTTTGTTATCATTTTTAAGTACAAAAAGAGGGGACATTTCGTCCCCTCACCTTTAATTATGTTGCAAATATAGTATTTTTTTATTGTTTTACAACTATTTATACCGAATTTCAGTCATTATTTGTATTTATTATTTAAAATAGAATCATAATTTTATCGTTATTTTTGTATTAAATTTTTTAACAAATGAATTTAGAAGACGGAACAATCAGAAAAAACATTCAAATTGGTTTTGAAGTAGAAGTTGTGCAAAAGCATCATCAAATGAGTGGTGAATTGACTTGGGGGATGGTGAAACGAATTTTAACTAAATCGCCCAAACACCCACATGGTATTAAAGTTTTATTAGAAGATGGTATTGTTGGAAGGGTTAAAGTTGTAGTATTATAATTGTTATTTAAGGTGTACTTTTGAAATACTATTCTATTTTAGAGATACTACTTTTTTACAAAAGCATTAATTATTACTGTTTACAAAAAAATAACACTTATTTTTGCGTTATGAAGAATATTAGAAACTTTTGTATTATTGCACACATTGATCATGGTAAATCTACATTGGCTGATAGATTATTACAGGAAACTGGAACAATTGCTGATAGAGATATGCAAGCTCAAGCGCTTGATAATATGGATATTGAGAGAGAAAGAGGGATTACGATTAAAAGTCATGCCATTCAAATGGATTATGAACAAGATGGAGAAAAATATGTGTTAAATTTAATTGATACACCTGGCCATGTTGATTTTTCTTATGAAGTTTCTCGTTCAATTGCTGCTTGTGAAGGTGTTTTACTTATTGTAGATGCTGCACAAGGTATTGAAGCTCAAACTATTTCTAATTTATATTTAGCTTTAGAAAATGATTTGGAAATAATTCCTGTTTTAAATAAAATGGATTTACCTGGGGCAATGCCAGAAGAGGTAACTGACGAAATTGTTGATTTAATTGGATGTGAACCTTCTGATGTTATTCCAGCATCTGGTAAAACAGGTCTGGGAGTAAAAGAAATTTTGAGAGCCGTTATTGCTAAGATACCTGCACCAAAAGGTGATGAGAATGCACCATTACAAGCTATGATTTTTGATTCTGTTTATAATTCATTTAGAGGAATTATCGCATATTACAGAGTGTTAAATGGATCAATAAAAAAAGGAGAACGTGTTAAGTTTTTTAACACCGAAAAAGAATATTTTGCTGATGAAATTGGAATTTTACGTATGGACATGGAGCCACGTAAATTTGTTGGTACAGGTGATGTAGGTTATATTATTTCTGGAATTAAAAAAGCAGAAGAGGTTAAAGTAGGTGATACAATTACCACGGTTGATAATCCATGTGATGGTGCCGTTAAAGGTTTTGAAGAGGTTAAACCCATGGTTTTTGCAGGGATATATCCTGTAGATACGGATGAATATGAAGAATTAAGAGCTTCAATGGAAAAACTACAATTAAATGATGCATCACTAAGCTTTGAACCTGAATCATCTGCAGCTTTAGGGTTTGGATTTAGATGTGGATTCCTGGGTATGTTACACCTTGAGATTATTCAAGAACGTTTAGAACGTGAGTTTAATATGACTGTAATCACGACAGTTCCTAATGTGTCTTATAAAGCATATTTACATAAAAACAACGAAATGTTTATTGTAAATAATCCTTCAGAATTACCTGACCCTTCAAAATTAGATTACGTTGAAGAACCATATATTAAGGCACAAATTATTACAAAAGCTGATTATGTTGGTCAAATTATGAACCTTTGTATTGAAAAAAGAGGGGAATTAAAAAATCAAGTTTATTTAACTGAAACAAGAGTTGAAATTACTTTTGAAATGCCTTTAGGTGAAGTTGTATTTGATTTTTATGATAAATTAAAATCAGTTTCAAGAGGGTATGCTTCATTTGATTATTTTCCAATTGGTTATAAACAATCAGATTTAATTAAATTAGATATTTTATTGAATTCTGATCAAGTGGATGCTTTATCGGCATTAGTGCATAGAAGTAACGCACATAGCTTAGGAAAAAAGATTTGTGTTAAATTGAAAGAATTAATTCCACGTCAACAATTCGAAATTCCAATTCAAGCAGCAATTGGAGCTAAAATTGTATCACGTGAAACCATTAAAGCTTTACGTAAAGATGTTACAGCGAAATGTTATGGAGGTGATATTTCAAGAAAACGTAAACTATTAGAAAAACAAAAGAAAGGTAAAAAGAAAATGCGTCAAATTGGTAACGTTGAGGTACCACAAGCAGCATTTATGGCCGTTCTAAAGTTAGATTAAATAATTAAAGCGTTTTGATATCTTTCAAAACGCTTTTTTTTAACCATATTGTTACGTTTTAAAAAATTTGTTTATTGAATTTTAATAAAGTGATTTAACAAGGATTAAAAATTAATCAATATCAAATGATGAATTTAGTTAGTATTGATTACTTTAGCATCAATGTCTAAAACACCAACACATAGGAACGAATTTAGTATTGTTTTACCATGCTATAATCCACCAGAAGGATGGGAAAAAACGGTTGTTGAGTCAATTTTAGAATTAGAAAAAACATTAAATCAAAAAATTTATTTAACAGTTGTAAATGATGGTTCTACATCAAATAATCTTGAAACTCAAATTGACTTTATTAGTTCTGAATTAAAAGAGTTTAACTTTATATCGTATGCATTAAATAAAGGTAAAGGTTTTGCTTTGCGTGAGGGCGTTAAAGAAACTAAAACAGATTTAATCATTTATACCGATATCGATTTCCCATATACATTAAAAAGTATTGAGGCTATGATTGTTGAACTTCAAAATGGTTCTGAAGTAACTTTAGGACATAGAGGTGAAAATTATTATAAAAAAACACCTTGGTTTCGAAAAATAATATCAAAGTCTTTACGTTTGTTTTTAAAAACATTTTTACGTTTACCAACTGATGATTCTCAATGTGGAATAAAAGGGTTTAATTCAATTGGAAAACAAGCTTTTTTGGATACTAATATTGATAGATTTTTATTTGATTTAGAGTTTATTAAACTAGCTTCAAGACGCAAAATGAATTGTAAAACGGTAGATGTAACTCTTAAGCCAAATGTTGTATTTAGTAAGGTAAATTTAAAAATTTTAGTAACTGAAGCACTTAATTTTTTAAAAGTCTTAGTTAGAAAATAAATTAGTGACTGAAAGAATTTTTATTAATCCAGTAGTTATTTTTAATTAGATACTCATTTTTAGAGTTATTAATTTTTCCATGTTTATATATATCTAAACCATTAATTTTTCTAATTAGTAATTCATCAATAACCATTAATTCATTACTTGGACCACTTGTTAAAAGTATATTTACAGTATCTGTAGGATTAAATGAAAAATTAAGTTTGACAAATGCCCAATCATTTACTACTAAATTGGTTTCTCTTATCATAAATCTATCCACCCATTCAAGAGTGTCAGGTGTAATTTTTTCGGCAACAGCTAAAACATCAGGCATTCCTATTTTCAGATTATACCAAAAACTTACTTCATAGTTTCCTTTGGTAAGATATTCTGAATTTAATTGGATTAATTTATTCCAACCATTTTTTATCTCAGAAAATGCTCCTGGACCAGTCATTGCGTTTTTATTTAATTTTGTGTCAAATGAATCATAGTAAAACCAAGTTGTAGTATCAGAAAACCAATTGTCTTTTAACTTGTATGTTGCTAACTTAGATGATTTAATAACAGTATTAAACTCTGTTGAATTATTCCAATCATCAATTAAAAAATTATAAGCTTTAAAAGTGCTGTTTTGAAATAACATTTTAGAACGCTCAACCATTCGACTTTCATTTATATCTAATTCATTATTGTTTTTTACAAGTAGTATTTTTTTATTTTGTAATAATTTGGCTATACTTTTTTCTATATAATCTGGTGAAAAAAGATTAATCATAGCAATTGCTTCCGTAAGTGAAGTACGTGAAGAGATGGTGTTAAGTAGTTTTGTTTTTGTGTGATAACTTAATATTAATGCATCAAAAACAGATTGTTCTCCACCAATTATTTGAACATTTTCACTTGACATATGAGTAAAAGGCAAGAAAATAATAGCATCAAAATTTGATTTAGATGTGAAATCAATTAGTGATTTCATATCTGCATCAACATATTGTATTTTGAATGGGTTTTTTGTTTTAGTTATTTCAGACGAAACATAATTATGTGATGCTGTAAACTCTATAAAATAGAGAATGATTCCAATATAAAACAAGCCATTAATTAAAAATTTTGATTTTAGTTTCTCCTTAATTTTATACAATAATACAAGTATAGAAATAGAAAATACATAAAAGAATACCCAAGAAAAACGTCCTAAAACTCTAAATTGTTTTAATGGTGTTAGTATATCAATAATCCATTTAAATTTATCCCATTTAAAAGGAATACACATGGAAAATAAAAGTACAATAAAGGCTGCAATACAAAAAATGAAAAGTGGTTTTTTAAATTGACTACTTACATTAATTGACTTTCTATTTAGAAGATAATAACCAATAATAATTAAAGAGAATAAAATTGCAGTTACCCCTAAATATGACCAAGATTCCCAGTTTCCAGACTCCCAATCGAATAGTTGATTAAGAAATATCATTGGACCATGATGTGCGATAAGTAATGATTCATAACTGGCAAACATTTCATAAAACCCTCTTGGGTTTTGTAATCTGTTTAAATGCGAATCATTTAATAAAACTAAAACTTGAAAAAATAGTATTGGTAATATAACTTGCAGCCCAATATTCAGCACAAATGTTTTTAGACTATAATTGATTTTGTTTGTTAATAGTAGCAAAACAAACCAATAAGCGAACGAGAATGAAGACAAAATTAATCCTAAATAGGGGTGTGTAAAAAAGAAAACAATTAAATAACATGCTGTAATTATGTTCCATTTAATAGTTTGAAATGTTGTAGTTTTGATTAATAAATACCACAGTATAGGAATAGCAAAAGCATAAGACATAGAAAAATGTCCAGTTAACCTAAATACTTGTGGTGCCATAAAACTAATAGCAACACTTGCAAAAATAGACCATAATGTATTTACATTAAAATGTTTCAATATTTTATAGATAAAGATGGTAGAAATAGGATATGAAATGAGCATTAAAAAATTTAGAATTCCAATGCCATAATTTGCTAAACCAAGTTTTCCAACCAAGTAGGATAGAAGTGGATGCGCGTCAGTATAGATAATGTTTTCTTGAAAAGGGTAGTTCATTCCTGTAAATTCAAAAAATGAATTGTCATACTTTGCATGAAACAAATATGTGTAATAGTTTTTTATACCATCACCACTATTTGAAAAAACATAGTCATTAAGATGTAACAACGCTTTATGATAAAAAATAAAGAGAATAAATACTGATGCTGAAAAAGCTATTAGTGTATAAAGTTTATCTTTTTTGTTCATTAAGGTCAAAAATACTAACTATTAATTACTTAAAAATGTAATTGAATAAAGAATATTGCTTTTGACTTATTTGATAAGTGAATAATAAGTAGGCTAAGTTTTCATTTATTTCATTTTGTTGTTAGAAAACATGACTATATATAGTTGTATTTTAAAACTATGATTTATCTTTAAAGTCAAAATACACATAATATGAGTACCTTTTTAGGAGAAGTTTGCCAAAGTATATATGATAATCACAAAGATGAATTGGATCAAATTGTAATTATTATTCCTAATAGACGCGCATCTGTGTATATTCACAAGTATTTAGCGAGCCATTTTTCAATTCCTTTTTTTGCTCCTAAAATTACTACAATAAACGAGTGGATTGATGAAAACACTGAAGAGGAGATTATTAGTCAAACTGAATTGTTGTTTTTATTGTTTGATATTTATGTAGAAGTTGACAAAGAGGATGCTGAAGATTTTGATAGTTTTTTAAAGTGGGGAAAAATAATTTTATCAGATTTTGATGAAATTGATCGCCATAATGTTTCTCCTAAAGAAATTTTTAGAGATTTACGTAATATTAAAGATATTGATAATTGGAGTTTTGATTTATCTACCCCATCTACTCACGGTATGAAAAAACCAGATAATTTATCTGCAGGACAACAAAAGTATGCCGACTTGTGGGATAGATTACCAATATATTATCAAAAATTAAAAGAAAAATTAAATTCAATTCACACAACATATCAAGGAAGAGCATACCAAAATTTTGCTAAAAAAACAAGCTTTTCAAACCCATCTACTTTCAAACATTATTATTTTGTTGGCTTTAATGCTCTGTCAAGATCTGAGGAACAAATTATTGAAAATTTAAGTCGCCAAAAAATAGCAACGGTATTTTTTGATGTTGATAAGCACTATATCAATAATAGAGAACATGAAGCAGGTCATTTTTATAGACAATTAGATAAAAAATACAATTATAAAAATAGTATTCCAAATCACATTAATGATTCAAAAAAGTATTTTGAAATTATTGAAACTGCTCAACAGGTTGCACAAGCTAAAATTGCAGGTCATATTGTTAAAAATTTAGATGAACAGCAACTAAACAATACCGCAATAGTTTTAGCAGATGAAACACTTCTAATTCCTTTAAGTAAATCTTTACCTATAGGTTTGAAACAGGTAAATATTACAATGGGCTACCCTATTAAATATTCTCATTTAAAAAGTTTGTTTGATTTAGTTTTTGACTTTCAACACAATTTCAAAAAATTTAATTCAGACCAGCTTTATCATAAAACACTACTACGCTTTATTGATCATCCATTTGTTCAATTAATTATTAAACGTAAGGATGCAATTGCAGATTTTGAAAAGGGTTTAGTGGCTGCAAATAAGATTTTTATTAACCACAAAGAATTAAGCGAAGTGTTTCCAGAGTTAGATGGCATTAAAAGTCTGTTAGGTGTGTGGCATAATAACACTAAGGCTGGGTTTAAGGCTATTGAAGATTTTATTCAAGTATTATACACTCATTTTAATACTGATAGTTGTAATGATTTGGAATTAGAAATTTTATACCATTTTTCAAAGGGTATAGCTAAATTTAAGGTGATTTGGGAAAAACATCCACATGCATTAAATTTAAAATCATTTAAAAAATTATTTGAACAGTTTTGGCAAAATGAATCCTTATCCTTTTTAGGTAATCCTATTGAAGGCTTACAAATTATGGGAGTTTTAGAAACTAGAACTTTAGATTTTGATAACCTTATTATTTTGTCAATGAATGAGGGTAATTTACCTAAATCAAACTTTACAAACTCATTAATTCCACGAGAACTTAAACTACATCACCGTTTGCCTATTGAACAAGATAGAGATGCTATTTTTGCACATCATTTTTACAGGTTAATACATAGGGCTAAAAATGTGTATATGACTTATAATTCAAGTGCAAAAGGTTTAACAAGTGGTGAAAAAAGTAGGTTTATTACTCAAATTGAAAATGAATTAAAAGATAGTCATACTATTAAAAAATACACGTATAGTGCAAATGATGTGACAAGTGATATTTCTGAAGTTAGCTATACCCTTAACAGTGAGGTTGAAAGTAAACTAGATGTTGTGTTAAAAAAAGGATTATCTCCTTCTGCATTAAATACTTTCATAAGCTGTCCTTTAGATTTTTATTATAAATATATACTAGGTTTAAGAGAGGGTAAAGAAGTAGAAGAAAATATAGAGGCCTCAACGTTTGGTACAATGATTCATAATGTATTAGAAAAAATATATGATGATAATTTCTTAACACCTTCAAAACCAGTAACCATTGATGTGCTGAATGCCGAAAGAAAACATTTAAAAAAATACTTGGAAGTAGAATATTTAAAAGATAAATTTACTAAAACTGACATGAAATATGGTCAGAATAGATTATCTTTTGATGTGAGTATAAATTTATTAGAAAAATTTATTGATAAACAGATTAGCGAATTAAAGATTATTAATTTTCCTATTTATATAAAAGAATTAGAAAAGTCAATCGAAGCTAATTTTAAATGGACAATTAATGGTGTAATAAAAGACATTAAGATTAAAGGAATGGCTGATAGAATTGAGCAATTTGGGACTGAATATAGAATAATTGATTATAAATCAGGTAAATGTGATAGTAGTAAGGTGTCTTTGACTAAACCGTCTAAGAAAAATCCAGATTTAAATTTAAAGGGTGTAATGAATAGCTCAACAAAAGGTTATGCTAGACAATTGTTAATGTATGCTTTAATGTTTGAACAAGAGTTTCCTAAACGAACAAACTTTAGTACAGGAATTATTTCTATGATTAATATTAAAGAATGGGTACAAAATGTTAAGGTGTCAGGAAGTAAAAATGAACTGTTGACAGATGAAATCTTAGATGTATTTAAAGATGAGTTAAAAGAAATAATTGAAACAATGTATGATCCTGAATTTGTATATAAACACAAAGATGGTGCTAAGTATTGTGAATATTGTGGGGTTTAATTTGTTTTTTGTATTAATTACCCATTAACATTCCACCTCTATATGCCATTTTATTAACACCATTTTCAATGATAAATTCATGATTTATAAAAATAGTTTTTCCTTTGTACTTTTCGGGGTTTGTATATAATTCATCTAATAAAAAGTCACCTTTTTGAATGTAAAGTGCAATGTCATATTTACTTTTATTATTACTTAATATTAAATATGATTGTGGTCCCATTACCAAAAATTCGCCAAATTTCATTTCAAAATCACCATGTTGTTTGATGGCGTTAATTGATTTAATTAATTCTACTTTAACACTTTGGTCAGTTAATTTATAATTTTTACTTTTTGTATCAAAACTACTATTATTTATAAAATTTATTTGCGATCCATCACCTAAAAAATAAGTGTTAATAATATATTCTGTTTCACTTGTATCTGTTAAATGATAGCCCATTTCACTTGAGTATATAAGTTTCGTATTATTGTAATATAACTGTCTGCTGTATTCTTGTTTTTCAGACTTAAAGGTTTCTACCATTAATTTAGTGGTGTCATTTTGAGAATAATCTATAACATCATATTGTTCGTCAGTTCTTGTAAATCTTGGGGATTGAGTGATGTCATAAATTTGACTTGAATCTATAATTGTAGATACAATATTATCTATATTAACAACCGTAGTATTAGAATCATTTTTAAAATTACATGCTGTAACACTTAAAAGAGTTATTATTAAAAGAAATATACTGTTTTTCATAATCATATAATATCAATTTCGATAAAAGTAACAAAAAAATCCCACCTCAAAATATTTGAAGTGGGATTTAGTAATTATTTAACTTTATTTAGTCTTATTCAAACATTACTTCCATTTCAACACGTCTGTTTTTTTGACGTCCTTCAGCTGTGTTATTATCAGCAATAGGTTTAGTTTCACCAAAGTATTGAACAATAATTTTCTCAACATCAACACCTCTTTGAGATAAGAAATCTTTAACTGCCTGAGCTCTTTTCTTAGAGATAATTAAGTTTGTTTGTGCAGCACCTTGACTATCCGTATGACCAGAAACTTTAAGTTTCCAATTGGGTTTTGTAACCATTAAAGCAGCTAATTCTTCTAATGAAGTATATGATACTTCTTTTATTACTGCTTTAGCTGATTCAAACTCAAGATTTTCAAAAGCAGTATTTAATATTTCTTGCTCTTCTTCTTGAATTTCTGGACAACCTTTGTTCTCAATTGTTCCAGGAACATTAACACATTCGTCATCTTTGTCTAAAATTCCATCTCCATCTGTATCAACATAAGGACAACCTTCATTTTTGGCTGGTCCTGCATTGTATGGGCATTTATCATCTTTATCTAATAAACCATCTCCATCAGTATCAGGCCAAGGACATCCGTTATTTTCTTGTGGTCCTGCTTCTGTAGGACATTCATCTAAATAATCAAATATTCCATCAAAATCAGTATCAGGACATCCATTGTTTTCTTTTGGACCTGCATTTTCAGGACATAAATCTTCAGAATCTTTTATACCGTCTCCATCAGTATCAGGACACCCGTTAAATGCAGCAATACCTGCTTCATCAGGACAATCGTCATTTTTGTCAATGATTCTATCTCCATCTGAATCAGGACATCCATTAAATTCAATTAATCCTGCCACATCAGGACAATCATCATCTTTATCAATCACTTTATCACCATCTCTGTCTGGACATCCATTAAATTCTGGTAAACCAGCTTCTGTTGGACAGTTATCTTCTGTATCTTGAATTCCATCACCATCCGTATCAGGACAACCTCTAAATTCCCAAACACCTGGTGTGTTTTTACATAAATCAATTTTGTTAGACACTAAATCTTTATCACTATCTTTTGGATGACCTCTAAGGATAGGTATTTTTATTGCAAAATAGATATCTGCTCCTGCTAATTTTCTGTCTTTACCTGTCGCCAGTAATGGTTTTAAGTCTGATGTACCAATAATAATTGGTCCCATTCTTAAACCTAAACCAGCTTTAAATCCAGTACCAACATTACCTGCTCCCACTAATGTATTATACGATAAAGGAATACTAACTCCTGCCCATGCAAAATCATACCTTGGTGTAAGGGAAAATGATGTAGGGTAAGTTACTTTATGAGCATCAGATTTAAAATTTATATTTATAAATGCATTTGCATTTAAATAAAAAGCATTCCAAATATGCCAGTCCACACTTGTAGATATATGAGAAGGTAAATTCATAAAGAATGATGAATTAGCATCATCATCCCCTAATTTACCGTAACCATTCATTATTAATGAATCAACATTTGAATTAAATGCATCAATACCGTCAGTATCATCAAATTCAGCTAAAGGAAATTCAGCTGTAGGATTTTGAGCATGATTATGATCAATATTTACAATAAAATCCTTACTCCATCCACCTTTTTCATAGTTTATACCGCCTAAATCATTTATTGCAAATGAGAATTTTAATTTATACTTATCTCTGTCTTTACGCCATAAATTTGTTTCTCCATCCATGTCGTATTTATAATCTTTCCAGTTTGGTCTCCATTCATAAACCACACCTAAATCTATCCCAAAACCATATGTAAAGCTACTAAAAAGTTCACTTGCACTTGAAGGAGGATTGTTAGCATATGTTTCAAAATTTTCAGAATATCCATAATTAAAATGTGCATCAATCACAGTTGCTGTATCTGCATTTAAAAACTCAACTTTCATATCATTAGCACCAAAATATACAGCACCCATTCCTTGTAAAAGTTTTAATTTAGTACCAACTTTTATAAAATGTTCTTCTTTGTCCATTACTACCATTCCAAACCCTAAATTGTATTCATTCCAAACCGTAGAAGAAAAATTTATACTTTGGTTATCATAATTGTTTCTCCAAAATACTGTATCGATTTCACTTGTTCCAATTTCTATTATTTCTGGTGATACATTTGAAACATTAACAAAAGCTCTATTTTTAATACCAAAACTAAATGCCATTTTAGGTGAAACAGTAATCATAAAATTAAAAATATCAAGACTATGATTATAATGTACATCTCTATTTTTTCTCCCAGGATTATTAAATTCAAACAAACCACCTGTATGAGCATTCAACGAATCTTGTGTTTGAGAAGCTGGAATTATTTTAAATAAATTTGGGTTAGTAGCATAATCATGTGCTGCTTGGTTTTGGTACTTACCATTAGCATCCGTTCCAAAAGTTCCTTTCCATCCAAAAGGCATTTGATGTGGGTTAAAATATAAATAATTATTGTAAGCTGTTCCTGAAAATCCACTCAATGTTATATCAACAAGCATTCTGTTATCAGCAATGTTTGCAGGGTTCAAATCTCCTCCAGAAACACCAGAATAATTACTTTGTCTATATCCATTAAAATCTTGTGCAAATACATTTCCAGAAAGAAATGTAACAATAAGAATAAACAGACTCAATTTTTGTTTTTTAATCATAGCTTTATTTATTTTGTATAGTATATATGTAAATTTTTGAATTATTATATACAATAACGTTTTTGTTGTCAAAAGTAAAATTTGATCCACCAAAAATTGGTGTTTCAATTAGGCTTTTACCATAACTATTTAACAAATATAGTTCATTATTTTTAATATCAATAAATATTATTACATCTTCATCAAAGAAGGTGGTTGAAATTAATTTTAAATTTGGTTTTGGTTTTTGAATTTCTTTTTCTAATAATCCATATTCATTAAATATAATAACACGGTTATATTCTTCTATAACTAAATAAGTTTTAGAGTTGTTTTCTACCCATTGTATGTTTGTAGGATTAAGTTTTTGATTAATTTTCAAAGAATCTTTTTGCCCAGATTGAATTAGCTGATTTATAATATATGGGTTTGAAAAACCATGAACTCGTAAATTAGTGTTAATTGTTTCGCCTGATAATAGGTTTGAGTAATTTTTGTTGTTTAAGACTAAAGATGTCTCTAAAATAGAATTTCCAAATTTATCAATGATATGTAAACTGTCTTCAGAGTCAACAAAATTAATAACTGTCTTATTGTCAATAATTGCAATTTCAATATTACTTTTAATTCTGTTTAAAATCATTTGATTTTTCCATCCTTTTGTAAATTCACCCTTCTCATTAATATTAATTAACATATTATTGGTTTCAATCAATACTCTAAAATTAGATGTATTCTGAACTATTTTTGCCTTTATTAGCTGTGAATCGAACTCTATAGGGAACCCATCTTTACTCTTATTATTTACGTCTATTAGGTCAACAGAGTTTTTTAGGATTAATGCTATAAAGTCTACCGTATCAACTTTAACCTTTTTAGGGAATACAATTAATGGATAAGCTAGTTCTTTTGTCCAATTTATTAGCCCTAATTCATTATACGAAATAATTTTTTTATCAGTAAATACTAAAATTTGCAAAGTATCATTTAGTGTGATTGATTGCATTTTGAAGTTTACTAATGATGTTGAAAAATTTGTGGTTAGTGGTAGTTTTACGCTATTAATATTGACACTATTTAAACATAATACTTCTGAAATAAAACAATTTGTTTTAGTCAACCAATTTTTTGATCTAATATGGTATGTCGAATCCGATTTAATAAGTGTGAGTTGATTAATTTTTTGAGGATGTGGATAATTTGAATCAATGGTATTAAACACATTTCCTAATTGCAATTCTGTAACAAACCAATTCATGGCCTCCACTGAATTACCTAATACATTATAATTATTTAATTCACAATAATAATTGAAAGGGAAGGTATTATAAGGTATT
>Ga0256824_10000478_pt1 | contig 15424 bp, 16 predicted proteins | sample CV67metaG_FD_191570 | JGI IMG/M metagenome (GOLD analysis project Ga0256824, IMG submission 191570) | Hydrothermal vent microbial communities from East Pacific Rise, Pacific Ocean - CV67 | ecosystem: Environmental > Aquatic > Marine > Hydrothermal vents | place: Pacific Ocean: East Pacific Rise...
ATCTTAAGAAGCCTGTAATCGTTCATGCTCAAACTCTTAAAGGTAAAGGTTATGAGATAGCAGAGGGTAAAGAGGAAAAGTGGCATGGAGTATCACCTTTTGATTTGAAAAATGGTGCTACATGTAAGAAAAGTACAGTTAAAAGTGCTACTCAAATATATACAGATGCTTTACTTGATTTAGCAAAGCATAACGATAAAATAGTTGGAGCAACGGCAGCTATGCCAAGTGGAACAGGTTTGAGTGAATTAATGGAAAAATATCCAAATAGATTTTGGGATGTTGCTATCGCTGAACAACATGCAGTTACAAGTATGTCAGCTTTAGCAAAAGAGGGTTTTAAACCATTTTGTACAATCTACTCTACTTTTTTACAAAGAGGGTATGACCAAGTGATTCATGATACTTGTTTAATGGATTTACCAGTTGTTTTTGCTCTTGATAGAGCTGGGATAGTTGGAGAAGATGGTGAGACACATCAGGGTGTTTTTGATATATCTTTTTTACGAGCAATTCCAAATATGACACTTTTTGCTCCAAGAGATGAGAAAAGTTTCCATCAAGCAATGTTATTTGCTAGTGAATATCAGCATCCATGTTCGTTGAGATACCCAAGAGGTTCTTTTACTGAAACAACATTAGTAGAATCTTTACCTTTTGTACTTGGTAAATCACAGCTTCTTCATAGTGCTAAAAGTGACATTTTATTTATTGGTTATGGAAATGGTGTTGGTCGTGCTTATGAAACAGCTAAACTTTTAGATGAAGATATAACTATACTAGATTTAAGGTTTGTAAAACCATTAGATGAAAATATGTTGAAAAATTTAGCAACTAAACATAATAAATGGTTTATATTTTCAGATAGTTCAAAAGCTGGTGGTGTTGGTTCAGCTATACTTGAGTTTTTAGCTAAAGAGAGGATTCTTAACATCGCTTTAGAAAGTTTTGAATATGAAGATTCTTTTATATCTCATGGTAATACAAAAAAAGTTGAAGAATCTTTAGGTCTTTTACCATTACAATTAGCAAATAAAGTAAAAGAGTTAGTTTAAAATAAAGTTTATTTTAGATATAATTCTCTTTCAAAAATCTGCCCCCATACGGATTTAAAAAATATATAGATATTCGCAAATTACCGAGTATCAAAAGGCAAAAAAATGAAAAAAGATTTACACCCAGATTTTGTAGATTGTACTGTAACATGTACTTGTGGAAATACTTTCCAAAATAAAGCAGCTCAAGCTGAACTTAAAATTGATATTTGTAGTGAATGTCACCCATTTTTCACAGGTTCTGAAAGAATGGTAGATACAGCTGGTAGAATCGAGAAATTTAACGCTCGTTACGCTAAAAAATAAGCAAGAACTTTTTTTGCTAAGTCTAGTTCCTACTCCTATTGGTAACATAGGCGACATCTCACTTAGAGCTATTGAAGCTTTAAGTGAAGCTGATGTACTTCTTTGTGAAGATACTCGTGTTACAAAAAAACTCATTCACATTTTAAAAGAAAGATATAACACATCGTTTAAAGAAAATCAAGAATTTATCTCTCTTCACTCCCATAATGAAAAATCTTTTGTTGAAAAATTAGAAATAACTTTTTTTGAGCAAAATATTGTTTATGCTAGTGATGCTGGTATGCCAGGGGTTAGTGACCCAGGGCAAGTTTTAGTAAAATATTGTATAGATAATAATGTTAAGTACGATATTTTACCAGGGGCAAATGCTTTACTAACTGCTTTTGTAGCTAGTGGATTTGTTGAGACACAGATGCTTTTTTATGGTTTTTTAGACCATAAAGGGACTTCAAGAAGTGCGGGACTTCAAGAAGCATTACATAACGGTTTTACAACTATACTTTATGAATCTCCTCATAGACTTGAAAAACTTCTTTTAGAAATAGCTAAAGAAGAGCCAAGTAGAGAACTATTTTTAGCAAAAGAGTTAACTAAAAAATATCAAAAATATTTTCATGGAACTGCTAATGAGATTTTAGAACAGTTTGATTCTACTATTCGTGGTGAGTGGGTTGTTGTTATAAAAGCTGGTGAGTCATATAGTGCGTCTGCTATTACACAAAAAGATATACTATCTCTTGATTTACCTAAAAAAACACAAGCTAAACTTATATGTAAAATAACTGGTGAAAATACAAAAGAGTGTTATCAAAGACTTTTATCTTTGTAAATAATATCTATATCTTATTATATAAATAATCTAAGCTTAAATTTGTTTTAGATAAAATATTTAATTATTCAATACAAGGGCATTTATAAAATATGTTAATTTACGCAAAACAACCAATATATCACTTAATCAACAACTATCCTCAAAAAATTAAAACACTTTATTTATCAAAAGAGATTGATAAAAAAGAGTATTCTCGTCTTATGAAGATGAATTTTGAGATTAAAAGGATTCCTAATGAAGCGGCACAAAAAATGTGTAAAAATGCTTCACATCAAGGTTTCTTAGCTGAAGTTGATGATTATCAACTTCAACCATATAATTTTTTCTTTGAGAAAAAATTTGTTTTAGTATTGTCTGGATTAACTGATGTTGGAAATATTGGAGCAATAGTTAGAAGTGCTTATGCTTTAGGTGTTGATGCTATTATAGTTTGTGGTGTTAAAAGTTTACCATTAGCTACAATTCTTAGAACAAGTACAGGTGCTTTATATGATATGCCATTTGCTATTGAAAATAATATTCATGATGTATTAAATGATTTAAAAATGTCTGATTTTACAATTTATGGTGCTGATATGAGTGGTAGAGATATTCGGGATGTTTACATAGAAAGAAAAAGAGTTTTAGTTTTAGGTAGTGAAGGAGAAGGGCTTACTTCTCGTGTTGTATCTAAACTTGATGAGGTTGTTAGTATTAAAATGAAACATAATTTTGATTCACTAAATGTAAGTGTGGCAGGAGCTATCTTGATGGATAGAATGAGAGTATGAGTGAAGCTATAAAAAAGTTACAAGATATAGGTGCTACAAAGATACATGAGGAAACTCATATATCAAAACATCATGCTCAAGCTATTCTTCATCAAGCATTTGAAGGATTGTCAAAGCTTCAAGTTAATGGTTTTATATCTATATTGGAAAGAGAATACGAAATTAATTTAGATGAGTTAAAACATTTAAGTGATACATATTTTAATGATATTGAAGATAAAAAAGATATTAATACAACTATATTTGTAAATTCTAAGAAGAAAGAAAGTAATACATTTATATATTTATTTATTGCTATTTTATTTTTAGGAGCATTTACTTTTTTTATCTCATCTTATTCTAAATCTAATAAAACACTATCAGTTATAGAAGAAAAAAAAATAATACAAGATGTTGAAAAAAAGATAGATTTAAAAAAAGATTTAGAAAAAGAAAAAAAGGTTATGATTCTTGATTTGAATATAAGTGATGATAATAAAAGTGAAACTAATTTAACAGTAACTAAAATAGAAAATATAGAAGAAAATTTAACAAATAAAATTGTAGATAAAATAGCTATAGAAAAAAAAGTAATTGTTAAAACTTTTGAGGTATTTCCTAAGTCTAAAGTGTGGATAGGTAGATTTAATTTACAAACACATAAAAAGAGAGAGGGTATAGTTAGACATAAATTAACTATGAATACTAAAGATAATTTTTTAATGATACTTGGACATAGTGATGTTCAAATTAAATTAGATTCTAAAATATTTAAATTCACTAATAAAGGTACTCTACATTTAAAATTTATTGATGGTAAATTAAGTATTATTAACAATAAAGAGTTTAAACAATTAAGTAATGGCTATACTAAATGGTAAAAATTTTAATTATTTGTGTATCCTTATTTATCTCTTTGAATGCTTCTCCTAAGAAGCAAAATAATATAACTTTAGATGTAAAAAATATAGAGTTAGTAGAAAAAATTAAAACATTTATTAGTGATACTAAATATGAAGAGAATAAAAGATTTATAAATATAATATTTAAACCAACTAAAAAATATTTTATAAAAGATATGATTAATGATGTTAAAGTTATAAAAACATTAAAAGAAAATGGTTTATTAAAATTACTTTTTGATAAACCTCAAGAGTTAAAATTAAGTTTCAAAACAAGTTCTTCACCAATCTTTTTTATTAAAGTAGTTGGAGATACATTGAATAATATAGGCTATTATAGATATGTGACTACTAAATCAAATCTTGATAATTCAGAATTTATTTGGAATATATCTATGGAATCTGAATACGCAACAGACCCTTTGATTTTAGATAAAGAGTTACATAAGATGGGTGCTTACATTGTAAATATTAAAAGAAATTCTTATAATAATTGGGAATATACAATAGATATGGAAAAGGCTAAATTAAATTTATATACCCTTAAGGTTAATGAAGAATATAAATTAAAAAGGTCTTTATATGCTTCATGGTTAAATGTATCTAAAATTCAAAAATTAAAAATATATAGTTCCATTAGAAATAATTGGTATCCTAAAATATCTTATTATGACAGCTCATTACATTTGTTAAATGTTATAGAAAAACAAAAAAAAATCACAACTATTTTATTGGATATTCCAAAACAAGCACAATATATTAAAATATCTGATAGTTATACACTTAAAAATATAAAAAGTAACCTAATTCTAACTCCAAGTGTTTTACGATAATAATATTCTAAACATTTTTCGCTAAAATACGATTAATAATTTAGAGGAAACTAAAGATGTTTGATGAGATACAATTTGATAGAATGACTAGACTTCCAAAGTATGTTTTTGCTGAGGTAAATGAACTTAAAATGGCAGAGCGTAGAGCTGGTGCTGATGTTATAGATTTCTCTATGGGAAATCCTGATGGAGATACTCCAGAGCATATTCGTGAGAAACTTGTAGAATCTGCCCAAAAAACTAAAACACATGGTTACTCAACTTCAAAAGGTATTCCAAAACTTCTTATGGCAATATCTGATTGGTATAAAAGAAGATATAACTGTGATTTAGACCCAATGACAGAGTGTGTAGCAACTATGGGTTCAAAAGAGGGTTATGCTCACTTAACTTATGCTATTACAAATCCAGGTGATGTAGCTGTTGTTCCAGACCCAACTTACCCAATTCACGAATTTTCTTTTATTTTAGCTGGTGGTAATGTTGTTAAATTTGGTATAGAGTTTGATGAAGAGTATAGACTAAATGAAGATAAATTTTTTCATGATTTAGATAGAGTTTTTAAAGAGAGTTCACCAAAACCAAAATATGTTTTAGTAAACTTCCCACATAACCCTACAACAGTAACAGTAACTCAAGAGTTTTATGTTCGTCTTGTTGCTATGGCAAAAGAGAAAAGATTTTATGTTATAAGTGATATTGCTTATGGTGATATAACTTTTGATGGTTATGTAACTCCATCTATTATGAGTGTAGAGGGTGCTAAAGATGTAGCAGTAGAATCTTTTACACTAAGTAAATCTTACAATATGGCAGGTTGGAGAGTTGGTTTCTTTGTTGGAAATGAAAAACTAATCGGTGCTTTACAAAAGATTAAATCGTGGTTAGATTACGGAATGTTTACACCGATTCAAGTAGCTGCTACTGTTGCCTTAAATGGTGACCAACAATGTGTAAGAGATATTACAGATAAATATGACCACCGTCAAGATGTTTTCATAGAAGCATTTGAAAGAGCTGGTTGGAAAATAGGTAGAAATCATGCTTCTATGTTTATTTGGGCTAAACTTCCAAAATGTGTTGAGCATTTAGGTTCATTAGAGTTCTCTAAAAGACTTTTAGTCGAAGCTGGTGTTTGTGTAGCTCCGGGGATTGGTTTTGGTGCTTATGGTGAGAATTATGTTCGTATAGCTCTTATAGAAAATGACAATAGAATCCGTCAGGCAGCTAAAAATGTTAAAAAGTTTCTAAAACAATTTGAGGATAAGAAATAATGATAAAAGTTGGAATCATTGGTGTTGGAACTGTTGGAACAAGTGTTGCAAATATTTTAAAAGATAATGCTGATGTAATCTCTGCTCGTGCTGGTCGTGAGATAGAGGTTAAGAGTGGTGTTGTTAAAAATCTTTCTAAAGATAGAGGTTTAGATATAATCATAACAGATAATGTTGATGATGTTTTAAATGACCCTGAAATTGATATTGTTGTTGAACTTATGGGTGGTGTTGATGAGCCATTTGAAGTTGTAAAAAAAGCACTTAAAAGTGGGAAAGCTGTTGTAACTGCTAATAAAGCACTTTTAGCTTACCACCGTTATGAGTTAGCTGAATTAGCTCAAGATATAGCATTTGAGTATGAAGCTTCTGTTGCTGGTGGGATTCCTATCATCAATGCTCTTCGTGATGGTTTATCTGCTAACCATATAGAATCTATAATGGGAATCATGAATGGTACTTGTAACTATATGATGACTAAGATGACAAATGAGGGTGTTGCTTATGATGAGATTTTAAAAGAAGCACAAGATTTAGGTTATGCAGAAGCTGACCCAACTTTTGATGTTGGTGGTTATGATGCTGCTCATAAACTTCTTATTTTAGCTTCTATTGCCTATGGAATCGATGCGAAACCTGAAGATATTTTAATTGAGGGAATCGACAAAGTAAGTAGTGATGATATAAAATTTGCTTCAGAGTTTGGTTATGCTATCAAGCTTTTAGGAATCGCTAAAAAAGATGGTAATGAGGTTGAGTTAAGAGTTCACGCTTGTTTAATCTCTAAAGATGAGATGATAGCAAAAATTGATGGTGTAATGAACGGAATCTCTGTCGTTGGTGATAAAGTTGGTGAAACACTTTACTACGGTGCTGGTGCTGGTGGTGATGCTACTGCGAGTGCTGTTGTTGCTAACATCATAGATATAGCAAGAAGTGGTAAATCAACTCCGATGTTAGGTTTTAACAAACCTATGGAGGGTAAATTAACTCTAAAATCAACTGATAAAATTGAATCAAAATATTACCTAAGAATCAATGTCTCAGATAAAGCTGGTGTTTTAGCAAAAATCACTAAAATATTTGAAGAGCATAATATCTCAGTAGAAACAATGTTACAAAGACCATCAACAGATAACTCAGCAAATCTTTTAGTATCTACTCATATAGCAGTTGAGAAAAATATTCAAGAGATGATGAAAGAGTTAGAATCTCTTGATTTTATAAACTCTAAACCTGTAATGATTAGGATAGTTTAGTATGGAAAAAATTGTAATTTGGCACAATCAAAACTGTTCTAAATCAAGAGAAGCTATGAGTATTTTAGAGATGAATGGTTGTGATAAAGAGATTATAAACTATCTTGATTCTAAACCAACTATGAAAGATATAAATAGTATTTTAGATTTACTTAGTATGAATCCTCGTGAACTAATGAGAACTAAAGAGAGTATTTATAAAGAGTTGAATCTAGAATCTCAAGATGATAATAATGAACTCATAGAAGCAATGGTAAGGAATCCAATTTTAATTGAAAGACCTATTATTGTGAAAGGTTCTAAAGCTATTATTGGAAGACCAACTTCTAAAATAGCTGAATTTTTAAATAGTTAGATTTTTAAATCTAACTATTATTGTGGTAATCTTATCACATTTACACTAGCATTTACTCTAAGTCTAGCAAAATAATCACTAAGAACTTGTTCTCTTTTTTTAGCATTGATTAAACTAACAATTTGGTTCTCTACTTCTTTTAAACTAACTTCATTTTCTGTTTGTATATTTTTAATATAAAAACACATAAATCCACCTTTCCCATTTGGAATAATTGGAGTAAAGTTATTTTTTGATGTTGTTTTTAGTAAATTAGCTAATTTAGGTGATATATTGTTATACATTAAAATTTGCTCATTTGATGAAATACTTGAAGAATTAAACATAGGGTATTGAATTTTTTTAATTAATAAATCTTTATCATTTGATTGATAAATTACAGTATTAAAAGATTCTATGTTAGAGAAACTATTTTTATGTAAATTATAGTAATCTTTAATTTCTAATTCAGTAGGTTCATCTATTTTGGCATTAGATATAGAAGCGTATAACCTTTTTCTTTCTAAATTATATTTTACTTTTTCTTTTAGTTTAGTTGAACTAATCCCTTTAGCATTTAATGTAGCATTATAAAAATCATTTACACTCATATTGTTTCTGCTAGCAGTTCTTTTTATCTCTTCATACACATCACTAGAGTTTATTTTAATATTTCTATTTTTAATTTCTAACTCTTCAAGCTTTTTTCTAATTAAAATATTTGAAGCATTTTCAACATTTACATTAGATTTCAACATCTCCTCTTTAAGTTCATAAAGAGTGATAGCTTCCCCTTTAACAACAATAGCCACACCACCTATAATCTCTGCGCTAACAGAAGCTACAAATATCATACTTAAAAGTAATTTATACATATTAATCCATTTTTAAAATTTAGATATTTATTTTACTATTTTTTAACCAATATTTGCCTAAAATTCGGTTAATTAAATACAAAGGCTTCTTTATGGTTGTTACTCGTTTTGCTCCATCTCCGACAGGATATTTACATATTGGTGGTTTAAGAACTGCTCTTTTTTCGTACCTTTGGGCTAAAAAAAATGGTGGTAAGTTTGTTCTTCGTATAGAAGATACTGATAAAGCTAGAAATTCACAGGAGGCTACTCAAGCGATTCTTAATGCTTTTGAGTGGTTAGGTTTAGAAGCAGATGGTGAGATAACTTACCAATCACAAAGAGATGAGATATATGCTAAGTATATTAAACAACTTTTAGATGAGGGTAAAGCTTATAAATGTTATATGTCAAAAGATGAACTTACTCAGCTTCGTGAAACTCAAATGGCAAATAACGAAAGAACAAAGTACAACGGTAAATATCGTGATTTTGATGGAACTCCACCAGAGGGTGTTGAGCCAGTTATAAGAATCAAAGCACCATTAAGTGGTGAGATTTTAGTTCATGATGGTGTTAAGGGTACTATATCTTTTCAAGCTGAAGATATTTTAGATGATTTTGTAATCGCTAGAGCAGATGGAGCGCCAACTTATAACTTTGTTGTAGCAATAGATGATTATTTAATGGGAATCAATGAAGTAATTCGTGGAGATGACCACCTAAGTAACACACCTAAGCAGATAGTTGTTTATGAAGCTTTAGGGTTTAAGATTCCTAAGTTTTACCATGTTCCTATGATTCACAACTCAAAAGGTAAAAAACTATCTAAAAGAGATGGTGCTACTGATGTTATGGCTTATAAAGAGATGGGTTATACTCCACAAGCACTTTTAAACTTTTTAGTTCGTTTAGGTTGGAGTCATGGAGACCAAGAGATATTTTCTATGGAGGAGATGAAAGAGTTATTTAACCCTAAAGATATAAACAAATCAGCATCTATCTACAATACTGAAAAACTTGATTGGTTAAATGCTCACTACATTAAAAACACTCCAAATTCAGAACTAGCAGAACTTTTAAAAGAGTATGATTTAGAGATAACATCACACGATAAAAAAGAGATTCTTTTAGATGAGTTAAAAGAGAGAGCAAAAACACTAAAAGAGTTAGCATCTTTAGCAAAAGAGATTCTACAAACACCAACATCTTATGATGAAAAAGCTGTTAAAAAAGCTTTTAAAGGTGATGCTATTACTGTTTTAAACACTTTTGGTGCGAAGTTATCAGCAAAAGATGAGTTACATTTACCATCTGATTATCATCATATTATGGAAGAGGTTATAAATGAGATGGAGATAGGTTTTGGAAAAATTGGACAACCTCTAAGAGTAGCACTTCTAGGTAAAATGTCTGGACCAGGTTTAGATTCTGTAATGGCTATACTTGGTAAAGATGAAACTATGTTAAGAGTAGCTAACGCTATAACAGCAAATAGTTAAAAACTAGAATCTTTACGATTCTAGTTTAGTAACTCATCTACATAAGAGATAGCCTTTAAACCAGCTACTGCTCCATCTCCAGCTGCTGAGATAACTTGTTTTGGAGCATTAACTCTCATATCTCCAGTAGCATATAATCCAGCTATTGATGTTTCCATATTTAGATTTACCATAACTTGACCTTGCTTATTTACATCACATAAAAAAGTTCCATCTTCTTGTTTTAAAACTTCATTATTTATATCGTTTCCAACAAATGTAAAAACACCAGGTACAGATATATCTCGAATCTCTCCATTATTGTTTTTTACTTTTATGCCAGTTACACCCATATTATCGCCATAAACTTCATGGGGAACAGAGTTTAGTATAAGTTCTATATTTTCAGTTTTTTTGATTCTTTCTACTGTATTTGGTGCTGAACGGAACTCATCTCTTCTATGAACTAAGTAAACTTTTGAACATATTTTAGATAAGTAAAGAGCCTCTTCAAGAGCAGTATCTCCACCACCAATAACAGCAACCTCTTTACCTTTATAGAAAAAACCATCACAAGTAGCACAAGTGCTTACACCACGACCAAAAAACTCATCCTCCCCACTAAAGCCAGCACGACGAGGAGATGAACCAGTACCAATTATAACACTATGAGCCTCATCAACAGTTCCATCAGCTTTATGTATTTTAAAAATATCTCCATCTTTAGTTAAAGATTTTATTTCTATCATATCGTGTTTTAGTCCAAACTTTTGACATTGAGCAGGCCAAGGCATCATTAAGTCCATACCTGTAATCTCACCAGTTACACCGGGGTAGTTTTCTATCTCACTACTAGAAGTTATCTGCCCACCGGGCATCCCTTTTTCATACATTGTAACATTTTCTAATCCACCGCGAGTAGTGTAAAGCCCAGCTGTTAGCCCAGCAGGTCCACCACCAATAATAGCACAATCTAATATCATTTTAATTCTCCTATAATTTTAACTGCTAACGGTTGACTTGAGAAATAGTTTTCCCGCTATAGTAAACTATTTCTCTCCAAGGTTTTGTTAGCAGTAGTGCTTCTTTAATTCTTCGATAACACTTCTCTGATTTTCTTCTAATTCTTTCGGTGTCCAAGTGTCATTAAGGGTTAAAATTCTTAACGAATTTCTAAATAAATCAATATTTTTTTGAAAATATTTTTCTTTTTTCTTATCATAATCAAGGTTTCCTTGAGATGAATTTTTTCTTCTACTGATTAATACAAGATTACCTATTTTATGCTTGTTTTCCTCAATTTGAATATCTGTAAAATCTTTTTTCCATTGTGAACCTTCTTTAGGATTTTGAGGTAAGATATGTTCAACTGAGATAGTTTTTGGAACACTCATTTTTTCATCTTCCCCGCTATACAAATAATCTAATTTATATAAAATGTATCTAGCAAATCTTCTACCATAAATATCTTCCTCTAGGATATTTAATAGCTTATGTTCTTCCACATCAAAAACATTACTTTCAAATAACTCATCTGTACTGCTCACTGAACCGATTCTATCAATTATCTTTCCCATATTTTCAAGACGAGTTGTTGGTGTATATTGAATTATCCAATCATAAGAAAATTTATTGTCTAGTTTTTTAAGAAAATCAAATAATTTTTCATTCCCAAATTTATCATAAAATCTCAATAAAGGAGAAATCCAAAAATCGGCAGGTAATGTTGCTCTCATTACTGTTAGTAAATTATCAAATTTATAACTAGAATATTCATCATAGTGAGATGTATCAAATAATTCTATATAGTATTGCTTATATTTTTTTATATATTCAAAAGTATCTTCACCTTTATTTAATAATGGCACTAATTTAGTGTATGTTTTTGTTTCTCTATCATATTTTGTAGGTGCATAAATATTTTTTTCAAATTCGTCAAGTAAATTTAATCGTGCTTTATCTTTTACAAGAACTGTACGAAGATGAGCCAGGAAAGTATCAAAATTTTCTTCAAAATAACTTTCAATATCTTCCCAATCTTTAGCATAATTATTTCTTTTAGTATCATCTGATATTTCTCTTAAATTCATAGCTTTTAAAATATCACTATTTCTAAGTTTTATTCCTCTGTCATTCATAATAGTAAATAGCTTAAAAGCATCTTCTAGTTCTTCTGATGCAACATAAATCATTAAAACTTTATTTCTGAAATATGGGAAAAACTCATCAATTGAAATTTCACTATTTCTAAAATATTTATGCATTTCTAATATTGCTGTTGCCATATTTTTAATGCTTAAATCTTTTGAGTTTTTTGATAGTTCTTTGAGTTTATCTTTTTTAGTTCCATTTTCTTCTTTTACATATTTATCAATAAAATCTCTTACTTCATCTCTTATATCAAATACAATTCTTAACCTTTCTGGAATATTATCATCAGGATTTGCTTCTTGAAAAATACTTTTTTGACAAGTTGCTTTTCTTATTTTGTTATCAGTTATATCTCTAATCACAGCAGTTAATAGAAATAATGTAGTAAGTCTTTGTTGTCCGTCTAGTAAGTCATTTTCTGTATATTCAGAACCATCACTACTATGAATTTGTTTTTTTTGAAAAACTATTGAACCTAAAAAATATTCAGAATCTTTATTTTGCTGTTGAGCAAAAGAAACATCATCAAGTAAATCATTTATTTGGTCAGTTCCCCAAACATAAGGTCTTTGATATTCAGGTATTCTATACCACATTTCAAAAATAGATTTTATAAATATTTTATCACTTTCTATTGTATTTGCCATTTTTATCTCCTATAAATTATCAATCTCTTGTGATAACTCTTTTAAATTATCTAGTTTTCGTATCATACTATCTTGTTTATAAATAGAATCTTTGTATTTTTTTATAATAAAAATAGATGGAGATTCATAAATATTAAACCTTTGTATGAAGTTTAAAGAGTTTTTTGTACCACTTCTTAAAAAGGTTGTTGTTTTAGTGTTTTCTCTTACTTTATTGTAGTAGTCTATGGCAAGAATCTTGATGTTTAGGTTTGTTGAGGCTAATTTTTTCATAGTTCCTCTCTCTCTTGATGAGTAGAAAACTACTATGTATTTATCTAGTTTAGGTGTGAAAATATCACTTTTTTCATAAAATACCCACTCTTTAAAATCGATAAACTTGTATTCTGAAAATTTGTAATTGAAGTAAGCAAAGGCAAGAGCTATCATAGCTGCGCCGAAGAAAGAGGCTAATAGAGTGGAGAGAGAAAGGAAGCTTTTAGTTCCTTTTCTAGCCATCTAAAAAAGCCTTAGTTAAGTTTAAATTACGCTAGTAAAGCGTCAATTTCGTCAGCAAGAGCTTGTTTTGATTGAGCTCCAACAACTTGTTTTACCATCTCACCATCTTTGAAGAACATAATAGTTGGAATTGAACGGATACCAAATTTAACAGCAATATCTTGCTCTTCATCTGTATTTACTTTACAAATGTTTGCTTTACCTTCATAATCACCAGCTAACTCTTCAATTACAGGAGCTATCATACGACAAGGTCCACACCATGGAGCCCAAAAGTCAACAAGAGATACACCCTCTGCTAAAGTCGCTTCAAAATTATTACTTGATAAGTCTATATATTTACCCATTTTATTTCCTTTGTTTTTTTAATTTAGTTGAAACATTATACAAGGCTATTCTTTAAAGCAATCTTTATAATTAAAAATCAAAAATTTTGTAAGTAAATTGTTACTTATCTATTTAAAAAAATTATATAGCGATAAACTTTTTTTTTCTTTTTCTAAAATAATAACACTTAGTATAACCTATCTCTTTAGCAATTTCAACTATCTCATCACTAAACAATCCAACTTGTTTTGGTGTATGAGCATCAGAACCAAATGTTATGGGAATCTCTAACTCATAAGCTTTTTTTAGTAGAGGTATGGAAGGGTAAGATTCTTTGATAGGTTTTCTAAAACCTGCCATATTTATTTCTAAAACCATATCTGCTTTTTTTATAGCTTTTAAAGCATTTATAGCAATATCGACTATATTTTTTTTAGGCATAAATTTAAAAACCTTTATAAGGTCTAAATGCCCAACAATATCAAAAAAATTTGAGTTTGCCATCTCTTCAATAGTATCAAAATATTTTTGCCAAATTTCATCTATATCTTGATTTTTATACTTACCTATAAATTCTGGATTATCAAACCCCCAATCATCTAAGAAATGAACACTACCAATTAGATAATCAACATTTGATTCTAAAATTCTTTTATCTATATGACCTTTTAAATAATCAACTTCATAACCTAGTAATATCTCAATTTTATTTTTATATTTTTCTTTAGCATCTAAAATATTTTTCTCATAACCTTTCATCTGCTCAAAACTCATACGGTATTTTGGGTCGAAATCCATTGGAGCATGGTCGGAAAAACCAAAATATTTTGTCTTGTTATTTATAGCTTCATTTATGTACTCATCAATCTCTCCATCAGCATGATTACATAATATAGTATGGTTATGTAAATCTACAATCATAAATACTCCTCTTAATATATTTTATGCTATTATAGTGCCAATTATATAAATTTAGCTAAATTTGTGGAGAAACTTTTATGACTCAAGAAGAATTAGATGCTCTGATGAACGGAGATATTGGCGATATAGTAGATGATGAAGTTGAAGTAGAAAATGATGATAGTGCTGAAGAAGATACGATTAAAGATGAGCATGAAGAGGGTGAAGATGGAAAATGGCCTTTACCAGCTACTCATGAAAACAAAATGGTTCAACAGCTTGATAATGTAACTCAAGAGAGTGAAGAGAAAGCTACTGAAATATTTGATATTATCGAACAGATTAGTAATGATTTAATGGAAAAAGAGGAAACAGCTCAAAAAGTTATAGATATTACTAATGGTAATATTGAACTTTTTACAACATTAAATGAAAAATTTCCAGATGTAAATACTTTTCAAATTCAATTAGAGAAAAATCAAGAGATGTTGGAAGACGCTGAAAAATCTTTAGAAGCTATGCAAAATGGTGGAGATTCTTTAATGCAAGTTATGGATATTATGCAATACCAAGATATTCATCGCCAAAAGATAGAAAGAGTTATAAATGTTATGAGGTCATTATCTAAGTATATGAGTTCACTTTTTGAATCTGAAAAAGATGATACAAAAAGAGTTTCTTCTGCTCAACATATAGATGGAGATACTCATAATGATTTAGCATCATCTGATGATATTGAAGCTTTACTAGCACAGTTTGGTAGTTAGATGAATAGAGTAGAACTATTATCTCCAGCTGGTACATTAGAAAAACTTAAAATAGCATTTGATTTTGGTGCTGATGCTGTTTATGGTGGTGTTAGTCACTTTTCACTTAGAATTAGAAGTGGAAAAGAATTTAGTATGGAGGAGTTTGGTGAGGGGATAGAATATGCTCATCAAAGAGGTAAAAAAGTTTATGCTACTATAAATGGTTTCCCTTTTAACTCACAATTAAAACTACTTAAAAAACATATTTTAGCT